>JABUBL010000392.1_pt1 | contig 12764 bp, 13 predicted proteins | sample 7240371 | NCBI WGS metagenome assembly JABUBL01 (sample SAMN07256343, study PRJNA390944) | subsurface metagenome | isolation source: Methane hydrate marine sediment | place: Pacific Ocean: Eastern North Pacific, ODP site 1244 | collected 2002
CCTGGGAACGGGTGATGGACTCCTACGGAGGCTACCACTGGGTCCACACCATCAACAACGCGGCGTTCGTCCTCCTGGGTCTCCTCTACGGCGGAGGCGACCTCGGCAAGTCGGTCTCGATAAGCGTCATGGCGGGCTTCGACACCGACTGCAACGGGGCGACGGCAGGCTCAGTCGTTGGGGCGATGCTGGGGGCCAAGGCCCTCCCAGAGGCGTGGGTGGCACCACTCGGAGACCGGGTGCGCAGCATCCTGTCAGGCTTCTCCGAGTCCAGCATAACGGACCTAGCAAGGAGGACGTGTGCAATAGGAGAGCGCCTCCGCTCAGACCATGCACAGTAACTCCTCCCGTTGTTTCCGACAAGCCGTTCAGCACACTCCATATCGTTATTAATCCTGAGAAATGGGGTTAGTCTGTGAGATCCATGAAAAAACAGTTTGTACTGACTGTAGCCGAGTCGAAGCGGCTGATAGCGAAGGGCGTCGCGGCCCTGCCCCAGGTCCAGAGGGCCATGAAGGAGGGCATAGTCGCCGTTGCGCCCGGGACTACCAACGGATACGTCCTCCAGGAGCTCTGGGGGAAGGAGTTCGAGCTGGCGAGGTACCGGAGCGGCGTCACGACGCCGACGGGCTCCGGGTACGTGAAGCTCCACCCTGACCTGATCCCGGACGTCGTCTTCGTCAAGGGGAAGGTCGACAAAGAGCTCGACAGGGCCACTTGCATCCAGAAGATGGGGCACGGGGACATCTACATCAAGGGGGCCAACGCCCTCGACTACCTAGGCGACGTCGCAGGCATCCTCATCGGCCATCCGGTGGGGGGCACAGTCGGCGGCTCCCTCCCCGGCATCATCGGGAAGAAGATAGAGCTGGTTATCCCCGTGGGCCTCGAGAAGCGGGTCGATGAGGACATAAACGACCTCCACCACCTCGCGAGCACAGGCGAGTTCGAGGGGTCCGTCCCCAACCTCTGGCCAGTCACCGGGACCATCGTGACCGAGATAGAGACCCTTTGGGTCCTGACGGGCGTCGACGCCTACCTCTACGCGGCGGGTGGGGTCGACGGCGCCGAGGGGTCGGTGAGGCTCCTCGTCGAGGGGACCGAAGAGGAGGTCAAGGACGCCACCGAGCTCATCGAGTCCGTCAAGGGCGAGCCCCCGTACCCCCTCTGACTCTTACCTCCTCTCCCTTTTTCCATTTCTAAGATTGTTTACGAACTAGCCGGTGTCAACGAGGGATAGGTATCCCGGAGGAATCTGATTCTAGGTTATCATTGTCTGTGTCCGGTGAATTGTTCCTCATTACCACGAAGATCAGGACGCTGGCGAAGACGGAGAGCCCCCCTATCGTCGAGAGGGCCATCCTGTACCCGTAGCCGTCGATGAGGACCCCTATGATGAAGGTGGAGAGGGCGCCTACGATGTTGCCCACCATGGTGACAGCCCCGAGGCCCATCGGTTTGAGCTCAGGGGGCAGGGAGGAGGTCACGGAGGCATAGATGATGGGCGAGTAGGCGTAGAGGACCAGCCCCAGCGCCACCAGATTCACGGTCAGGTACGGGCCGGAGGGCAGCCAGACCAGCGAGAGGATGAACACGCCGCTGAGGGCGATAGCGGCCACGATGGACGTCCTCCTCCCAGCCCTCTCCGCCAGGAAACCGCTGGAGACCTTGGCTATGATCCCCGCCGCGGGCATCACGGAGGCCACGAACCCCGCCGCGGAGAAGGACATGCCCCTGAACTCGACGAGATACGAGGGGATGAATATCAGCAGCGTCCGGAGGCAGAGGTTGTACGCGGCGTGAGCCAGCGCCAGGGGGACGAGGACACGGGTGAAGCCCCGGAGGCTCGCCCTCTCCTTGGGTGAAGCCTGAGCTTCCCTCTCGATCTTCGTCTCGTCCCTGAGAACAATCGTTGCCACTCCCGCAAGCAGGAAGGCGGGCAACGAGAGGATGAGGAACGCCCACCTCCAGCCCAACGCCGACGTGATGGTGACAGCCAGGGGGAAGGCGACCGTGTTCCCCACGTTGGGCCCCGACTCATGGAAGCCGATGGCCCTCCCCTGCCTCTCCCCGAACCTCTCCGACAGGAGGGTGTTCGCGATGGGCAGGTGGACCCCCTGGAACAGGCCCAGGAGGAACCTGAAGACCATCAGGTGGGCGAAGCCCGTCGCCCCGAAGTTGAGGGCCGTGGAGACCCCGTAGCCCACCATGCTCAGGACCAGGGTCCTCTTGATCCCGATCCGGTTGGCGACCATCCCCGCCGGGACCTTGATGACGATGTAACCCACCAGGTACGCGGACTCGATGAGCCCCACCTGCGCATAGGTCAAGCCCAGCTCTGATGATAGTAGGGGAAGGAGAGGCGCAAGGATCGATCTACCCAGGTAGATGGCGATCCAGCCCATCCAGCAGACCACCAGCACCGTGTAGTTGTATCTCGACGAGGCCGCTCTCTCGTTCATGTGGATACCCTGTGCGATGACGATCACTGTGAGCTAGGTCCTATATTTATCCCGCCATGGTCGTCTCCCAGCACTCATGTTATAAGGCAAATCCCATTTATCACGAAGCATATTGAAGCGAACCACTAGCTCGACGCTGCCCTTCTACGGGGTCATCCTGCTCTGGGGCTTCGGCTCCGGCCTCCTCCTTCCCGTCCTCCCCCTCTACGCCCGCAGCCTCGGCTTCTCCATAGAGGAGTGGGGGCTCCTCGTCACCGTCTACGCCGCGAGCACATTCATCTTCGAGTGGATGTGGGGGGCCCTCTCAGACCGGGTCGACAGGAGGGTTTTCATCGCAGCGGGCCTCCTCTCAGGCGCCGCGCTCACCTACCTCTACACCCTGGAGGCGTTCACCCCCCTCCTCTACGCCCTCCAGTTCGTCAGGGGGGCGACGTTCATCATGGTGGGGCCCGCCGTCAAAGCCCTGGTCTCCGACCTCAACTCCGGGGGCATCGGCCTCTCCATGGGGCTCTACTCCTCCGTGAGGAGGCTGGGCAGCGTCATCGGCCCCATAGTCGGCACCCTCATCGCCGAGGCCTGGTCATACGAGTCGGCCCTCCACGTCTACGCGGCCGTCTACCTAGTAGGGGCGCTGATGACGGCGATGATACCCAAGGTTGTGACGCCTCCACGTGTCGAGGGTGAGGCCACGAGTATCATCAAGGACAGCAAGGCCCTCTTCGCCATCCGCCCCATACTCGTGCTCTTCGCGATCCCCGTCATAGTCTACATGGGGAGGACAGTGATCGGCTCGTACCTCCCCATATATGCTCAGGAGATAGTGGGCATGTCCACCGTGGGGGTGGGGGTCCTGTTCTCAGTCGGGAACATCGCGGGCCTCCTCACGACCCCGGTCTTCGGCTGGCTCTCGGACAGGCACGGAAGGACGTCCGTGGCGCTCGCGTGCTTCCTCCTCTCGACTGCGGCGATGTTCGGCATCTCCCTCGCAGGCTCCCCCTTGCAGCTCACGCTTAGCCTGGTCTTCTTCACGATGTGCTTCTCACCCCTCACCCCCCTCCTGCTGGCGATGCTGGCGGACGCCACGCCTAGAAGCCTCCTCGGGACCTCCATGGGGATCTACAGCACCTTCGAGAACCTGGGCATCGCCCTCACGCCGCCCATCTACAGCCTCATCTGGATCAGCTACGCGCCCAGCGCAATCTTCGTCTTCGGGGCCCTCACCCAGATCCTGGGGATCCTCCTGCTCCTCACCACACGCAAGCAGTCAAGTAACTGAACCCGCTATCCGCATGGTTCTATCCGGAGAATTCACGATCCAAAGAGATCAGGATGAAGGCTGTAGTGCTCCACGGCAGCCCGAGGAGGGACATCTATGTGAAGAAGGTGATGATGTCCTCGTCCATAGGGCGGTGAGTCAGCCCCACCTTCTGGCCACCGAACTTGACGCTCTTGCCCCAGACCCTCGTGTACCTCAGCCCGTCCTTGAGCTTACGGTGAACCTTGTCGGAGACGTCCTCGATGGTCGATCCGTTCCTGATGATCAGGGGCTCCTCGAAGTCGGGGTCCTCGCCCCTGGGCTTCATGTACAACTTTATGAGGTCAAGCTCCTCGAAGATCAGCTCCTTGAGCCTGTCGAGGTTGACGTCGTTGTCCGCGCTGATGGGCAGGAAGTCGAAGCCGCACGCCTCCCCGACCTCGGAGATCTGCCGTCCGTCGACCATGTCGATCTTGTTTAGAACGGTCAGGGTCGGGACGTAGACCCTGTTCTTCATCATAACGTCGATGAACTGGTCGTACGTGACATCCTCCCTGACGATCACATGGGCGTTGTGGTGCTTGTACTCTCGGAGGATGTCCTTGATACCGTCCGGGTGCATCTTGGTCATGCCCACCATGTCTGTGATGCTGATCCCCCCAGACCCCCTCTTCTTTATCACCACATCCGGGACGCGTTCGTCGGGCCTCAGCCCGATGGCCCGTATCTCGTCCAGCAGCACCTCCCGGATGTTCGGGTTGAAGACCTCTATGACGACGATGATGAGGTCCGCCGACCTCGTGGTCGAGAGAACCCTCTTACCCAGCCCCCGCCCCCTGCTGGCCCCCTTGATGATGCCGGGGATGTCGAGGACCTGAATCCTCGCGCCGTTGTATTCGAGCATCCCGGGCACAACGGTGAGGGTGGTGAAGTCGTAGGCCCCCACCTTGGAGTTGCTGTTCGTCAGGTGGTTCAGGAGGGTGGATTTCCCCACGCTGGGGAAGCCCAGGAGGACCACGGTGGCGTCTCCGCCTTTCTTGACGCTGTACCCGGCTCCGCCCCCCGACTTCCGGGCGGCCTGCTCCTCCAGCTCATCCCTGAGCCTGGCCATCCTAGCCTTGAGTACCCCGAGGTGCCGCTCTGTCGCCTTGTTGACCTGGGTGCGGCGCATTTCCTCCTCTATCTTCTTTATCTTCTCCGGGATACCCATGACTGGAACCCCACTGCGCGACCGCTCAAAAACGTTGTCCTCCTCTCGCCTAATGCTTTAAATAAATGATGTTGATGTCATCGGATCGATCTTGAAGAGGTTTTATCACATAGTAAAGTCACCCCAAACCTGAGATCCAACATGAGGGTGGTGGTGCTTCACGGCAGCCCCAGGAAGGGCATGAACTCCGACACCCTAGCGGACCAGTTTCTATCAGGCCTTCATGAACAGGGAGAACACAAGGTCACTCACTTCTACACCAACGAGTTGGACGTCAAGCCCTGCCAGGGATGCCTCCACTGCGCGACCTCACCCGGCCACACCTGCGCCATCGACGACGACATGACGGAGATCTACGCCGCGTACAGGGACTCCGACCTCGTCGTCTGGGCGACCCCCATGTACTGGGGCTACATGACTGCCCAGCTCAAGGCGGTCCTCGACAGGATGGAGGCCCTCGCCTGGGAGGGCTTCAGAGACAAGACCTTCGCCGTCTTCATCACGTACCGCCACCACTACGAGTCGACCCAGGTCTTCTTCGAACGGATAGCCCCCCACTTCGGCATCAAGCTCCACGTGATCCCCTGCCAGACGTACGATCCGGAGACCAAGGAGGACCTCCCTATCTCAGGCTGCGTGGACGAGTTGGCTGAGGCGTATAAGCTAGGCAGGAAGTTGAGTGCCTGAACCTCGTATTTTATACAAAATAAAGAGGGAAAAAGGGGAGCTACTTCTTCCAGTTCGCCAGGTCCTTGTCCACGTCGGGCTGGTAGGCGATGACACCACCCTTGACGAGGGCGGTGAACTCCTCCTCGCTGTAGCCCAGGAGGTCGATGACTATCTCCTTCTGGTGCTGGCCCAGCAGGGGCGCCGCCGACGTCACCCTGCCCGGGGACTCGCTCATCTTCACCGGGAAGTTGATCCCCCTCGTTTTCCCCATGAGTGGGTGGTCGTACTCGACGATCATCTCCCTGGCGATGATGTGGGGATCCTCCGTGGCCTCGCTTCCGTAGTAGATGGGGGCGCAGGGCATGCCGCACTTGGCGAAGAAGTTGAACGCCTCCACCTTGTTCTTATCCTTGATGAACTCCTCCACCAGCTCCTTGGTGAGCCCCTCCTCGTCGACCTCCAGGGTCTCCTTCAGGACCTCGATGGCCTTGGGCCTCATCCCGCCGATCATCACGTAGCCGTCCTTCACCTCGATGTAGCCCCGGATGCTCTGCAGCGGGTTCGGTGGCTGGTCCTTCTGGCGCTCCTCGCGGGCCTTCCGCCTCTCCTCCCGCTCCTTACGGCGCTCTACCTCGTTCTTCCCGCTGACGAAGTAGTTGGTGATCCCCGTGTTGTAGGCGAACATGTTGTCGAACTGGGCGCAGTCTATCTTCTGCCCCTTCCCCGTCTTGTCTCGGAACCGGAGGGCTCCCAGGATCGCCATTGCGGCGAGGGTCGCGGGGGCGAGGTCGCCGAAGAAGCCGACGAGCCCCTTTGGCGGGCCCTCGGGGTCGATGCTGTCTCCCATCTGGCGGGCGTATCCCGCGATGGCCTCCGCTATCCATCGCAACCTCAGTTCCGATGGGAGCAGGACTTTGACGCCCTTATTCGGTGACTATGACTCTCTCCTTCTCAAGCTCCCCTATCTGCTCCTCGGTGTAACCCAGGACCTCCGTCAATATCTCCCGGTTGTCCTGGCCCAGGAGGGGGGCCGATGAGGTGACCTCGCCGGGAGTCTCCGAGAACTTGACCGGGAAGTTGGGAACCTTTATCCTCCCCGCCTTGGGGTGCTCTACCTCGATGAACATACCCCGTGCCGCGAGGTGGGGGTCGGCCACTGTGTCGCTCACGTCGTAGATGGGGGCCACTGGGAGGCCCACATCCACGAGGAGGTTGACCGCCTCATCCCTCGTCATACCTGCGGCGAGGTCCTTGATGACCTCCTTGGTGATTTCATCGACCCCGAGGCGCGCCTTAAGCTCGTCAATGGCCTTCGGCCTGTGCCCGGCCACCGTTATCCAGCCGTCCTTCACCTCGAAGAGGCCGCTTACGTTCGCCATTGGATACTTCTCCCTCAGCTGCCAGGGCAGCATGCCGGACAGCGTGTACGAGACGATCGCGGGGTTCAGGGCCACCATGCAGTCCAGCTGGGCAACATCGATCATCTGCCCCTCTCCGGTCTTGTCCCGGTGGCGGATGGCCGCCATGACGCTCATCGCCGCCATGGTCCCTGGGCCTAGGTCACCGTAAGCCTGGGCCATGGGGATCGGTGGGCCCTGCGGGTCGACACGGTCTCCTGTGAGGCGGGTGTGGCCGCTCATCCCCTCGGCGATGTTCGCGAAGGATCCCCGGGTCGAGTAGGGCCCCGTCTGTCCGAATCCGGTGAGGGCAGCGTATATGATCTTGGGGTTCAGCTCCTTGAGGACGTCGTATCCGAGCCCCAGCCGCTCCATCGTCCCTGTGCTGAAGTTCTGGATCACTATATCGGACTTCTTCACGAGCTCCTTGAAGATCTCGATGCCCCTGGGGTCCTTCAGGTTGATGGCCATATCCTTCTTGCTCATGTTCAGATAGTGGAATGTGTGGCTGGCACCACCGTAGAGCGCCCCACTCCCGATGCGTCCAGTCGCCCCCCAGGGCGGCTCGATCTTTATGACCTCGGCCCCGAGGTCGGCGAGCATCATCGTGCACCAGGGGCCGAACCAGTGATCGGTGAGGTCAATGACCCTGATATCCTCAAATATCTTATTCAAGCGTAAAGCCTCCGAACGTCTCTTACTACTCCGTTTTTAGTATAAAAAAATGCGGGGCAGAGCCTTGTCTGAACGGCTGACAGAATAAAAATGGTGGAAATAGGGGTGTCCGAGGACTATCCCCAGATGTACTTCCCGTCCCTGCTCAGGACGTTCTCCCACTCCTCGTCCTGGAGCTTCTGTATCTCCTCGACCATCCCGTCGTCGAGGTGGCTGAACCTCCGCTGCGGGCCCAGGTACTCGGAGACCGGCTTGAACTCCCTCGGCTTGTACGTGATCTTGAAGTTGCCGTCGTCGATCTCGTACAGGGGCCAGATCTTCGTCTGGACAGCCAGCCTTGACAGCTCTATCGCCTTGGCGGGGTCGTGGCGCCATCCCGTCGGGCAGGGCTGCAGCACGTGTATGTACTTGAATCCCTCGATCTCCTTCGCCCTCTTCAGCTTCCTCACGAAGTCCATCTGGTAGGCCGGGGTCACCGTGGCCACGTATGGCACGTAGTGGTAGGCCATTATCATGGGGAGATCCATCTTCCTCGTCTTCTTCCCCAGGGGCGTCGTCCGGGTCCATGCGTTGTACGGCGTCAGATCGCTCTTCTGCACCCCGGTGTTCATGTAGGCCTCGTTGTCGAGGGTGAAGAAGAACATGTTGTCGCCCCTCAGGGCGGCCGCGGAGAGCTTGCCGAAGCTCGTGTTCGACGCTGCTCCGTCACCGGCCATAGCGACGACTGTGATGTCAGTCCGGCCCTGCGCCTCAAGCGCCTTCAAGATCCCCGTGGCCCCTGAGGCCACGCCGGAGTGGTGCAGGCTGTAGCTGGGGATGTCCCTCGGCGAGCCTCCGCCGCAGCCTCCGCCCCCGAACTGTATCACGTTCTTCCCCAGGGTGTTGTAAATCAACCTGTGGACTATGGGACCCGTGCATCCCGGGCATGTGTTGCCTCCCGGGAGGATTATCTGCTTCTCTTCAATTGCCATCTCATATCACTCCATCAGCTGTATCCATTCCACTTCCTTCTCGACCTTCCCGGTCTCCGCCGCCTTGAGCACCTTCTCGGCCATGTACCTGAAGTTCTCGTAGGTGACGTCCCTTCCCCCGATGCCCGCTATGAAGCCCAGGAGGGGCGGCCTCTCGTCCAGGTGGTAGAGGGCCCGGGAGGTCTCGACGACCCCTATGCCCCCTCCGCTGGCGGCACCATGGCTGAAGTTCCTGTCCACGAAGCCGATGGCGTCCACTTTCTCCCCTATTCTCTTGAAATCCTCCGTCGGGAAGGGCCTGAAGGTCCTCAGCTTCACGAGGCCGATGGGCTTCCCCTCGTCCCTCATCTGATCGACGATCACCCTGGCCGTGCCGGTCATGGAGCCCATGGTCACCAGGACGCCCTTCGCGTCCTCCGTCCTGTACTCCTCGATGAGGCCGTTTCCGTACCTCCTGCCGAACATCTTGCCCCACTCGTCGTTGACCTCCTTGATAACCTCCTTCGCCCCAGTGATGGCCTCGTCGATGATGTACCTTTGCTCCGTCTCGTACCCCCTGAAGGTTGGTAGGCCCGGCTCCGGCCTGATCGTGTTGGTTGGGTCCAGGTAGAAGTGCTCGGAGTCGTAGGGCGGCAGGAACTCGTCCACCTTATCCTGGTCGGGGACGTTGACGGGCATGGCACATGCGGAGGTGACGTAGCCATCCAGACAGTAGTGGGTGGGCAGGAGGACCCTCTTGTCCTCGGCTATCCTGTATGACTGGATGGTGGTGTCTATCACCTCCTGGGCGTCCTCGCAGTAGAGCTGCAGCCAGCCGTTGTCCCTCTGGAGGAGGGAGTCGCTGTGGGTGCACATGAGGCTGCCCGGGTTGGAGATGGACCTGTTACAGATCGCCATCACCAGGGGGAGCCTGCTCCCGGGGATCATCCACAGGACCTCCTCCATGTGGACGACGCCCTGAGACGCCGACGCCGTGAACGTCCTGGCCCCGGCCGCTGCCGCCCCAGCCACCACGCTGAGGGCCGCGTGCTCGTTCTCCACGGTCACGTTCTTCGCCGTCATCTTCCCCGAGGCGGTGAGCTCCGCCACTCCGTTGATCAGCGTCGTGTTGGGGGTGATCGGGAAGATGGCCACCACGTCGGGCCTGCTCAGCATGACCCCGTGGGCCGCGGCGTCGTTCCCGTCCATTATCTTGTACTCGCCCATGACTATGCCTCCCCCCTCTCCATGGTTATCGCACCTGCTGGGCACTCGTTCCCGCAGATACCGCATCCCTTGCAGTAGTCATAGTCGACCACTGTCCCTTCGTCAGTCATCTCTATCGCTGCCTCCGGGCAGTAGATGACGCAGAGACCGCACTTTGTGCACTTGTCCTGGTCGATACCCGGCCTGAATATGCTCCAGCTCCCGGTGTAGTTTTGGCCTCTGGCTGTCACCGACAGGCCGATGGGTATGTCCTTGTAAGACATCTTCTTGCTCATCTCATCATCCTCCTAGTAGTCCTTCCACTTCACGCTCTTGGCGCCGATCTTGATCGCCTCGAGGTTCCTCTCCCCCATCCTGCCCGGGAAGGTGGACTTGATGGGCTCCTCCAGGGAGTCCAGCTTGATCAGCCCAGTCGCCTTGCTCAGCGCGCCGAGCATGATGGTGTTGGTGATGGGGATGGCCCGCCTGCCGAAGAGCTCCGCCGAGATGGCCGTGGCGTCGACCGTCGCGACCTTGGAGAGCTTGACCCCCAGGTCGATCTCGTCGGGTTTACGCCTGTCGTTCATCACGGCGACGCCCCCCTCCTTCAGCCCGGAGGTGACGTTGACGATATCCCCCAGCCCCTCGTCGAGCACCACGATCCAGTCGGGCTCGTAGATAGCCGTGGTCTGCCTGACGGGCTTATCATCTATCCTCAGGTAGGCGACCACCGGAGCGCCTCTCCTCTCCCCACCGTACACGGGGATCTTCTGACCCCACTTCCCCTCCGAAAAGGCGGCCTCCATGAGCATCAGCGCAGCGGTGATGCCCCCCTGACCGCCTCTTCCATGCAGTCTGATCTCGATCAATAGAATACCTCAGTGAAACCTGTCTCAAGATTTATATAACATTCACTGGCTCGACGAATTCAAATGGAATCGTATTTTTTTCCGAGAACAGCGTGAGATCGATCATGTCTTCACAGCAGCGATTATGCGTACAAAGGAACGTTGTTTAGATAACTAGATATCCGGACCTGAGTACTAGGATACAGCGAAATGTTGAGATACGCTTTGATCGGGGTTTTCCTGTTCACGTTGGGAATTATAGTCGTGGCCATCGTCTACCCGAGCATGACCGCGAAGAAGGTCAAGACCTTCCAGACGAGGGTAGTGGACAAGTTCGAGAGGAACACCATGATCTATACGGGCGTCTTCATCCCCATAGTCCTCCAGTATCTGGTGGTCGAGATGGGCGTTGAGGTGAAGGTGGGTAACTTCGACTACGAGCGCACCGATATAGGCGACACCGTAAGGGTGTCGAGATACAGCAACGGCTCATACCGCCTCGAACGGTAGGTGGGTGAGCCCAGCTTTTTCGTCTACTCCGCGTATCCGACGTACCTCAGTATCGTCAGCGCAAGCGTCTTGACGGTGAGCTCAAGCTCATCGACCGCCACATACTCGTCGGGGCCATGGGCCACCCTGACGTCCCCCGGCCCGAACACGGTTGTCGGGGTCTTCCCGACGTTGATCAGGTGTCTGACATCCGAGGCGTACGTCATCCCCTCAATCCCGGGCTCCCTGCCGGCTATGTCCCTGTAGGCGCCCCCTAACGTCTCCACGATGGGGTGGTCGACGGATATCCTGGAGGAGGCGAAGCTGTACCCGACCCACTCGACCTTAGGCGGGTTCTCCCTGAGCCACGGGTCGGCGTTGGAGACCTCGGCGACCTTGGCCTCCAGCTCCCTCCTGGCGTCTCCCTCGGGCTCGCCCACGGCGACTCCCATCCGCCCCTCGAAGACCACCTTTTCGGGGACGCTGCCCGGCCACTGCCCCCCCTCCACGGTCCCGATGCTGATTGCGTGGGGGATGCTGTAGCGCCTGTAGAGGGGGTTGTGGAACCTATCGTTCCGTTCCCTCTCCAGCACCCTCAGCCCCTCGTGGAGGGCTATGAACTTCTCCACGGCGCTCACCCCCTCCTCCCTGACGCAGGCGTGGGCCGCTCTCCCGGGAACCGTCACCCTGAAGCTCATGGCCCCGGCGACCTCGGGGGCGATCACGGTCCCGCTGGGCTCCATCACTATCCCGGCGTCAGCTGTGTAGCCCCTGAGGCATGTGGCGAGGGTCCCGCAGCCGCCGTCCTCCTCGCCGATGACGCTCTCCAGGATCACCTTTCCTTTCAGGTCCAGCCCGGAGTCAATGATGGCTTTCACGGCGTAGACTGCGCAGGCCAGCCCCCCCTTCATGTCGACGCTGCCTCTGCCGTAGAGCCTCCCTTTCCTCAGGTCGGCTTCAAGGGCCGGTGTCTCCCAGTTGCCCGGGTCGCCTGGTGCTACCGTGTCTATGTGACCGCCGAGGATCAGGTCCCTGTCCTCTCCTCCACCCAGGGTTCCGACGACCCCCAGCCCCTCCTCCCTTTCGAAGGACATGCTGAAGTCCGGGTGCTCCCTGAGCTCATCGAAGTCGATCTCCCAGACGTCGACGTCGAGGCCCAGGGCCCCGAGCTTCGCTGCCACGTTTCTCTGGGCTGCCGACTCGGCGCCTCCGTGGCTGGGTATTGCGATGAGCTCCGATGTGTAGCCCAACAGTCCGTCCAGATCTACGTTCTCCAGCACCCGTTTCTCTACTTCGTTCATCATACTTCGCCTCCGGGACCTGAGTAACCATCATCCCGGTCAATCGGAAAACGTTTTGGGCTGTTGGGGACCGTGCTGAGATAGACGGGAAATGGTTTATATTTCGGATTCTGATTCATGTTTGGTCTCCGAGGGATATGGGTGGGCAGGGTCAAGGTCGCAGGGGAGAACAGGGAGCACGACGTGGTAGTGTACTCCCTGAGCTCGTGCACCCCCTGCAAGAAGACCATGAGGCTCCTGGAGAGCTTGGGGGTCGAGTACGAGTACATCCATCTGGACACGGTGAACCCCGAGGAGCGGGG
>JABUBL010000393.1_pt1 | contig 12747 bp, 12 predicted proteins | sample 7240371 | NCBI WGS metagenome assembly JABUBL01 (sample SAMN07256343, study PRJNA390944) | subsurface metagenome | isolation source: Methane hydrate marine sediment | place: Pacific Ocean: Eastern North Pacific, ODP site 1244 | collected 2002
TAAGGTGGCGGCCAAGTCTTTGCCAAAACGGTGTGACGGTAAGAATTTATTGCCTTATCTGCGAGGCGAAAAAACCGGGGACGCACACGAAGAACTTTACTGGTGCAATGACGACCCGAAGGATGCACCGCGCCGCCACCTTAAAGCTGTGCGCTGGAAACAATGGCGTCTAGTCAAATACGACAATGGCTGGCGACTCTTTGATCTCAAAGCTGATCCCAGAGAGGAGCGGGATCTGGCAAAAAAACATTCCGAAGTAGTAAGCGATATGCGAAAACGTTACAATGCATGGGTAGCCACACTTCCGCCTGTAATTCCGATGAAAAAAGGAGAAGGCGAAGGTGGTGGACGCATTCCACATGGCTATGGATGGGCCACTGAGGCTGACAAGGAATCTTTTTTTTGATCCAGAGTAGATGAGTTTTAAGGTGCTGCTGTTGTTTACTATTGCTTGTTGCTGCTAAGGCAGCCTTTTGTTAACTCTAAGTTTGTGTTTCAATAATTTGCACAGCAGGAAAAGGATGGCGGCAGAAAGAAAAGAAATAGGCGTTATACTCAAGAAGAAAATATGCATGTGCAGTAATCTAAGAAACAAGAACGTGAAAAACGTACTGACAAATACGATACTGCTGATATTGCAGCTAAAATCCTTGTTGCAACAACAATTTTTTTTGAGGCATCCTGTTACGACATTTCAGCCTACGTGCACTACTTGCAGTCAGGAACTGCTGGACACGGCCATTGAATCCGTCGCCAAATTTTCACTTTTTTATAAGCAACTGTTATTACAATACTTACGAGAGAGGAATTTTTGCGAAATTGGCAGATAATGGGCTTTCGGGTTGTAGTCGTTTGCGAGTGAAAATGGGGCCATTTTGGGGGCATCGGTTCGCGGCTCAGTGTGCTCTGGTTGGCTGGTGGGACTGGTCCAAACATGCTGGCGGTAATGACAAATATTTTCCCCTTTATGCCTGCGTTTGCTGTACTGCTGACGACCAACAGCTCAGCCAACCTGTGGATCGTCAGTGGTTAATTGCCTCACCAACCTTGGCTTTGCCTACTGAACCAAAGACGTCCTTCTCAAGGAAGTTATAAGTCTATCCCTTTCCTTGTCCAGAAAACACCAAGTCCCCAGATGTAGAACTCAGAAAATGCTTTCATCCGAAAAGACGGGAAGTCTCTTGGTTTTTATATGCTTATAATAAAGCAATATTTACACACTAAGGGACGGTGTGAGGTCACAGGCCAATGCAATAGATGACCTTATCGGTTCGCATGATCAACTGATTGTTCGACACGGCCATTGAAGCGTTCGTGCGCGATGGGTCATCTTGGAATTGATTAACTGCGAGTTGCTGGAACTCCGGTTTGGCGGCGAGCACATAGGTACCTTTCTCTTGCGAGGGCGCGTAGAGCTTCCCATCGGCAGCTGTTATCGACGCATAGATCAGTCCAGGCCTCGGGGTCAGCGATTCTTCATAGACTACGTTGCCAGTCTTCGCGTCCAGACAGTAGATCTTACCGCGGGATTCATGGCACCAATATAAATACCCGTCGAGGTATACAGGCGACGAGACATTCGAACCTTTGTCTGCGGTCCAGAGCACATGCGTTTGTGTGACGTTATCTCGACCGCCAGCCCGGACCGCGATGGCGGTATTCTTCCGGCCACCGATGGCAAAAACCACGTCCTCATGCGTGATAACCGTGGGGCATAAATAGCCATCCGGGATGCCGTCGCAGTGCCAAAGCTCATCGCCCGTGTCGGGATCAAAGCCGGTCAGCTTATGCGGTACATTGAGTACCAGTTCCTGCTGGTCACCGGCTTGGACGAGCATCGGCGAACTCCAACACTTCTTGATACCAGGTGTGCGCCACACGATTTGACCAGTGTCCTTGTCTAAGGCAATCAAGGATTCGCTCTCGACGCTTGCATTGACAATCACTAGGTTCCTATAAAGAAGCGGTGACGTGCCTGAACCCCAACCATGTGTGCCTGATCCGACATCGGTATTCCACAAAGTGTTTCCATCTAAGTCGAATCCGTAGACACCTGAGATACCAAAGAAGGCATAAAGCCTCTTGCCATCCGTTGCAAGGGTACTGGAGGCGTAACCGTGGCGTGAATCGTTGCCACTTCTATACTTCGATTCCGGGAGCTTTGGCGCGAACTTTTTTGACCAAAGGATTTTGCCCGAATTTCGGTCGAGGCAGACTAGGTGACGCATCAATTCCTGTATCTCGCCTGGTTCCTTGATCGATTCGGCATACCCGGAGTAACAGGTCAGGTAAATGATTTTTTGTACCTAAGCCGGGCAGTTCTGTCTTCCAGACAATATTCTTTTGGGCATCCCAAGTGACCGGCAGGTTTGTGGCCTCCACTTTTCCCCCACCACCGGGGCCGCGAAACCGAGTCCAATCGCTTCCCCAAGCCGAAGCTGCAAACAGAATACTGAGAGCGACGGCCGAACATACTAGCCACGATTTCCGCAAAAGATTTGTTTTGAGATTACTTGTTTTATTCATAAATTAGCCCTCATAGTACAAAAAATCATACAAACCTGAACGAACATAGAAATCTTCTATAATACGCACCAACATACCTATGGTTCTCCATAATGAAGAAAAAAGGGATCATTTGGATTATAAACGCTTACTAATGCAATAAAGACGATCTTTCACACGGATGAACAAGCAAATCACTGGTATAATGTTGTATCCTCAGAAGGCACGGAGGAATATTTGGAGGGTATAGGAGACTACCAGATATTCGCTCGTTCGGTAGATAATCTTGGGAATGTTCAGCGTCAGGAGCCTGGAGATTTTGGATGGAGGGTTTTTGGCGTTAGTATTAATGTGGATTATGGTTTGGATTGCCCGAATTCTGACGGCCTCAATCCGGTTGACTTCAAAAATTTTTCAATGTTTGCAAGGAACTGGGGGGTTAATCGGACCAGGCCTTACCGGCGATCTCAACCTGGATGAGGTTGTTGATGAAAAAGATCTGGAGATATTTGCTTATTATTGGTTGAGTGACTGCTATTGAGAACAGAATACCCTTGCAATGGCCGTGTTTTAGACCATTGCTTTTGGTAACAGCAATCACCAAAGAAATGCTCAAGTAAGTTAAACATGTCAGTGATCTCATGGCGTCACACCTCCTTTACCATTTCCAGACATCTCTTATTTTCGCTTCGAGGGACCTACGGACACCCCTGAAATCTCGTTTCTCGGCGAGGTTTTCCCTCTCAGTCCAGCCGTCCGCCATTTTGTACAATTCCGGCGGGCGGGTTTCATTCAATATCAACTTCCATTGGCTCGTGCGCACCATAGCCGTTCTACTCTCGGCTTTCCATGTTAGATTTTCTACGCGAGTATGGAATGGGACATCGCTGTCGGGATCATAAGGCGGTTCGGGGTCATCAAAGTAATTCGGCGGCAGATCGCTGTAGGCGGCGGATGCAAAAACGGCAAAGTCCTTTTCTTCCTTCGATGCACCCCGCAAAAGAGGCTTCAACGATCTTCCCGGGAGTTCATCGGCAACTCTGCCGCCCGTCAGATCTGCCAAGGTCGGGAACAGATCGACCCCCTGCGCCATGCTTTTCACGCGGATACCACTTTTTATCAACGCTGGAGCATACCATATCATCGGAACGTGTAACAACGCGTCATAGAGAAACATGCCTTTTCGAACCATGCGATGGTGGCCCATGAAGTCGCCGTGATCTGAAGTAAAAACGATGATCGTATTTTCAATGAGTTCTCTGTTTCTCAAGGCCTGCAATATCCTGCCCACCTGGTAATCCACGCCCCATTCTATCGCAGCGTAGTAATATCTCATGGTCTCGGTCAAATCTGCGTCTTTGATGCGATCGTAATGCAGGGCTCGATAGTGCTCATCCAACCTGGCGCTGAGTTTTTTGGGGTGCACAAATGGTGGAAGGGCCATCTCCTTGCTACAGTAATTGCTTGTATATTCCGAAGGTGCCATATAAGGCGGATGCGGATCAAAGTAGCTGACGTGAAGAAAGAACGGCTCGTTCTTTTTCGCGCTATTGATAAACGTTATGGCATCGTTTGTGTTCATGCGCGGATGGCATTTTTCTTCCGGCCACAGTGTATCACTATGCCAATAGGGCCGGACAAATGCACTGTAAGCCCTGAAAGATTCTCTGGCCCTGATTACACACAGGTCCAGATTCTCAAGAACGTTCTTGGAATACGTATGATTCTTGCCGACCCACCCAACTCGGTAACCACGATCACGAAAATGGCCTAACATAGAACCGGCAAGCGATTCTATGGGTTTTCCGCTTCGATTTGTGAGCTTGCCGTGCTGGTGTGGATACAGCCCGTTGAACGAGGTGACTCTTGACGGAGCGCAGACAGGATTGTTCACAAAATAATTTTCACATAATACTCCTGCCGCCGTCATCCTATCCAAGTTAGGGGTCCGAGCGTTGGGATGTCCCAGGCAGCTTAGGGCGTCGCCGCGCATTTGATCGCAGATGATAAAGACCACATTGGGCGGCGAATTGAGACCTTTCCCCTTCAGGATTGACGGCGCAGTGGCGGCCGAGACAGCAGCCGCTGATGTCTTCACTGCTTTCTTCAAAAAAACACGCCTTGATAGTTCAAAATTGTTCATAGAAGGCTCCATTGTAAGTGCAACAGCGTAACTGATGAGGCGGACTCAACTAACAAGTGCAACAACATGTCTTCAACCGGGAGAAACTATGTAACCGGAGCCTCTTAAGTTGGCTACAATGCGTGGTTGTTTTACAAAAACCTTAACAACTTTTATTACAGGAGACTCTTATGGACAAGTATATTGGATTTGACATAGATAGCAAGAAAATAGTAGCGTGTGTTGTTCAGAGGGTGCGGCCAGATCTTCTGGCAGGGCTATGCTGCCTGTTTTTGGCTGTACCAGTAGCTTTTCCAGGTATTTGACTGTTGCAAAGCAATTAACGCCATTATTGCATCTGCCCCGGGTCGATCCCACCGCATACCAGAACCCTTAAGACGATATGTCAAAACCTTGCACATCGCCTCCGTAGGACCAGAACCTATCTGCCAACCCTTCCGAAGGAACTTCGGATAATCACACATCTCAAACCGCCGGGCGATATATTGGATCAGGTTTTTCAAGGCCTTACGCTTGTTCTTGCTCCGGTACTTCTTGTGATCGTCCATCAATTGCGTTAATAAGGCTGTCGGCCCGTCATGCTTGGCAATGTGCAGAAGCTCGCAAGCAAACTCCTTAGCTCTCTCGCTGCCCTGGGTAAAACAGCTATTAGCCGCTGACCATACATGTTCACTTAAGTGATAAAAGTCCAGTATCTGACAATCCAACATAGGCAGTTTACTTTTTAACTGTTTTGCAATCCAATCGGCACCGTCGGCTACCGCCAGCTTTTCGTCTGCATCGCCGAGATTTATACGTCCAGCTTCCCGCCGAAGCAGTCTGCCAAGAGCCTCATGGTTTCCAGATGTTGCAACCACCTGGCGATGCTCGTTTGACTCATCGTATATCGTCGCTATCTTAAATTCCTTATACCTGTTGTCAGCACCAAGATTCATCCACCTGCGCTTGCTGCCGGGACGTTTAGGCCCACGTAGCTTGCGTCGCTTGTTCTTCTCACTTTCTGTCACCATAGGAACCTTAACACCGTCAGTGCCTACGTAAAGACGTTTGGATGCTTTTGGCAAGGTTTTACAATCCTCAACGCTAAAATCGGCAGCTAATAAACCTTTACGCTGAATGTTCAATACCAACTGTCCCTCAGACTCGACTATCACTCGCAGGCGTTCCTTGCTGATACGAATCTGAGCCAGGTGGTGTAAGTGCTCAGCGGCTTTGGCAAAACCCTGTTGACTAATCGCAGCCCGACAACACATCTGACGAACACCAACACTGACTCTGTCTGCCACTATTCCAATCAGTCGGTCAACCGTATTGTCACGACCAGACTCAGCAGACCACCAATAAATGCGGTACAACTTCACAACGCCATTGACTGTACTGTGCTCAACAGACTGCTTGCCTTTGTGTCGCAGCCTACTTTTTACTGTCGTCCTGTTGCGAGGGGGAAAAAGCGGCCTGAGCCGCATTTGTTTTCATCTGCAATGCTTTCTGAAATATTTTCTGTCGCAACTTCGCTGTCGCTGTTCGCACTGGTTCTTCGCTGTCATCGATAATCGCGCCTGTACGTGCGGTGTTTATAGCTTCTGTCACCTCCGCGATACATTCTTTAATATCTTCTTTCAACAGTTCCTCTAACTCTTTTGCTTCGATTTGGGGCAATTTTATTTTGTCCATGATCGGCTCCTGTAAAACATGGTTAACACAACAAAAACTAAAACTGCCCACATTCTACAGATTGCCTATTTTGAGCGCCAGAAAAATTAGCCACACCCTGTTCAGAAGGATAAGCCACTCACCAACTAGCAACGGCCATTGAATCCGTTCGCATTTTTTAGAATTTTTGTAAGGCACTATTATTACAGAGCTTATGGAACCGAAATTTTTTCTAATTTCGAGATAACGGGCTTTCGGGTTGTACATCGGTTGTATGAATTTTCGCGAGAAAGTGGGGCTGTTTTGGGGGCATCTGCTCGTGACTCAGTGAGCTTCTGGTTGGCTGGTGGGAACGGCCCATGAGACACTGAATACGAAGCCATTTTATGGTAGTATTTGAAAGATTGCTAAATCCTTGATAGAATAACCTGTCCCTATTAGGAAATCCTAACTTCCACAGGCATATTTAGGGAGGTACGCCTGCGCCTTGAGGGTTTGTCACCACTGGTCTTGAACCGGAGGAAGGATGATGTTGAACATGACTGTAAAAACTTGGTTCTTAAAATGGAGACAATAGTTGAGGCACGTAAGAATCAATTACTAACAGTGATTTGTACGAGCAAATACTCTTACTTCTGGTGAATTTAACGGTACAAACTGAAAAAGAAACATCAAATAGTCACAATTAGAGGGAATTCAGTATTATAGTAGAATTGAAAGGCAGAAAGATGTTTCTAAAAGCGTTAAATTCGAAATCTCGGCTTATGAAAAAGACTATGGTTATTTTAATGGCTCTGTTCTTAATATTCGCTTCACCTAATTATCTCTGGTCTCAAACAGACAGAATAGAGCGAGGTAATCTTGTCATCGAGGGTATACCTGAAATCCCTCAGCGGATCGTTGAGCGAATGTTTCAGTATCATAACACCCGTTCTGCTTCCGTACAGGATTGGGACCCAGATGGAAACGGTATGCTAATTTCGACCCGGTTCGGCGAAACAACACAACTTCATTATATTGAAAACGCAGGCGGAGCCCGTCGGCAGATTACGTTTTTTCCAGAACCGGTTGGTGGAGCTACTATGTGCCCGGATCCTTCCACACATGGATTCCTTTTCACTAAGGACGTTGGTGGGAGCGAATTTTATCAGGTATTCTATTTCGATCTTGACAACGGACAATACAAGATCTTAACCGATGGTTCGTCTCGAAATGGAGCCATGAGTTGGTCAAATAAAGGAGACAAGTTTGCTTACTTTACCACGAAACGAAATGGCAGTGATTGGGATATATGCATAAGCGATATAAAGAATCCGCATAAGGCCACCTCCATACTCGAAAAGGGAGGGGTCTGGACTCCTACCGAGTGGTCACCCCGAGATCAGCTTTTACTGGTTACCAATTATATATCCGTGAATGAGTCCTATTACTACATAGTCGATGTTGAATCCGGTAATCTCAGCCAAATCAATCCAAAAGATGAGAAGATTGCTTATGGAGCTGCCCTCTGGGCGAAAGATGGAAAGGGAGTATACATTACCTCTGACGAAGGAAGTGAGTTCCTCTGTTTGAAATACTATGATCTGAACAAGAAAGAGTTTACGGATTTGACAACAGACATCCCCTGGGATGTAGAACAGATCGAAATATCCAAGCAGGGAGATAAGCTAGCGTTCATAACGAATGAGGATGGCATCGGCAAACTCTATGTTCTCTATACTACTACGAGAAAACACAAACAGGTTACCGAGATTCCCACTGGACAAGTTTATGGGTTGAAATTTCATCCCGACGGCAACCAACTGGCACTTGTGATTAACACCCCTCAAACACCAGGCGATATTTATGTTCTTGACCTCCAGTGTAACTCATTGGAGCGTTGGACATATAGCGAGGTCGGTGGGCTAAAGACGGATTCATTTGTCATGCCTGAACTAATCCACTACGAAACGTTCGATAAGGTAAATGGCAAATCACGGATGACCCCTGCTTTCTATTACAAGCCGAAGAAAGTGAGTGGGTCCTACCCCGTACTCATGAGCATTCACGGAGGGCCTGAAAGTCAGTATGTTCCTTACTTTTCTTCCAGAGTCCAATACTATGTTAATGAGTTAGGCATTGCTGTACTGGCTCCAAATGTGCGCGGATCTTCTGGGTATGGAAAAAGGTACCTCAAACTCGACAATAGTTATCAACGTGAAGATTCTGTGAGAGATGTGGGCAAACTCCTCAATTGGATTAAAAAGCAACCGGAATTAGATACGTCACGAGTTGCGGTTATGGGTGGTTCTTATGGCGGGTATATGGCTCTTGCGTCGATGACCCACTATAACGACAGGCTGATGTGCGGTATTGATATCGTCGGGATCAGCAACTTTGTTACATTCCTTGAGAATACGAAAGAATACAGACGAGACCTTAGGAGGGCGGAGTATGGCGATGAGCGCGTTCCTGAAATGAGAGAATTTTTGACGAAAATCTCCCCAATGACTAACGTTCATAAGATTACCAAGCCAATGTTCATAGCGCAGGGGCTTAATGATCCTCGAGTGCCAATCGGCGAATCGGAGCAAATGGTCTCAGCAATACGAAAAAATGGTGGAACCGTGTGGTACCTGCTGGCCAAGGATGAGGGGCACGGATTCCGAAAGAAAAGCAACCGCGATTACTGTGAGAATGCTATTGTCGCGTTTCTTGAAAAGTACCTATTGCAGCAATAACACAGCACTCCGGCTCTATATGATCGTTACTCCCTCACATTAAACGATGACATGGTAACAGCGTGTGAATTGAGCGAAAGTTGTTGCTGGACATTATACCATCAGCCGCTAATTCCTGCAATTGGGGCAACGTCTGACTTACATGGAGCGAGCGGCCAAAAGCGATTTACGTATAAAGAGCATGAGCACGGCCACCTATGAAGAGCTCAAAGTCAAATACTAAATTTCCTGTTGCCACAAAAAATTTTCCTTGAGGCATCCTGGTTACGATATATCAGCCAACGTTCGTAGCTTACCAACTACTTGCTGAAACTCAACTGGCTCTTTTTGACCACCAGAGTTCCGTCGACTGTATCGTCAATCTTCACGACATCGTACCGGATCTCGGGATCGCTTATGGTAGTGTCGATAGTGAGCAGTCCATATGCCGGTTTGCCAAGAGAAGTGAAGATTGCGCCCGGCATAGCCGGATGGGTCGAGTTTTTCGTGAGATGGGACGACATGGTTTCGTAGAAGGTGTATCCGTTCTCGCGTTCGATCTTCCACGCGTCCGACCGGTGCCGGTCCGCCGAGATTAGAAACACGCCCTCGATCTTGTGTTTCTCGATAAACGAGAAGATGTCTTCCCGCTCCTGGGCGAATCCCTGCCACGTGTCCTCGAGGCCGGGCCGCCGGCCGAGATTGCTCGAGGTCTGGGTGCCAGTCTTTGACTCGAACGCCCACGGCACAGACGCTGCGATTATCTTGAACGTAGCCGTAGACGCTTTAAGTTTGTCGAGGAGCCATTTTTTCTGAACAGGACCTAACATGCTGGGCTGGACGGCGGTCGAGTCGGTGTACACGGGATTCTTACCCTGCGGGTCGACCCTGTAGTATCGGCAGTCGAGCATGAAGAAATCGACGTCGCCGATGGTAAAACCGTGCCAGCATCCGGGCTGGCTGTCGCCGCCGCCGTAATATGGGTTGACCCAGTTTTGTCTGAAGACATGCCACACCGGCCGTTTCCATGCTGGCACATCTGTCTGGGGTCCGCCGATGCTGTCGTTACCGGCGAAATCGTGGTCGTCCCATATGGCGTAGACGGCCGTCGACGCTATCATCCGGCGCCATTCGGGCCTCGAATGACGCATGTAGTAGCAGTATCGAGGTACCGAGAGCGGTTCCGGCATGTTGTAATAGTTGTTATCGCCGAGCCCCAGGAACGCCAGCGGTTTCCGGATCAGGATCGTGTCCCACATATACTCGAACTCGGGTTTGTTGTTCGATCCGCCGCCGAATGCTATACGAAACTTCGATTTTTCGCCTGGTCGCGGGTATGTGCGGAACGAAGGCCGTCCATCCAGCGGCACGACGCGACCCTCTACAAACAGCTCGTAATAGTATCTCGTGTCGGGTTCTAGCCCGCCCACTTCCAGCACACAGGTAAAATCTTCATCGGCTGAAGTCTTGCCTGTTGCGAAATGTACAGGGGCAGTCATCTTCTTCGAGGAGCTGAGCTGAACTTTGAATGGGACTTCGTTAAGCGTGCGAATCCAGAACCGGGCGCTCCGATGTGTAACCGCCCCCAGCATGGGACCGTGCAGAAGTTCGCCTGCCGGATGTTCTTTGAGAAACCGTTTGAACTCGGCGCTGCCGGTCAGCGGCGCCAGAACGTTACGCGGTCCAACGAGAAACCTCTCGACGGGCATACCGGCGTCGACGGCTCTTTGTACATACGTCAGTGCGGTCTTAACGTCGCCTTTCTCAGCATACGCCGCCGCCAGACCGAAGAGGGGTTCGAGGTTGGGTGGATCCTTCTCAGGCCGGTTACTCAGATAATCGATCAGCTCGTCGATCTCGCCCGCTTCGAGATGATGGAACATGTATTTCGTGTGCGTGATCTTCGTCTGGGCATGCGCGTGCGGCGAAACACTCACAACGGTGACGCACAGGCAAAACAGAATTGATCCGATTCGTCCCAGGAGATCTCCGCCGGCTGTTGATTGGCCCACCATAACGCTCAACGAAGCCTTCGCCGACACGGACTTGATGTTGTTGAGTGTACTCATACGTTGATTCTCCTAATCCTGGTTTCCAATTACTACCTGCTGAAACTCAATTGGCTTTTCTTTGGCTTCAGAGTGTGTATCACTTCATCTTCGATGTTTACGATGCAAAGGTCAGCTCGAGATCGACCGCCTTCGGGTCGTGCTCGTAGTCGGCTACAAAAACGAGCATTCCCCGTAGGGTACATTTATTCATACAGGGCTCGAATAATAATATCTAACCACTTGCCAAATCAGTTACTTATGTTATCCTTATGATTTAAAGCATGCAAGCTCTATCTGGAGGATATCGTCGTAGGCATGTGCCACAAGCCACTCAACAACCGGCGACGGCCACCTATGAAGAGCTCAAAGTCAAATACTAAAATCTCTGTTGCCACGAAAAATTTTCTTTGAGGCATCCAGGTTGCGATATATCAGCCAATCCCCAAATACCTGTTTTCTAAAAGGATAGACAGTTGTTCGTGGTGGTCCCATTGACGCTTGACAAGCGCACGATGTCCGACCTTACCGCGGTCGATTACAAGTGGCTGGGTGAGCGTCCCGCGCTTTTGGTCCGTGCTATGGTCCTGGCAGACAAAACATTATTCATTGCCGGCCCGCCGGATATCGCTGATGAGAAAGAAGCGTGGGGTCGCTTCTTTGAACCGGAGATCCGTGCAGGACTCGACGAACAGATCGCTGCCCTTGAAGGACGAAAGGGTGCTTTGCTGAGGGCTGTATCTGCCTCGGATGGACAGGAACTGTCGGAATACAATCTTGAATCCCCACCCGTGTGGGACGGCATGGCCGCCGCCAATGGGCGACTCTACGTTGCAATGAAAAACGGCAGGATTCTGTGTTTTGGAGGCAACGAGTAGGCGGGGCCGGAGAAAGCCCCCGCCGGGCGGTCCGCAGGACGCCTATCGGTGGAACCCAAACGCTTAGTCTTGAATCCGATACAGTTTCGATATGGTGCGAATAATCAGGCTTCCGCGAAGGGCCGCTGGCGTCGCCATACACATCTCGTCCAGCTTGTTCCTGCCAAGGACCTTGAATGTGGGGCCGGCCTGGATGACGAAAGTATCGCCGTCCTCACTCAGGCAAAAAATCTTGCCGTTATTGGCCCAGGGCGAAGATGTAAACGCCGTTGCTCCGGGGGCGATGCGCTGCCTGCCGTAAACTTCGCTGCCCGTGCGTGCGTCGTAACAGCCTAAAAAGCCCCTGTCGTATAGAACATACAAATAATCACCGTAGGCAAGGGGCGAGGGGTTGTATGGGCCGCCCTTCGTTTGGCACCAGGCCACGTACTTGTTGCTGTTCTGGCCATTCTTGAGCGTGATATCACCTACAGCGCCCGGCCGAATGGCATATATGGGCCGTTTACGGTCCCCAACATACCCGGAACAGACATAGAGTAGGCCGTGCTTTGCGAGCGGAGTGGGTATAACAATAGACGACATGCCGCCTAACTCCCACAGCAGTCGGCCATCAAGGTCGTACGACCTGATCTTGCCGCGTCCCGACGTAATCAATTCTGTCCGTTGCTTGTTCTGCCAGATGTACGGGGTGGCCCAGTTGCCCTTTTCATCACGCTCGGTTCGCCATATCTGCTTACCGGTTTTTTTGTCCAGGGCCACGAGGAAGGATTGCTCCTCATTGTCGTTCACTATGTAGAGCCGGTCCTCGTACAACACCGGTG
>JABUBL010000395.1_pt1 | contig 12725 bp, 8 predicted proteins | sample 7240371 | NCBI WGS metagenome assembly JABUBL01 (sample SAMN07256343, study PRJNA390944) | subsurface metagenome | isolation source: Methane hydrate marine sediment | place: Pacific Ocean: Eastern North Pacific, ODP site 1244 | collected 2002
ACGACCACACCATAAATTTACAACTTAAAGGAGGAAACAAGCATGGGCCGTAAAGCCAAGGTCGGCTTCACCCGGGATTACTATGACAAAGATGGTAATTTTATCCTGGATTGCCCGGGATTCAGGTCTCTGGAGAAGATACCGGATATTGAACGCGGGATCTTCGCCGAAATGCTGCCCGAAGTGACTCCGCCTCAGATAGAAGATTATGATATCGTGGTTACCCGTACCTTTTCCCGATGGGCGGAGAGCAGTTTCGTCGGCAATGACCGGCTTCTTTCACTACACCGCAACGGTGTTGGTTATGACCGCATTGACGTTCCGGCGCTGAACAAAGCCGGGGTACTTTTATGCATCACGCCGGACGCGGTGCGCCGCCCGGTCGCGGCGGCCATCATTACGTTTATCCTTGCCCTCAGCACACGTCTTTTCATCAAGCACCAGCTAACCAGCGAGGGGCGATGGAGCGATGTGCCCAAGTACAACGGCTACGGCCTGATTGGCAGGACACTGGGGTCATTGGGTGTGGGGAACATAGGGCATGAGATGTTCAAGCTGGCCAAGCCTTTTGGCATGAGGCACATCGCCTATGATCCTTACCTCAAACCGGAAGATGTGAGCGATGTTGACGTGAAGCTGGTGGATATGGACACGGTGCTCTCTGAATCTGACTTCCTCAATATCAGCTGTCCGCTGAATGAGAAGACACGTCATCTCATTGGCGAGAGGGAACTGAAAAAGATGAAGCCGACTGCCTTCCTGATTAATACCGCTCGCGGGCCGATTATTGATGAGGCGGTGCTCGTGAAAGCGCTGCGTGAAAGGTGGATACGGGGAGCAGCACTGGATGTCTTTGAACAGGAGCCAACGCCGCCGGACAACCCGCTGTTAAAGCTGGACAACGTCATCGTTACCGCCCATGCTATGGCTTTCACCGACCATTTTCTCAACAACGTGTGGGAAATCATCGCCAGGCAGATCACGCAGCTTATAAACGGGGAAATGCCCGGCGGTGTGGTGAACCGGGAGGTCTGGGACCAGCCGAAATTTCAGTCCAAGCTGAAGCGCTTCCTGGGACAGATGAAAAGCTGAAAAGGGGGGAGAATAAATTGAAGAAGAACCGCGTGAAGGAGCTGTGGCGTGAAGGCAAGGCGGCAGTTGGCACCTGGGTGGTGCTTGGCAGTCCCATCACCGCCGAAATCATCGCCAATATGGGATACGACTGGGTGGTAGTAGATACCGAGCATGGTTCCATTGATATCAATACAACGCAATCCATTGTACAGGCTGTCTTATATACCGGCGCAGTGCCAATGGTCAGGGTACCGTGGAACGACCCGATGTGCATCAAGCGCGCTCTGGATGCCGGTGCTTACGGACTGGTCATTCCCATGGTGAACAGTCGTGAAGAAGCGATACGGGCAGTGCAGGCCACTCGCTATCCGCCGCTCGGCGTGCGGAGCTTCGGTGGACCGAGGACGCGTCTCTATGGCGGCATTGACTACTTTGAGCACGCCAACGAGGAGATTGCTTTGATAGTACAGATTGAGCATATTGATGCCGTGAATCGCGTTGATGAAATCCTCTCCGTGGAGGGTGTAGATGGCTTCTTTATCGGGCCGAGTGACCTTGCTATATCCCTGGGGTTGAAACCGGGTCTGGACCAGACCGACCCCCGCCACGTGGATGCGGTAAACAAGGCGCTGGCGGCAGGGAAGAAGTATGGTGTTCGGGGGGGAATCCAGGTTGGCAGTGCCGAAGCGGTCAACGAACGCATTGCCCAGGGGTTTCAGTTTGTTGCCTTGAGCAGCGACGAAGGCTTTGTGCGGAGCGCCGCGTCGTCAGCGCTGAGCAAGATTGTTAAAGATAGAAAAATCGTTTGAATCAACTCTTTACTGAGGCGGACGTTACTTCCTTCTTCGGAACTCCCGGAGCAGCGAGAGAGTTAGAGTAACGACGATTATCACCACCACGATGCCAAAGAATATCTCTGTCTTGTAGTCTTTTTCCGGTGGTGTCAGTGGGAGTGGGGCTGGCCTTTGCCGGGGTTTTGTGTCGGGAGCGGGCGCTGCTGAAGTGGTGTTTTCAGTAGAGAAGGTCACCACTTTTTCATTGTTCACTTCATTGCTCTCCGGAACCTGGTTTTCTTCATCGATGACCACCTTGATAGTATGAGGTCCAGTCTGTGACATCCAGGTACTGAAAATCTCCTCAGTCTCAGCGTCGGGCTCAAGTGAATTGATTTGTCCTGATGCCAGGTACTGGCCATCGACATAATAATTCACGGATGAATATCTGGCCTTGGCATCACCCTGATTTCTGACGGTTACCGTAAAGACCACATTGTCACTGGCCGAGGGTTCTCCAGAGGGCCAGGTGATGGACTCGATGATCAGATCAGGGGCGGGAATGGAAAAGGCGACCGTTTCTCCATTGTTGCTCTCAACTCCCTCAGAAACAACATTGGCGCCATCAGCGAACACGGCAAGGGTATGCGGGCCGGCGGTGACATTCCATTTAAAGGTACTGGTCACGCGCGCACCAGCGTCGAGCTGCGGAATATCCTGGTAATTCACCGCTTCATCGTCGACGTAGAAGTATATCTGGAAACCACCTGCCCTGCGGCTGCCTTTATTCTTGAGGTATGCGGTCAATATGACTTTATCCCCTATTGATGGGTTAATTGGACTCCATATCATAGCTTCGAAGTTAAGGTCAGGCATAGGGTAGGCAATCAACGTCTCATTATTTATTTCATTGCTCTCTGCCACCAGGTTCGAATCATCGGCCACGGCCTTGATAGCGTGCGAACCCAATGTCACTTTCCAGTCAAAGGTTCTGATTACTCTTGTGCCAGGGTCCATGTCTGGGATGTCCTGATAGCCCCTTAGGCTGTTATCAATGTAAATATAGACCAGTGAAGCGTCTGCCCGGCTACCTCCATCATTCTTTACGGTGACAGTAAAGGTTACCGTTTCTCCTGCCGATGGGTCGTTGTGCGACCAGTCTATACTTTCGATTATGAGATCGGGACCAATGGGGACAAGGGTGATTATCTTTTCATTATTGGTCTCATCGCTTTCGGCAACTACCTCGGTGTAATCAACAAAAGCTTTAATAACATGTTCGCCGGCGATGGCTGCCCAGGTGAAGGTCTGATTATCGGTGGCGTTAGTCGATATTGGATTTACTCGGTCAGAAGTAATCTGGATATTATCAATATAGTAGGCAATATGGGCATAATCCGACCTGCCTTCTCCCTGATTTTTAACCGTAACGGTAAATGTCACTGTGTCACCGATAATCGGCTCTGACGGCGACCAGGCTATCTGCTCGACGATGAGATCAGGTGGCAGTGGTACGAAGGTAATCGTTTTTTCATTGTTCGACTCCTCGCTCTCGGGCACATCTTTTTGCAGGTCGACAATGGCCTTTATCTGGTGTGTACCTGCTTTAACTCTCCAGGTAAAGGTTACTTCCGCTGTACCGCCAGCTTCTATCTGCCCCAGCGCTTTATAGTCTGCATTGACATCGTCAATAAGTAGGTCGACACCGGATTCGGCAGAGCCACCACCCCCTTGATTTTTTATGGTCATGGTAAAGGTAACGTTATCACCTATGGATGGATTAGTCGGTGACCAGGTAATATTCTGAACAATAAGGTCGGCGAGATTCGGTGAGAAGGTGACGATTTTTTCATTATTGGTCTCATCGCTCTCGGTAACAACGGCATGCGGGGTCACCGTGGCTTTTATATCGTGTGTGCCCACTACAACAATCCAGGAAAAGGTAACGTTTTCAGAAGCACCGGCTTCTAATTTACTGGTTCGTTCTGTATCCAGGTAGGTGTCATCAACGTAAAAATTGATGGTGGAGTTGCCTGATACGCCGCTGCCCTGATTGGTAACGGATACAGTAAAGCTCACATTATCGCTTAGTGATGGTTCCGTGGGGGACCATGATATATCATCTATAATAAGGTCGGGAAGGAGAGCTGAGAAGACTACCGTCATTTCATTGTTATCTTCATCTGTCTCCGGCACGGAGTCGATTTTATCGGCGATAGCCTTAATATCATGCGGGCCGGCCTTGGCAAACCAGGAAAAGGTTTTGGTTAGTGTTCCCCCCGGGTCTATTCTCTCGACATCCTTGTAGCCCCGTGAAATGCCGTCGATGTAAAAATCTACGCGGTTTGAGTTGGCAGCAACCGTACCCTGGTTCCTGATGGTTACGTTAAAAATAACAGTACTGCCAACATTGGGGTCTGATGGCGACCAGGTTATAGAATCGATTAAGAGGTCTGCGCCCAGCGTGGATAGCGTGTAGGTTTTTTGGTTATTGCTCTCATTGCTTTCAGTGACCTGCTCCCTGTAATCGGCCACTGCAGAGATGGTATGTATGCCGGCTTCGGCGGCCCATATGAAGGTGAATTCGGTGCTGCTACCGGCGTCAATGGGTGGCACGTACTCATCGTCAATATACTCATCGTCAATATAATAGGCAACATAGCATTGACCTGAAGCAGCCGTGCCCTGGTTACTGATAGTTACAGTGAAGGTTACATCGTCCCCGAAGGTCGGCGTTGCTGGTGAACTGGTTATCATTTGAACGGTCAGGTCAGGGCCAGATTCCGCCCGCACCACTGTATTTGCGTAATTTACCGGATAGAACAGTTGGCAACCAAAAGCCAATATGGCAACCAGAAATATGGTTACAGTGAGAATTCTTTTCGGCATCGCTGCTCTGTAACGGGTATTACCGGAATGAGACTTATTTGCACGGTTGATGACTACCCGACCTCCCACGCTGATTGATATAAGCCATAATTATGTCGCTCTGTTTACATAATACATATTACAAGGCAAAAAATCAACAGAACAAGCATAGTGAATTAGTACCCCTGGAACAAGTACTTAAGTGGTAGCCACAGACCGGTTACCTCCGGCCCAGCCACAGGAGGGTGGAGCAGACGATAAGTACGGCCACAATGGCCGCGCTGCTGAATGCGAAGCTCGTGTAGAAACTGAAATGGTCTATCAGGTAACCCAGCACCGGAGTCAGTATTCCGGCGCCTTCCATATTGGCGAAGAAGTAAAAGCCGAGCATCGTGGAGCGACGCTTGATTGGAGTCTCGTCGACAATGTATGCCTGCGCTACGGTGGTGTTGAAATACAGGGCTATGCCGGTAAAAACCAGCACGGCACCGATACCGAATCCGTAAGGTACCACATTAAGCAGGTAAACCATAATGCTGGCCATAACGCCCATGGCTATGATTATCGTTATGCGGCCGAACCGGTCCGAGAGATAGCCGCCGAATGGCGCCGCCCAGAGACCCATGAAGTAAATGAGCGATATTGAAGCTGCCGCCGTCTCCTTGCTCGTATTGTAAGTATCTACCAGAAAGAGCGGGATAAAGGAAATGATTGCGATAACCATTGCCTGCGTAAATGAGCTCATGGCGATTAAGGTTATCACGCGCCGTAAATTGCCGGGGGCGGGTGGGGCTTCGGTGGAGACGCTGGTGCCAGGAGTCGCTGCCTTCTGAAGAGGCACACGTTTTTTAAGTACGACATGGAGAAAAATGCCGAAGCCGATGCCGAGGATGGCCAGCACGATAAATGGACTGCGCCAGCCCCAGGCACCGGCAACGCCGGCAGCGATAAGCGGTGCTAAAAAATAGCTCGTACTGCCACCGACCATGTGATAGCCGAGTGCCTGGCCGCGACTTTCTGGCGCCACTGCGGCTGATATCATGGTCGTGGCGGCGGGGTGATAGCCGCCACCAAGTATGCCCATCAGCACCAGGCCGGCGAGCAGGACAAGATAGTTTGGCGACATACCAACCAATAGGCCGGTAATTGATACGCCCACAATACCTACGGTGAGCAGGATACGCGGCCCAAAGCGGTCAGCAAGCCATCCTCCCGGTAGCTGGCAGATACCGTAGACCACGCCGAAAGCCGACATGATGAATCCGGCACGGGTGTAATCAAGAGCAAATTCATCGCGGATATAGGGCAGGAGCGGGCCCGGCAGGGCGGTTACTAGATGGTGCGATAGATGTGCCAGCACAAATAGAGGCAGCAGTCCGCTGAAGAGAGCACGCAAACTGGTTCTTTTAGTGATGACGATTTCCTTTCTGCGGTAAAAGGCCGTGTTCTGACCGGTTGTTACTGAGGTGTATCATACCACGAAAGGGAAAAATAATTCTCACCGAGGTGCCTGTCCTATCGGGTGGTCGGTTTAACCGACAGGAACGGCAGCTTTTTCAATCCTGACCGCGCAGACCTTGAACTCTGGTATCTTGGCTACTGGGTCCAGTGCCGGTATGGTCAGCTGATTGGTGGGACTCTCGGCGAAATGGAAGGTCATGAAGACGACGCCAACCGGGGAAACCTCGGTGATTTTGGCCCGGGCGGTGACTTCGCCACGCCGGGAAACCACCCGCACCGTATCACCGTCAGCAATGCTGAAGACGGCGGCGTCCTGGGGGTTTATTTCCGCCAGTTCCTCGCTGTGAAAAACGTTAAGCCCTTTCACCTTTCGGCTCATCGTGCCGGTATGAAAATGAAACAGGCTGCGGCCGGTGGTCAGCACCAGTGGGTAGTCTTCATCAGGGGGTTCGGCTGACGGCCGGTACTCAAGCGGCGCGAAATGCCCCTTGCCGCGGGTAAATATCTCGGTGTGGAGGATGGCCGTTCCCGGGTGCTCATCGGTGGGGCAGGGCCACTGCAAGCCTCCCTTTTCCAGACGACGATAGGAGATGCCTCCATAGCTCGGTGTCAGCCGGGCGATCTCATCCATAATCTGGGATGGGTTGGTGAAATCAAAGCCGCTGCTGCCCATTCGCTGCCCGACCTGTCCGATTATCCACCAGTCCGGCTGACTGTTGCCCACCGGTTCAATTGTCTTTCTTACCCGCTGCACCCTTCGCTCCGTGTTGGTGAAGGTGCCATCTTTTTCAGCGAAAGTCGTCGAAGGCAGGACAATATGCGCCAGCCGGGTGGTTTCGGTGGGGAAACAATCCTGCACGATGAGCAGTTCCAGGCGCTGCAACGCTTGAATAGCGTGTTTGGCTTCCGGCTCCGTCAGCACCGGGTTCTCACCCATGATATACATCGCTTTGATTTGACCGTTGTAGGCGGCCTCAAACATATCGGTGAGGGTAAGTCCGGCTCTGGTTGGAGGCAGCGAGCAACTCCAGCCCGCCTCAAAATTTCCCTTTACCGGTTCGCTGGTCACCGCCTGGTAGCCGGGGTAGACATTGGGCAGTGCCCCCATATCGCAGGCACCCTGGACGTTGTTCTGGCCGCGCAGCGGATTGACGCCGCTCCCTGGTTTGCCTATATTCCCCGTGAGCATGGCCAGATTGGCAGTGGCAATCACGTTATCCGTGCCGTGAGAGTGCTGGGTAATGCCCATAGCATAGAAGAGTGCCGCGGGGCTATGGGTGGCGTACATTCTGGATGCCTGGATTATTTTGTCTTTCGGCACGCCGGTAATCTTTGCCACGGTATCCAGGTCAAAATATGGCAGCGATTCTTTGAAAGCATCCAGATTCTCGCAGCGCTCGTTGATGAAGCCTTCATTCAGCAGACCCTCATCGACGATTACCCGGCACATGCCCATGAGCAGGGCAACGTCACTGCCGGGATGGTGCTGCAGGTAGATATCGGCGTGGCGTACCAGCTCGATTTCTCTTGGGTTGGCCACAATGAGCTTTGCGCCATGGCGCACCGCCTTCTTGATTTCAAAGCCAATTACCGGGTGGGCTTCGGTGGTGTTGGTGCCGATGGCGAAAATACAAGCGGCGTCTTTGATATCACCAATGGAGTTGGTCATTGCCCCGCTCCCGAAGGTGGTGACCAGACCGGCCACCGTGGGGGAATGTCAGAGGCGGGCACAGTGGTCGATATTATGTGTACCGATGACCGCTCGCCCCAGCTTCTGGAGAAGGTAGTTTTCCTCGTTGGTACACTTGGCCGATGAAATAATGGCTACCTCTTCCGGCTTGTACCGGCCTAGCCCCGCTGCCACCGCGTCGAGCGCCTCGTCCCAGGTGGCTTCACGGAGCTCTCCGTTTTGCCTGATGAGGGGGTTGCTCAGGCGGTCAGGGTGGTGAATAAATTCCGTGATGCCAAAGCGGCCCTTGACGCAGAGTTGGCCACGGTTTACTTCATTATCTCTATCCCCGCGGACGCATATGACCCGGCCATCTTTCACCCCGAGGTACATCTGGCAGCCAACACCACAGTAAGGGCAGGTGGTCTTCACCTCATGGGCTGGCGGTACCGCCATTTTCGGCATCAGGGCACCCACCGGGCAGCGCGCCATGCATTCGCCGCAGGACTTGCAGATTGACTCAAAAAGGGAGTTGCTGCCAACCGGATTGACCTGCTCACGGTCTCCATTACGGCCTATCTCAATGGCACCCACGCTGGTAACTTCATTACAGGTACGGACACATTTGCGGCAGAGGATGCAGTAATTGCGGTCGATCTTGAAAAAGGGGTTGCTGTAATCGACCGGACGCTCTCTGTTTTTGGGGCGAACCGGTAGCTCGGTCACACCCAGGTAGTCGACCACTTTCTGTAAATCGCACTGGCCGTTCTTGGGACAGAGCACACAGCGGTCGGTTACGGAAACATTGCGTAAACAGATATCGTAGGGCTGGCACCGTTCCTTGCGGGCGCAGACGAGGCACTCGCTGGGGTGCTCGGCGAGGATTGGTTCCAGAGCGGCGCGGCGGGCTTCATTTAACGGCGCGGTATTGGTTTGTACCACCATTCCTTCGGTGGCGGGCGTGGTGCAGGCGGTAACGAAATCTGGCATTCCTGCGATTTCCACCACGCAGAGGCGGCAATCACCGGTTGGCTCCAGGTCAGGGTCATGACACAGATTGGGGACATATATCCCCGCCGCCAGGATGGCATCGAGCAGGAGGGTACCTTTGCTGGCCCTGATTTCTCTCCCGTCGATGGTTATCCTGATCTCATCCATCACTTTAAAGCAACTTTTTGGCGAAGCCGGTGTTTATTCTTGCCCGGCTTGGGGGGTAATGGCGGTGGCGTAATGATGCAGCGCACGGCGCACTGCAGGCAGCGCCTGCCTTCTTTCGCCGCCGCTTCGTCGCCGAGGCCAAGCTCAACTTCCTCGAAGTTATCAATTCTCTTCTCCACCGGCAGTGCCGGCATAGGCGGCCGCGTCCACTCGAAAAAGCCGTCATCTTTGCCCACGCAGGGGCTGAGCTCACTCGGCGGCGCCAGGACTTCGCTGATGTCTCCCGTGCCGCCCAGATATTTATCAATAGAAACGGCTGCTTTACGGCCGGCAGCGATGGCCTCGATCACCGAAGCCGGGCCGCTGACGGCATCACCACCCGCCCAGACACCTTTGGTGCTGCTGGCCATAGTCTCTGAACTGGTCTGAATGGTGTTGCCCCTGCCCAGCTTGAGGTTGAAACCGTCCGGGATATCCGGCGTCTGACCGATGGCAGCAATAATGGAGTCGAACTCGGTGGCGAACTCACTGCCCCTGATAGGAACCGGTCGACGGCGCCCGCTGGCGTCGGGTTCACCGAGTTCCATGCGGGTGCACATTAAATTTAAAACATTGCCTGCCCGGTCAATGCGCACCGGCGCGGCGAGGAACATTATTTCTATTTCTTCTTCCAGGGCGGCCTCGACCTCCTCCGGGCTGGCGGGCATCTCTGCCCGTGTGCGGCGGTAAACAATGGTTACCTTCCTGGCGCCAGTGCGGAGAGAGACCCGTGCCGCGTCAATGGCGACATTTCCGCCCCCGATTACTGCAACCCTGGCACCAGTGTCTATCTTCCGGCCCAGGTTAATCTCTCTCAGGAATGTAGCACCATCGAAAACGCCCCGGGCATCTTCCCCTTCCACGCCCATCTTCATGCCCTGGTGTGCCCCCGGCGCAGCGAAGACGACATTATAGCCCTGGGTAAACAGGTCATCGATGGACTCTATTCTGGTATTTAACTTAATCTCAACGCCGGCTTTTCTTATAATGTCGATTTCGGCGTTGAGCTTTTCCGTCGGCAGGCGGTAGTCGGGGATGCCAACGCGCATCATACCGCCGGGCTCAGGAAGGGCCTCGAAAACGGTAACGGCGTGTCCCTGCTTGGCCAGGTAGTAGCCGGCGGTAAGCCCCGCCGGTCCCGAGCCGATGATGGCCACCTTTTTCCCGGTCGGCGGCGTTTTTTTGGCCAGTTTCAGCCACTGACCATCGTCGCGCTCTGCGGCGGCCCATTTCAGGAATTTTATTGATATTGGCTCGTTCAGAGCCTCGCGGCGGCAGGCCTGTTCGCAGGGGTGGATGCAGACCCTTCCCAGGGCGCCGGGGAAGGGAACGCGCTCCCTGATGACGGCCAGTGCCTCGGCAAATCGCCCCTCACCGCAGAGACGTACATAGCGGGGGACATCAATATGGGCGGGGCAGGCGTAGCTGCACGGATTGGTCAGCTCCTCGTGGTCTATCTCCGGCCGCCATTTGGCCACCTTGTCAATCAGCGCCCCGGTGGGGCAGACTTCAACGCAGGCGGAGCAGTATTTACACCCGGAATCGATAAGCGATTTTCCATCCGATGGTTCCGGCCAGCGGCCGCTATCATGGTCGACCATCTTGATGGCCTCGATGCCACGTATCTCCTTGCAGACGTTCACGCACCGTGAGCAGCTTATGCACAGGTTATAGTCTCTTTCGAAAAGAGGGTTGTCACGGTCAATTGGTAAACCACGGTACTGCCAGGTAAGCTCTTCTCCCTCCAGCCCTATGTAGTCGACTACCTGCTGCAGCTCACACTGGCCGTTGTAGGGGCAGAGGACGCAGCGCTGGGTCACCGCCACGTTGCGTAAACAGATATCATACGGTCCGCAGCGGTCGCGCCGCTCGCAGGTAAGGCATTCACAGGGATGATGAGCGAGGAGTTTTTTCAGCGCGTCCGCCCGCTCCTCTCTGAGCAGAGGCGTATCCGTATGTGCCACCATGCCTTCGATAACTTTGGTGTTGCAGGCGGTGACGGGTGCCTCCGCATCTTCTAGTTCCACCAGGCACAGTCGGCAGGAGCCATCAGGGGTGAGCATGGGATGCGCGCAGATGGCCGGAATGTAAATGTCTGCCGATGTCGCCGCCTCCAGGATAGATGTCTCCTCGCTGGCTTCGATTTTCTGGCCATCAATGGTCAGTCTAATCATCCCCATGTTACACCTCGTAAAGCTCCGTTATCAGTTTTCCAGCTCTGCTATTTATTTTTAACCTCGACTTCGGTCCGGGTTGTTATTTCCAGATTTAAGCAGTTTCACCAGTCGCCAACTGGTGCTCTGGCAGAGAATAATAATATCTTCGTTGGGCAGGTAATCGGTGATGGTGCGGTCGAACATGATGGTGCCTTCGGGAGGAAATTCGGCGTCGCCTTTCCAGAGCACCATGGTTAACGGCACCATATTTAAAGCGTGAATGGTCACCGAGACGTCGCCGTAATCCGCTTTACGTCCGCCGACCGACTCTGCCATCTCCAGCAATCGCTCCGGTTCATGTCCGAAGCAGGTGACCAGCGGTTTTATGGCTCGATTATAAAAGGTCGGGAAATAGCCGGCGGCATCAGCCAGCTCCTTGAATGAGATGAGCTCACCGGAGAGCGGTGTGCCCTTTGCCTGCGTAACGTAGTGAAGCAGCAGTATTTTGTCTACCAGTGATACGCCCTCTTCACTGTCCTGGCGAGATACGCTGGCGTCCGGATATGTTATGAGGTATGTCTGGTTCAGGAAGTCAAGGGATATCGCTTTCTCTGATTTCAGAAATCTGGCGCCACATCGGTGGCACTGTTGCTCAATATCTTCGATTTCCGCCAGCCGTTCCACAGCCAGGCGAAAAGCCAGCTCATATCCGTAGCCGTCATTCTGCTTGATGGGTAACGTCAATGCCTTGCCTTCATTCATCTGGTTCCGTATCAGGTCTAAGCGGCGACTTCTCCCATGGATGTTACGTCACCAGAGTTTATATTTCCAGCCAGGAGTGGGAGTAGAGCGATTTACCGGTCAGTACCCTGACTGTCTTGGCGTACTTGGCTTCCTCCTCGGATAGAGATGCATAATCGGGCGTCTCACCGTCCATTATCCGGTGTACCAGGCTCAATATTTCCGGTCTCTTCCCCCTCACAATCTGTATCAGGTCGGTATCAAAGGCGTCCACGATTGCTGAGTGCAGGCCATACTTCATCAGCATCATGAGATAGGTGCGGTTAAGCCATGGCCGGAGGTTGGTCGGTGTGCCGTTGGAAATGTTGGATAGACCAACCACCGATTTACAACCCGGCGCAATCTCCCCGAGCATGGCCATAAACTCGACGAGTGCTGTGACCTGGTTTATTTCTACCGATAACGGGCTGACAATCGGGTCAATCCAGAGTTTTTCATTGGCAATGCCGATTTCATTGGCCTTGTAAACAAAGTCGACAGCGTTCATAGCCCTTTCATTGGCATCTCGCGGCATACCCTCGGCGCCCCAGAGCAGGGCGATGACATCGGCGTCGTATTTCTTAGCGAGCTCCAGGCCGGGTCCTATCCGGTCCGGTTGCAGGGAAATGGAGTTGATAAGGGGTGTTTTCTGTGTTGTCTGGAGGCCGGCTTCCGTGGCCGCGAGGTTGGTGGTGTCCAGTGACAGCGGTAAATCGGTGACTTCCTGCACGGTGTTGACCACCCAGG
>JABUBL010000396.1_pt1 | contig 12717 bp, 10 predicted proteins | sample 7240371 | NCBI WGS metagenome assembly JABUBL01 (sample SAMN07256343, study PRJNA390944) | subsurface metagenome | isolation source: Methane hydrate marine sediment | place: Pacific Ocean: Eastern North Pacific, ODP site 1244 | collected 2002
TTGCTGCCATGCTCGGAATGGGGCTAATAGTTCCTCTTCTCCCCCTTTATGCCCAGGACCTAGGAGCTACCGGAACCCAGCTAGGTATACTTTTTGCCGGCTATGGTATTTCCAACAGCGTATTTACCCCTATCATGGGTAGGCTCTCTGACCGCAGGGGCAGAAAGATCTTCCTTTGCATCGGTCTTCTTTTTTACTCTATTATCTCACTGGGCTATGTATGGGCAACTAACGTCTCACAACTAACCTTAGTCCGCGTAACCCAGGGTGTAGCTGGGGCTATGATTATTCCCATCGCTATGGCTTATATTGGCGACCTCTCCCCGGAGGGTGAAGAGGGGAAGTGGATGGGCTACGCCAACGCCGCCTTTTTCGGCGGTTTTGGTATTGGTCCTCTTGTGGGCGGGGTGTTAGGTGAGCGTTTTGGGTGGAACGCTTCATTCTATTCCATGGGTGGTCTTTGCCTGTTGGCTTTCCTAATAGCTGTTCTTTTCCTGCCTGAGATTAGACAGAGAAAAATAGGAGAAAAGGGTCACCTATCATTTAAGGCCATGAGCACCAGCCCCATGGTCAGGGGTCTTTTTAGCTTTCGGCTGGTGCAAGCTGTAGCCAGAGGCGGCATTATGACCTTCCTGCCTATCTTTGCCGCCACATATATTGGCCTGGGACCTGCTCTCATAGGAGTACTGCTAGCAGTTAATATATTGCCAATGACGGTGCTTACAGGTCTGGCAGGTAGACTGGCTGATAGATTCAATAGGAAAGCTCTGGTAATTCTTGGCAACCTTATATACCTTATAACCGTGGCTTTGATTCCTCTAGCCAATACCTTCGGGCAGCAATTATGGCTGTGTTTCCCCCGTGTCATTGGCGGTGCACTTGCTATGCCGGCGGCTACAGCCCTGACTGTGGAAGAGGGCAGGAAATTTGGGATGGGTTCAACCGTGTCTATATTGATGATGGCAATGAGCATAGGTATGGTTCTAGGACCAACTTTAAGCGGAGTAATATATGATGCAGTGGATATTAACGCCGTATTTTACTTCGGAGGGGCTGTAGGACTTATCGGCACCGGTCTATTTGTGTGGTTTACCAGGTGATATTACCGAGGCCGGCTTTTGTTAGGCGGTGGGCAATACTGAACAGTCTAGGCTAGAGTTTTACTAGCTAATCGGCTGAAGGGGGAGCATAGGGTGGCTCTTTGACCAGGCGTTCAAGCACTTCGTACCAGCCATAATATACGAGGTATACATCGTTTGAGTGTAGGTCTTGTATATAAACAGCATCGCCATCCGGTGTTCTATCGCCTACTGTAATATTTAGGATATCTCCGTCCTCCAGGGTTAGGATTATTTCCATTTGTGGTTGAGCTAAGCCGAATTCGGCGAGCTTTTCTTCCGTGGCATTTCTGGCAATGACCCTTTCTGCTCCGGGACCAGTTAAAAGAAGCTCTATGCCCCCTCCCCATCGTGCCACATCCACCTCAGACCTCTGGGGGTCATCAAAGTACCAGGGGAACTTATCCCCTTCTGGTATTTTGATGAATGCCTCGCTTTTGTCCTCACGGGGGAGCCTTATTTCAATGTGCTGTATCTCACCCATTTCAATGTTCCATAAAAATACTCTTGGTTCCTCCTTTGGAGGAGGCTCAGTTTTATTGAAAAATATAAAATACATTCCCAGACCAAGGAGAATAACGAGCAGAATAAGGATGTTTCTGAGTCTCAAGCGATTTCCCCCCCGAGATAAGTCCCTTCTACTACCTTCTTCGCCACCAGATGATGCCCCCTATCACCAGCACTAGCAACGGCAGCAAACCTATGCTAGAATAATTGATGAACCTTTCTGCCTCCGGGCCAACGATTAGTCTGCGGAAGGGAAGGACCTTGTGCTCAATTGAAACTATCTCCTCCCCAGCTGTAAGTAACTCTACCGCATAGAGGAAGAGGTCACCGTTGTTGCCGCTGTAAAAATGCTCGTTTGAAGCGAAGTCTGAATCACCAATGACTATCAGGGTAGTTCCTTGTCCCTCAACAACTTCACCAGCTTCATCAGTTAGAGGAGCTAAAATGATAAAGCCAGGAAACAGGGGCCCCTCCAGGTCTATTCCCTCATTAAACTCAGACTCTTTTAAGGGGTCAAAATCCTTTTCCAGCCAGCTATCCCCGGTCGTCAGCAGCAACCTAAACATTTGAATCTGGCTGTCCTCACTCGTCCAGACGACTTGTATTTCCTCTTCCCCTGTTTGAACGAGTTGAGGCGTATATTCGAAGCGAGGGATTATAGCGGTAGCCCCTGGGAAGTGGGTCTTTTCAAAACCGAAGTAATTCCTCTCCCGTGTTATCAGAGGGGTATCCTTATTGGGGGAAACATATGATGACGAGTCAATGACAGTTCCATCCTCTATACTAATCCCCCAGGAAGAGAGCAATTGCTTCATTTCTTGCGGAGGGTTGGGATTTATGAGAATCAGTGCCTGTCCGCCATTTTCCAGGTAAGTCTGGATAATATTGACCTCGCTGCTCGCTAGTGACAGCTGCGGCGCGGCAATTATCAGGGCGGCACAGTCCTCGGGGATACTGGAAGTAGCCCGAAGGTTCAGTGTCTCTACCTTAAAGAGGTTATCGAGCAGCTCTTGCCTGGCGTAGCTATAGTCAGAATAAATGTCACTCTCACCGTGCCCGGTGAGGAAGTACACCTTTTTCTGCACAATCCCGGTAACCTCCAGGATAGCACCGGTAAAGGCGTGTTCTGCTTGTACCGGAACAATCTGCTCTTCTACGAGTGCACAGTACTCCGGCCACAATACCATCCGCTTTCCATCCTCTCCTTCAAATGCGATTGCTGGATACCTGTATGCTTGCGGGATTAGGGTTGTCTCATACTCTCTTGCTATGTCTGGTTTCTCAGCCGGGTCAATAGATTCTATGCTCAACTGGTCGGTATAGTTCTGGTATTCCTCCAGTAAATTAACGGCGTATTCGCCGATAGGTTCACCGGGAATATGGAAGGCCATAATCTGCACCGGCGTTTCTAGTCCGCTGAGAACCTCCTTTGTCTGGGGAGCGAGAGTGAATTGCGCCACACCGGTGACGTCAAAACGGTGATAGCTTCCGATACTAATAGCGTTAACTAAAAGGATGATGCCGATGAAGATTGAAGCCATTACCGTAGCGCTAACGCCAAACCTCCCACGCCTACCAGTTAGGGCGCGGCTAACTCGCCTGAAATCAATGATAAAGGCCGTGGCCAAGAGTAGTATTCCCAGCACCAGGATACCCCAAGCTGCGTATTGAATGCTGGGCAGCAGTAGCATAACTATGAAACCTATCAGCAGAGCTACCAGCCCAAGCACGGCGATTAGCCCAGAAAACCGATAACCTCTAGGGTTAGTCTGCATTTAACTCCACCTGCTGCTTTCGAGAGACCTTATCGCTAGAAATAGAAACAACACCGTGATACTTAGATAATAAATTATGCCCCTGGTATCAATTACTCCCCTCATAAAGTCAGGAAAGTGATAGTAGAGCGAGAGGTAGCTAATGACTTCTCCCAGGGCTTCAGGAAGTAAGTCGGCTGCCATGTCTAAGAACCACAAGGCACAGAGAATTCCCCCAGCGACCACTGCCGCTACGATCTGGTTTGAGGTCAGCGATGAAGCAAACAGTCCCACTGCCAGGGAGGTACAGCCCAGAAGAAAGAGTCCAAGGTAACCGGTAACAATAGGCCCTATATCAGGGTCGCCAAATCCTATGCCGGGAATGACACCCAAAAGGATGGGGTAGTAAAAGGTGAGCGCCAGCATTACGGTAAGGATGCCTAAACTACCTAAGAACTTCCCCACTATTACCTCGCTGTCTCTCACCGGTGCCGTGAGCAATAATTCCAGAGTGCCCATTTTCCTCTCTTCAGCAAGCAAACGCATAGTGAGCACTGAGGCTAACAGCAGCAACAGGATACTACCCCATGCTAAAAAGCCATTGATGCTGGTTTCAGAGTAGGTGCTTGGACTGCTTTGAAAGAAGAAGCCAGTAAGCATTAGGAAGATGCCAGTCACTACGTAGGCCATAGGCGATGCCAGGTAGGATTTGAACTCCCTGAGGGCAATAGTTGTCGTGTTTCTCACTGGCTCGTCTCCTCTTCAGTGGTTAACTTAAGGAAGATGTCCTCAAGGCTCATTTCTATAGATTCTAGAGAGAGCAGAGTCCAACCGCCCTGGACTATGGTTTCCATTATCTTGCCACGAGGGTCTTGCCCTGCAGAGCATTCAACAATGTAGTGAGAGTCTTCGTAGCTGACCTGAAGAACACCCTCAATCTGGCGCAGACGCTCAGCCACTTTCTCAGCGGGGCCTTCTACTTCCAATCGGATACGCCTTGAACCGCTTACCAAGGAGGAAAGATTCTCAATACGGTCCTCAGCTACAATCCTGCCTTCATTTATGATAATCACCCGCTCACAGGTCATACTCACCTCGGGGAGGATATGGGTAGAGAGAAGGATGGTGCGCTCCTTGCCCAGTTCCTTAATGAGCTGTCTTGTCATAGCTACCTGAATGGGGTCAATGCCTATCGTTGGTTCATCCAGAATCAGTACCTCTGGCTCATGGATAATCGCCTGAGCCACACCAACTCGCTGTCTAAATCCCTTTGATAGCTTCCCAATAAGCACATCAATATATTCTTCGAGGTGGCATATATCCACCACCTCTTCTATTCTGGTCTTTATCCTATTTTTATCTAAACCCCTGAGTCTGGATGAGAAGTCAAGATAGGAACGGACAGTCATATCGCTATATAAGGGCATCGCCTCTGGGAAATAGCCAATGCGCTGACGTGCCTCCAGGGAATGCTTGCTCATGTCATAGCCGGCGACCCATACCTCCCCCCGAGTTGGTGCCAGAAACCCGGTAAGGATGCGCATCGTAGTCGTTTTCCCCGCCGCATTGGGGCCGAGGAAGCCTACGATTTCTCCCCTTTCTACACTGAAGCTAATATTGTCCACGGCGAGGCGTTTTCCGTAATATTTGGTTAAATTTTCAACCCGTATCACTTTTCCTGTGCCTACCTTAACTAATCAGAAACAGACAATACCTATACCAGCCACTTTATTCTTTAGCCAGTTCCAACTGTATCCACCTATAGGTATAATCGTCAAAGCCGTTCTTGAGCCCGCGCCAGTCTACTTCATGTAATTTTATTTCTGCCAAAAGCCAGTCCTCAAGAACCCCAGCCTTCAGTATTTGCAAAGAATCCTCATCCACCTCCCGGGCATCAGCCCTCTCTGACACCATAAGGAGATAGTAGAATATTTCAGTTGACGTGGGGTCGCTTACATAGGCTCGGGGCTCGCTTACCTCACCGATAGTGAGGCTAAATACTACCTGGTCAAACCCAGGAACTAAAACGCCACGAGGCAGCCAGCCAAGGTCACCTCCCTTTTCCCCAGACTGCTCATCTACTGATACTTCCCGGGCAAGGTCAGCAAAATCTTCTCCTGCTTCCCATCTTGCCCTTATCTCTTCCGCATCCTCGTATGTCTCCAGTAGAATGGCATGAAGGTGAACCTGCTCGGCTACTGTGGGCACTCTTTCGGCTAGATACTCATGGAGACGATTGGCCAATAGACCAGTGGCTACATATTCTCTGTATTCAGAATCTGAGAGGTCGATTTCATTAAGTAGTTGGCGGTACCACTCCTTAAATTCACTCTCAGAAATAGTTTCGCTCTCCCCTCTGGCTATTCGTCTCAACTCCTGGTCAATATCCTCCGGGCTGACTTCGTCAACATACTGTGGTGCCGCTATTCTAATCAGTAGTTCGTTAGTAAGCGCCTCAAGCATCTCAAAAGGGTCAGCGCCGGCTAGCCATGCTCTCCTCACAAAGTAGTCCATGTTGATAGAAGTATCATCCACTGTAATTGTGGTGCGGCGGTTATATCTTGCGTCCTCACTGAAATAGTAGAAGACGCCTACTATAATCAGGATTAGGACAACAACCACCGAGGCAATAATAAATGCTGTCCATCTCCCTTTACGGCCTCTAGCTACAGCTTTTGAACCTGATGCTTTCCCTGCCGGATTACTACCAGGTGACGTTTTATTAAGTTGAGGCATGCCTTCTTTAATCCAATAAGGTATTTAGAGCGATTGGCTAAATGATTTGATTCAATGGGTATTCTAGGTTATTTACTATAGCAAGAATAAAAGGCTCTGGCAAGTGGATGAACAGTCTCTCTTCTCCCGTTGCTAATCTTGATAATCAGGCTTATCGGTCTACCCAAACATTAACCGGCTAGACTCGGTGACACGCCACCCAGTGCTCGTCACCAATGGTCCTCAATTCTGGCTCTTGCTCCTTACAGATGTCAATTGCCATACGGCATCTAGGGTGGAAATGGCAACCACTAGGGGGATTAACTGGGCTGGGTACATCACCAGTTAGCAGAATCCGCTTTCGCTGACGGTCAACCACCGGGTCAGGTATAGGAACCGCCGACAGCAGCGCTTGGGTATAGGGGTGAAGCGGATTATCATAAAGCTCATCACTATCCGTAATCTCCATAAGCTTGCCCAGATACATCACCGCCACCCGGTCGCTGATATAACGAACTACCGAAAGGTCATGAGCAATAAATAGATAGGTCAGATTAAGTTCCTCTCGGAGCCTCATCAGCAGCTGGGTGACCTGTGCCTGGACTGAAACATCCAGTGCTGAAACAGGCTCGTCGCATACGATAAGGCTAGGCCTTACTGCTAGCGCTCGGGCTATCCCGATACGCTGCCGTTGCCCACCGCTGAACTCATGGGGATAGCGCTCCGCCATATAAGGCTCAAGCTCCACCATCCTAAATAGCTCAGCAATCTGCTCTTTGTATTCCTTGCCCTTGACCAGGTTATGAACCAGTAACGGTTCACCGATGATGCCACCAGCGGTCATACGGGGGTCGAGCGAGGCATAGGGGTCCTGGAATATCAACTGCATATTCCGCCGCATACTTCTCATCTCTCTGCCCTTAAGTTTCGTAAGGTCCTTTCCTTCGAAGAAAACCTTGCCCCCGGTAATTTTATAAAGCTGCAGGATACAACGCCCGGTGGTGGTCTTGCCACAGCCGCTTTCGCCCACTAGCCCCAGAGTCTCGCCTCTCTTTATATAAAAACTTATCCCGTCTACCGCCTTAACATCAGCTATCTTTCTCTGCAGGACGCCGGCGGTTATCGGGAAATACATAACCAGATTCTCTATTTCAACTAAAATGTCGTTCCTCGCCATTAGCAATACCTCACTTATCTCTTTGCACCTCTCCACTTCTAAAGCAAGCAGAGTAGTGGCCTTCCCCTACTTCTTCTAGCTCTGGTTTCTCTTCTCGGCACCTATCGATGGCAAAATAGCAGCGAGGACAGAAGGCACAGCCCTTAGGTACACGAGCGAGATTGGGCGGCAGACCATCAATAACACGCAGCTTGCGTTTTCGGGCTAAGTCCAACCGGGGCACCGATGCCAGAAGCCCTATGGTATAAGGGTGCTTTGGCTCGCCATATAGAATATCGGTCGGTGCTGTCTCCGCAAGCCGCCCGGCATACATCACATTCACCCGGTCGGCATAGCGGGCGACTACTCCTAGGTTATGGGTTATAATAATCACTGATGTGCCGAATTGAGCTCTCAGGTTGTCAATTAGTTCCAAAAGCTGCGCCTGAACAGTAACATCAACCGAGGTAGTGGGTTCGTCAGCAATTAGCAGTTCGGGATTACAACTCAATGCCATAGCAATCATTATCCGCTGCTGCATCCCCCCGCTGAACTGGTGGGGATAGTCTCCTACTCTACTCTCCGCATCCGGCAAGCCCACTAACTGTAGTAATTTGACCGCTTCCCCAGCGGCTGTTTTCTTATCCATCCCACGATGTAGCTCCAGCGCCTCAGATAACTGACGCCTGATGGTAAGCACCGGGTTTAGGGATGTCATCGGCTCCTGGAAGATCATGGCTATGCGATTACCTCTAATATGGCGCATTTCACCCTCGCTAATCTTGAGAAGGTCCTGCCCCTTAAAGATAACCTCACCGCCGACAATAATACCTGGGGGATAGGGAATAAGGCGCATGATAGAAAGGGCGCTCACGCTCTTGCCACAGGCACTCTCACCGACGAGACCTACACTCTCCCCCTTCTTGACATCGTACCTCAGGCCGTCAACCGCTCTTACCTCACCATCCTCGGTGTAGAAATAGGTTCTTAGGTCTTTAACTTCTAGTACTTTTTCTTCATCTACTGTCGCCATCTTGATAAAGCAAACACCGGGGTTTAAACGACTATATCATGAGCTAGACGGCCAAACTAAACCCCTGTGTCTTTGCCCTCCTTTATATCAGTGCCAATACCTAAAATCCCATAGCTGCCTTCAGGTTGTGGTCAAGCCAGATGGTAGCATATAGTATGCTCTTAGAGGCTACTACTACCTCATCATCCACATAATCAAACTCTACTAAAGCTTATAGCATAGGCATGCTTTCTGTCAATGCCCATGATAGAACTACAAAGCCCTTTCTCAACCCACCTGAAAAGGGGTTAGAGTGGTTATAGCATAGCCCCCCACTCTTGTCAACTCCTTGACTACCTAACACCATCCAAGTTCTTGGAACAATGGAAAGACTACAAGAGAGAGGAGGGCATGTGTCACTACTCATATGGATGAGCCTATTCACTAGACGTCACCGACTTTTTGTGCTATGCTAAAAATGGCCAGGGGGATTTGGGAAAGGACGAAAAATCCTCTTGCACAGCTAATCTCCTCAGCTGAAAACGATGGTAGCCCAATTCTCTAATATAAACCAGGATGATGTTACCAATCTTGCTTCTATATATTCATACCCTATATGAGGGTTAAGCTGGTAGAGAAATAGATGCTATCTACTGGTGTGAGCACCAGCCCGCATGGGTAGGGCATTAGTTGAGAGGATGCTGAGCCCAAAATCTGGACGTGATACCGTGACTATAAAAACTAAAGAAGAAAAGCAATGACTGGCAAGGTTAGCATTATCGGTGCTGGAAATGTCGGTGCTACCTGCGTTCAACGAATTGCTGAGAGAGGCTATGCTGATATAGTCTTGGTAGACATCATCAAGGGTCTGCCTCAAGGTAAATCCTTGGATATGCTTGAGTCAATGCCTATCTTGGGATGTGATAGACATATCATCGGAACTAATAGCTACCAAGAAACAGCTAACTCAGATGTGGTAGTCATTACCTCAGGCGTTTCTAGAAAACCAGGCATGACTCGGGAAGAGCTGTTACAGATTAATATGAACATTGTTACTGAGGTTACCCGTAATGTAGTGAGCTATTCACCAAATTGCATTATCATTATGGTTACTAATCCGCTGGATGCTATGACCTATCTAGCTCTCCGCACTAGCCGGTTTCCCAAAAACAGAGTTATGGGCTTATCTGGTGTCTTGGATACTGCCCGACTTAGAAGCTTTATCGCCGCTGAGCTTAATGTATCAGTAGAAGACGTATCCGCCTGTATTCTAGGACAACACGGTGAAAAAATGGTCATTCTGCCCAGGCTGTGTACAGTTTGTGGCGTCCCGATAACCCAACTCCTGCCCCAAGAAACTATTAATCGACTGGTAGAGCGCACCCTAAAGGCTGGAGCTGAGATTGTGGGCTTGCTCAAAACCGGCAGTGCTTTTTATGCCCCATCAGCCGGTGCTGCCCAAATGGTAGAGGCCATAATTTTAGATAAGAAGCAAATCCTGCCCTGTGCTACTTACCTGGATGGGGAATACGGGATTAAAGATACCGTCATCAGCGTCCCGGTAAAACTAGGTAAGAGCGGTATTGAGCAAATAATAGAGCTTGAGCTAACCGCTGAGGAGAAATCAGCCCTAGCCAACTCAGCTCAGGCAGTGCAGGAACTGGTGAAGACTATAAAGCGGTAAAAGAGACAAATAGAGAGCTGATATAAATCAGGAAGGGAAATTAATCCTGGTGAGAGATATTAAGGCACAAGAAATAACCAAGACTATATCCCGCCTTTTCCAGGAGGCGAATTTCTTTCTGGCAAGTGATGTCCTGGCTTCTCTTAAGCAGGCAAGAGAGACTGAGGAGTCACCTGCTGGGTGTGAAGTACTGGACAGAATACTAGAAAATGCCGAAATCTCAGCCAGAGAGAGAATCCCTTTATGCCAAGACACTGGTACTGCGGTGGTCTTATTAGAGCTAGGTCAAGAAGTTTATATAACTGGTGGTGACCTTTACACGGCCGTGAATGAAGGGGTACGCCAAGGATACGACGAAGGTTATTTACGCAAATCTATGGTGCGTCAGCCTTACTCCGCCAGAGTAAATACTAAAGATAACACACCGGCCATTATTTACACTGACATAGTCCCTGGTGATAAGCTTAAAATTACGGTAATGCCCAAGGGGGGTGGCGCTGAGAATATGGCTCGTTTGGCTATACTACACCCAGCACAAGGTCGTCAGGGGGTCATAGATTTTGTGGTTAATGCTGTTGATGAGGCAGGCAGCAATCCCTGCCCTCCAGTTATTGTTGGTGTCGGCATAGGGGGCACAGTAGAAAAGACGGTTATGCTGGCTAAGCAAGCACTATTACGGAAGATAGGTGAACCCAACCCGGATGCCGAGGTTGCCGAACTAGAAAAGGAAATTTTGCAGCGAATTAATAATCTGGGCATCGGACCACAGGGGTTTGGTGGCAGGATTACTGCGCTGGCAGTCCATGCTGAGGTTTTCCCTTGTCATATAGCCAGTATGCCAGTAGCAGTTAACCTGCAATGTCATAGTGCCCGGCACAAAGAAGCAGTTCTTTAAGTTAGCGAAGGTGGATAGTATGGTCAAAAAGATTATGTTACCATTAACTGATGAGACCTTAGCCGGTCTCAAGGCTGGGGATAATATCTTGCTCACTGGCACTATGTATGTTGGGCGGGATGCCGCTCACAAGAGGATGGTTGAGGCTCTGGAACAAGGCAAGCCTCTGCCATTTGATATTAAAGGGCAGGTAATCTACTTTATGGGTCCCTCCCCAGCCCAACCAGGCCAACCGATTGGGTCAGCCGGACCTACTACCAGTGGTCGCATGGATAGCTACTCGCCCCGCTTGATAGCTGAGGGGCTTAAAGGGATGATTGGCAAGGGCATGCGCTCACAAGAGGTGAAAGATGCCATGAAGAAGTACAAAGCAGTGTATTTAGCTGCCATAGGCGGTGCCGGTGCCCTTATCTCCAAGACCATCAAGAAATCGGAGGTAATAGCCTATGAGGAGCTTGGAGCTGAAGCAATTCGCCGTCTAGAGGTAGAAGATTTCCCAGCCACAGTGGTAAATGATATTTATGGCGGCGACCTTTACCAGGAGGGAAAAGCCAGATATAGGATAGGCCAGAGGTAGAAGTCTAATGAACCAGTATGACTACATTATAGTTGGCAGTGGTATTGCCGGGCTTTATACCGCTCTGCTGGCAAAAGAGCAGGGTAGTGTGCTTATTATAACCAAAGGCAGCATTGATGACTGCAATACCAGATATGCCCAAGGGGGGATTGCTGCCGCTATCGGCAAGAAAGATTCTCCCAAGCGCCACTTTAGGGATACAATCGCCGCCGGGGATGGCATATGCAATGAAGAGGAAGTACGGATATTGGTCAACGAAGCCCCTGACCGCATTACTGACCTAGTCAAGTTTGGGGTACCCTTTGACACCCTTGATGGAGAGATTGCCCTGACTATGGAGGCAGCTCATAGCTTGCCCCGGATTCTCCATGCCGGGGGTGACGCTACTGGCGAACATATTGAGTTCACCCTAAGTAAACAGGTGCGCACCTCTAAGATACAGGTGCTTGAAGATTGCCTGGCGACTGAGATTCTGGTAGAAAGGGGGCGAGTCTCGGGAATAAAAGCCCTTGATTGCCACACCGGCTCTATTGAGGAATTTGAGTGTCGCTTCTTAATTCTAGCTACCGGTGGTGCTGGGCAGTTATATAAGTTCAGTACTAACCCAGAGGTAGCCACCGGTGACGGCATAGTTCTAGCCTTCAACGCTGGGGCGGAGATTACCGACATGGAGTTCTTCCAGTTTCACCCCACTGCCCTGCGCCTTCCTGGGGTAACCCCGTTTCTCATCTCCGAGGCTGTCAGGGGTGAAGGAGGGATACTGCGTAATGTTGACGGCTACCGCTTCATGCCTGACTACACCCCTGAAGGTGACCTAGCACCACGGGATGTAGTCGCCCGCAGCATACTATACGAGATGAATAAAAATGGCTCGGATAGGGTTTTCATTGATGTAACCCACCTGCCACCCCGCGTTATTACAACTCGTTTCCCCCACATCTACCGTTTCTGTCTCGACCATGGACTAGATATTACCAGGGGTTTGATACCGGTGGCACCAGCGGCTCACTATATGATGGGTGGCATCAAGGTCAATAGCTGGGGAGAAACTAACGTAGCTGGATTATTCGCTTGCGGTGAAACCGCCTGCACTGGAGTTCACGGAGCCAATCGGCTGGCTTCAAACTCGCTTCTTGAAGCAGTCGTGTTTAGTAAAAGAATCATAGAAAAAACCAGAAAAGGAGCTGTGACAGAGGCACCGGCTGCTAGCAAAGTTGTGGAGGTTCACCACTCACTCAGCGACAGGCAGGTTCCACAGGTGGTACCGGTGCCAAGTCTTTCTGCCATGCAACAACTGCA
>JABUBL010000397.1_pt1 | contig 12715 bp, 14 predicted proteins | sample 7240371 | NCBI WGS metagenome assembly JABUBL01 (sample SAMN07256343, study PRJNA390944) | subsurface metagenome | isolation source: Methane hydrate marine sediment | place: Pacific Ocean: Eastern North Pacific, ODP site 1244 | collected 2002
CAGCAGGGGTTCAATCTATCTGAAACAGGACGAGTTCCCCAAGGCCCTTCCAGAACTCCAAAAGGCAAGCGAACTCTACAGAGAGGTTGGTGACGTCACAAACCTTTCCATAGTTTTATGCGACCTTGCCACAGTTTATCGCCATCTGGGTGAATTTGACAAGGTGGAGTTGCTGCTGAAGGAGGCCACCGGATTGGCAGAAGAGGTTCCTTCCCCGGCACTCACACACACTCTCACCCTGACGAGGGCGGAGACGGCTGCCTGGAAGGGTGACAAAGAAACAACCGCTCAGGAGTATCGAAAGGCGTTTGATCTTGCAGCAGAGATCAACAGCGCGGATCGCTTCCAGAGTTTGCATGAGAGTCTTCGCTTGGCTATCAGAGAGCCTGGATTGGATTTTCCCGGGCTCAGGCATCTCCTAACGAGGGCCTACGAAAGCTACCTCCGACTGGGGCTTAAGCGGGAAGCGGAAGAAACCCAGCGTTGGCTTTCCGAGATTCCCCTGTCAGACTGAAAAAAACCCCTCAAAACAAGGAGTAAGAAATGCAAAAGCGCATAGCTTTGCTTCTTGGTGTAGTCGTGCTTCTTGGGCTTTTTGCAAGCCCTGCCTTGGCCGATTGCACCACGACCGACATCTACAACGCAGTCGCCCAATGGGCAGGCGTCCCATGCTATCAGGTAACGGGCGACACACCACTGGACGGCTTGGGAGGCCGCTACTGGCCAGAAGACGCACCACCTTTAATCAATCAAATCGAACAGATGTGCGAATGCACCATACCCCCGGATGTCTACGACACATTCGAAAAGGTTGATGACATAGACGAGTGGGTGGGCGTCGACGACCTGGAGAAAACCTAGAGCCTCCCCTAAAGCCCTGTGGTGATTTTTTTTGACTGGCCTGCAAGCATAAACATAAAGGAGGCAAAAACCAAAACTTAAAAAGGATTAACCCAACCATAAAGTCTGTCAGGGACCCGCGCGGAGGCACAGCCTTCGCGCGGAGATTTTTTTTAATCCTCCTTTTGGCCGGAGCACATGTGCTTCGGGAAAAAGATCGGAGAAAGGAAAAGGCCTTGACAAATGAACAAATGATCATATAATCATGTCATGGAAGAGACAACCAAGATATTCAGGGCGCTCGCAGACTCCACACGGATGAGGATCATGCTTTTGGTATTGAAGCAGGAGCTGTGCGTGTGCGAGCTGGAGAGTGTGCTTTCAATGGAGCAGTCGCGCATCTCGCACGCTTTAAGAACATTACGGGACGCAGCTCTAATCGAGGAGCGCAGGGATGGGCGCTGGATATTCTACCGCGCCGCCGCCTCCCTTCCCCCATCTCTGATTTCCTATCTTGAGGAGTCCGAGAGAGACGATGAGCAAACCTTGGCTGATAGCGAGAAGATGGCAAGACTCCTTGAATCCGAGGAGCCCGAGGGCAGGCGCTGCCCTCTCAGGGATCAATGAACTTCGTTAAAGAAAAGAAAGGAGAGAAGTAAGATGAGCGAAAAGCCCAGATTTATAATGTGCAACTGCACAGGTGAGTGCCCCGGTTTCAAGGACATGAACTTCTGGAAGCTTTTGAACTACGTGCGCAACGAGCTGAAGTCGGAATATGCTGTCATTCATCCGCAGCTCTGCGTTGACGACGGCGACCGCTTCCTTGAAGAGATCCTGAAGCCAGGCGTTACCTACGTAATCGGCGGCTGTGATCCAAGGATGCAGAAGAAGATGTTCCGCGATCCGTTTGAGAAGAAAGGGATAGATTTTGACAAACAGGTCCTGGCCCTTGACCTTCGCAACATGACCACCGAAGAGGCGATGAAGAGGGTAACTGAAGCCTTTGAAGGCTTGAGCCCAAAGACCTGAAGGAGCATCAGAGATGGGATTTGGCGATATCCCAAGGGAAAGGATCCCCTGGCATCCGAGCATTGACTACGAGAAATGCACGAGCTGCCAGGAATGCTATAACTTCTGCAAGAACGAGGTTTTTGTCTGGGATGAGGCTTCCAATAGACCTGTTGTCGAGAACCTTCACAACTGCGTTCTGGGGTGCAGCGCCTGTGCCAACCTCTGTCCGGGTGAGGCGATCTCCTTTATGAGCCTTGCGGAGTTGCGCGAGACGATAAAAAGGCTCAGGGCACAGGCCTCATAACCGCGAGAAAGGAGAGAAGATGTCGAACCTTAAGATAGAGATCTTCGGGCCGGGATGCCCCAAGTGCATGAACATGCAGGAGCTTTTTATGCGTGCCCTCAGTGAGATGAACCTTCCAGCCGACCTGAGGCACATATCCGACGTGGAGGAGATGGTCAAGCGCGGCATTATGTCCACCCCTGCTGTGTTCATCAACGGCGACAAAGTAATCGAAGGCAAGTTGCCCACCATGCCGGAGGTTAAGAAGTTAATCAAGCAGAACCTGGAGTAACCGTTCCTCATGCAGAGCAAAGCGTTTATTGATAAGAGACCTAAAGGCTTGGGGTTCTTCGAGCGCTATCTGACCGTCTGGGTTTTGCTCTGCATCGTGGCAGGCATCGGCCTTGGTAAGTTAGCACCCAGTGCGGCGAAATTCCTGGACGGGCTGGCAATCAGCGTGAACGGAGCTCCCGTAGTTTCCATACCCATTGCGATCTGTCTCTTCTTCATGATGTATCCCATCATGGTGAAGATTGATTTCACAAGAGTCCTGGCCGCGGGGAAGAATCTGAAGCCTGTCGGACTCACCTTGTTCATCAACTGGGCGATAAAGCCTTTCACCATGTACGCAATCGCCATTCTGTTTCTCGGCGTGATCTTCCGCGGGCTTATCGGTCCCGATGCCATTGATTACGTGAAGATGCCTCTGGGACTCAACCTGCCGGTCGGTGCCGCCCACGGCGCGGGTACGGTGGTGCTGGTGGACGGGGTCAGGATGCTTGCCGTCCCATTGTGGCGAAGCTACCTCGCCGGTGCTGTGCTTCTGGGTATCGCCCCCTGCACCGCCATGGTGCTGGTGTGGGGGTATCTGGCCAAGGGCAACGACGCCCACACGTTGGTGATGGTGGCCATCAACTCCCTGACCATGCTCTTGCTCTACGGCCCCCTGGGAGGCTTTCTTTTGGGAGTGGGTCGTCTTCCCGTGCCCTGGCAAGCGCTCCTTTTATCAATAGGCATATACGTGGCGCTTCCTCTGATAACAGGCTACTTCTCGCGCTTGTTTATCGTTAAACTTAAAGGAGAGGAGTGGTTCAAAGCCCGTTTTCTCCCTATCCTCACGCCAGTCACTATCACCGCACTGCTGGCAACCCTCGTGCTTCTCTTCAGCTTCAAGGGTGATGTCATCCTCACCAACCCCCTCACCATTCTCTGGATCGCCATACCCCTTTTTATCCAGACCAACCTCATCTTCTGGCTGGGCTACGGCCTGGCGAAGCTTCTCAAATTGAAATACGAGGACGCAGCTCCCTCGGCCATGATCGGTGCCTCAAACCACTTCGAGGTAGCCATAGCCACTGCAACGATGTTATTTGGACTTTCTTCAGGAGCAGCACTTGCTACGGTTGTAGGCGTACTCATCGAGGTGCCGGTGATGCTTCTCCTGGTAAAGATTTCACTTGCCACAAAAAGCTGGTTTACAAGGAGCGCCTAGTGCAAGGATTTGTTTTAATCACTATAACCCTTATTCGCCCCGTGAGGGGTAAGGAGGAGATCAAATGAAAAGAAACACCATAATCCTAATTGCGGTCCTGGTCGTCCTGGCCGGAGCGGTGACCGCGATCGTCGTGTTGAAAACCAAAGCCGCTAAGAATAAAGAAATGGCAACGGTCGACAGTTTGGTTCAGGATACATTGATCCCGGATACTGTAGTTGCACAGCCGGTTGCCGATACCGCCGAAGCTTTGCCGGAACCTGAGGTGATTGAAGAATCCGAGACTGCCGCTCGAAATCCTGTCCCTGAACCTGAGCCGGAAGAGGTTAAGCCGACTGCGACAGATCCTCTTAGTCGGGCCCTTGCTACCGGCAGACCAGTCCTCGCCGACTTCGGGCGCGGAACCTGCATCCCGTGCAAGAAGATGGCGCCGATACTGGCCGAACTCAAGGAAGAGTACGCGGGTAAGGCTGAGATTTTGGTGCTTGATATCGACGAGTACATGGAACTAACCCGCTCAGTCGGCATCCGGATGATTCCCACCCAGATTTTCTACGACGCGCAGGGTAACGAGGTAACCCGTCACGTGGGATTCATGGATAAGCAAGCCATCATCGACCAGTTAAAGGAGATGGGGGTTAACTGATGGAAGGTCTGCTGGGCAACGTCGAGCAGTGGATTTCGAACGCCCCTTTACTCGCCTTTGTTGGGGTGTTTATCGGAGGAATAATCTCCTCCACCAGCCCGTGCGTGCTGGCGCTGATACCTCTTTCCATCGGCTACGTCGGCGGCTACGCCGGGGGTTCCACAAAGAAAGCCATTCTCTGCAGCCTGATGTTCGTTTTGGGGCTTACCCTCACCTTCGTTGTCCTGGGCGGCGTAGCCGCCTACCTGGGAGGGCTCTTCGGTCTTCAAGGCAGGGTATGGTACTTTATCCTCGCCGGGGCCGCATTCCTGGTGGGCCTCAATCTGGTCGGTCTTTTGAAGTTCGAGATCCCCTGGCTAAAGCGGATAAAGGTCAAGCGGACCGGTCTTTGGGGCGCTCTGCTGCTGGGTCTTCTCTTCGGAATCGCCTCATCGCCCTGCGCCGCACCCATCCTGGCGTTGATACTTGCCTTCGCCGCCACCACCAAGAACGTGGTCTACGGCATGGGGCTCCTCTTGACCTACGCTGTAGGCCATTGGGTTCTCATCTTCGCCGCGGGCATCTCAACCGCGTTCGCCCAGAAGTTCATCTCATCTGAGAAAACGGGGAAAGTGAACAAAATCATCAAGCTGGTGGCAGGAATACTGCTGTTCGGGGTGGGGCTTTATTTTATCTACTTAGGTGTGTAGGAGTGTTGCAGGTATTAGAGGTCTTCGGGGCGGGATGTCCCAAGTGCCGCAAAACGCAGGAGCTGTTTATGCGTGCCTTGAGTGAGATGGGTATTGCCGCCGACATCCAGCACGTCTCGGACACCAATGAGATGATCAACCGGGGAGTGATGTTTACCCCGGCGGTGTTCATCAACGGCGAGAAGGTTATCGAAGGCAAGGTGCCCACCCTGCCCGAGGTCTTCTCCCTTCTCCGAAACGCAGGCGCAGGCCCTTAGTAAAAGTTCATCCGGGCCGGTCGCCAACCGAAGGACATAAGGCGGGCAGTGTTACGGGCCGCCTCTTGACAACACCTGGAATACCGATATAGTCAACACGGACTAAGGAGGCAAGATGAGCAGGTGGACAGTTCTCCGTGGGATACTGGCAGGAGCGGTGATGCTTGCTCTGCTGGTTCCACCGGCTCTTTATGGGGCCAGGGCCTGCGCCGGGTTCGTAGTAAAGACGCAAGACGCACAGGCGCTGCACAACTTCGCCCGGGATCATGATCTTGAGCTTCGCCCGCTGATCACCTATCCCAACCCATCGGCAAAGGTTCTTGAACGATTTGGATGCTACTGGCTCGCGTCGGCTCAAGACAGCGAGCGAACTGAAAATCTGCTCCACAGATTAGAGGACCTGCCCGGGGTGGAGTGCGTCGAACCGAACCTTCTCCAACACATCGAGTTCCCAGAATCCCGATCGGACGCAACCCCAATCCTGCCGGACACGTTTCATCATCCCTACACCCCGAACGACCCGATGTTTCCCCAGCAGTGGGACAAGATAATCACCGAAACCGACTGGGCATGGAACCTTACAACTGCTGAAGGCGTAGTTATTGCGATACTTGACACCGGCGCTGACACGGACCATGAGGATTTACAGGCCAACCTCGTGCCTGGATACAACTTCGTCTCGGATACCAGCGATATCGAGGATGACTACGGGCACGGGACCCACGTGTCGGGAATCGCCGCGGCGAAGATAGATAACAGCAAGGGGATAGCCGGGATGGCCGGGAACGCCTCGATCATGCCCTTAAAGGTCGCCGACAGCGGCGGGAATTATACGAACGCGGATCTTGCCCAGGGGATTATCTATGCCGCGGACAACGGCGCAGATGTCGTCAATATGAGCCTGGGCGGAACCCATTCTCAGGTGCTCGAGGATGCGGTGAACTACGCCTGGGAGGCCGGAGCGTTCTTGTGCGCGGCAGCGGGCAACAAAAGGGAAGAAAGATCGGATTACCCTGCCGCCTACGAGCACGTTGCCTCGGTTGGAGCCACCACATCCGGGGATTCAAGGTGGCAGTTCTCAAACTACGGGGAGAGCGTTGCTATCTTTGCGCCGGGTGGAGGTTATGAGGGTATTCTCTCGACCGAACGGGGCGGCTACTACGGATGGCGCGACGGCACCTCGATGGCCTGCCCCCAGGTCGCGGGGCTGGCGGCTTTGATCGCGAGCGTATATCCTGAATACACCAATCAGGATGTATGGGAGAAGATGATCGCCTCGGCAGACACCATCCCTTTTAGCCATGAGCTAAGGATAAACTCACGGGTCGCGCTCGACGTGGTTGAGGTTGCTGAGGACAGGGGAAACAGCTTAAAGATTCGCTGCGCTGAAATCCAAAAAGGTCGAATCAGCTTTACCTGTCGCATCCGTGAATCGACTGACTATGATCTTAGAATCTTTGACGTGACAGGCCGGGAGGTCTACGTAAAGCGCGGGCGGATTGCACCGCAGGGACGAATCGAGAGCAATCCTGTGATCCCCCAAGGTGTCTACTTCTGGGAGCTGAGGACCGCCGTTGGGGCCGGATCGGGAAGGTTCATCTATCTACACTAATCACCTTCCTTCCATGATGGCCAATCAATTGGAGCGGTTTTTAAGGAGGGGTTTTTCACTGCTTGACACACGTATCGGCAGAAGTATATTCAATCTAATGGCCGAGGAACCCTCAGATGAACATCAAAAATACCGTTCTCGAATTAATCGGCAATACACCCATGGTATATTCACCCCAACCGAACACTTCTATTCGGCCGGGGACCCCGAAAGGCCAATCTTCTTGGGAGTCGCTTCGTGAACATAAAGGAAAGCGCCCTTGATCTTATAGGGGACACCCCAATTGTGCATACACCCCACGCCGTCGCTGTGCGACGCCGCGGGGACCCCGAAGAACAGGTGTGCCTGAAGGTGGAGTGGTGAACATTAAAGAAAACATACTTGATCTTATAGGGGACACCCCAATTGTATATCTGAAGAAGTTCGGGGCAGGCCTCGATGCCGCCATTGCCGCCAAGCTGGAGATGTTTAATCCATACAGCGTCAAGGACCGGCCGGTATCATACATGATCGCCGCGGCAGAGCAGGAAGGAAAGATCAATAAAGATACCACCATAATCGAGGCCACATCTGGAAACACCGGGCTTGCGCTTGCCTTTATCTGCGCGATCAAGGGCTACAGGCTGATTATCTGCATGTCCACAATCCAGTCGGCAGAACGCAAGCGGCTCCTGCGGGCATTGGGAGCGCAGCTCGAGCTTACCCCGGCCAGCAAGGGGACAAAAGGAGCCAAGGAAAGGGCGCTTGAACTCTTAGCCGAGATCCCCAACTCCTTCTACATCGAGCAGCATGCAAACCCCGCGAACCCCCGTGCACACTCCGAGACCACCGCAGAGGAGCTCTGGCGCGACACCGACGGCAGGATAGACATCCTGGTGGCAGGCCTTGGCACCACCGGAACCCTTATGGGCACGGCCCAGGTGATAAAGCCTCGCAAGCCGTCATTTAAGATCGTGGGCGTTGAGCCGGGAATAGCACCTATGATCTCGGCCGGCATATTCAAGCCCCACCGACAGGCAGGAACCAGCCCGGGCTTTGTGCCCAAGATCTTCAAGCGCGAGCTTCTGGACGAGGTAATCACCGTATCTGAGCAAGACGCCTTTGCCACCTGCCGGGAGTTGGCCCTCACCGAGGGGATCCTAGCCGGGATCACATCAGGGATGACCGCGTTCGCCGCACGGGAACTCGCCAAACGTCCTGACAACAAGGGCAAGCTGATCGTCTGCGTCTTCGCCGACACCGGCGAGCGCTACCTGAGCGTGGAAGGACTATATTGATGCTCCTTTTGCCCTGCTGGTAAAAGATCGCAGAAGTATCTGAAGCCTGTAGGGGCAAGGTATGCCTTGCCCCTACCTTTTTCCATCCGAAACCAAACCCCGGAGCTTGACAAGCCAAGTCATGTGCGTATATTTATAATCAAGCTAACGATTAAACATAAGGAGGTTTCGATGCTGTACATAACTAACGCAAGTTGGATGACGGCTGAGCCTCCGTTCGCCCGACACTAGCCGACCATAGGAAGACCACAACAAAGGGCGTTCGGGGGCCCGTAACACCCTCAACACCCATAACACCCGTAACACCAGCCCTAATCCAACTCTTTTCACAAAACAAGTAGAATTGTAAGTCAGTAATCTGTTGTTTGTTGCGTTTTGCGCAAACAAACGGAGGAACAGAATTGAATCAAGAAAAGTTACCGGTCGTCAAATCAACCGAGATTGAACGCAAGATCTGGGACCGACTCACTCCACGCAAGACCGGCGGACTGGTTCGCAACAAGGTGTTCCGCTTCAGAGATTGTGTGGACTGGGACGGCTGGTATCGGAAACCAGAAAAGCTCAATCCCGATGACTGGGAGCGTTCAATAATGGCCGGTTGCCGGGGCGAGTGGTTCGCGCACGTGGTTGAAGGCAGGCAAAAAGTCCTTGACGTGGGCTGCGGGTTCGGGTTTCCATCCTTTTATCTCGCCCGGTACGGCCACGAGGTGGTAGGGGTTGACCCATCACCTTCGGAGATTGCTACTGCACGGGCCATCGCAGAACGAATGGAAAACCCCGGCACCCGTAACACCCGTAACACCCGTACCCCTTCGGGGCATTTCCATTATATCCAGGACTATCGTCCTGTTTTTTTCGGACATAACACCCGGTTCGAGGTGATCGAAGAAAACAAGCTGCCGTTTGCCGACAACTCCTTCGACGCGGCCACCTTGTCCACCTCGCTTGAGTGCATGGGAGAACCTGAGGTCCTCCTTAAAGAACTTAAGCGGGTATTACGCCCTGGATCACCGATAGCTATAGAAGAGGAAGACCGCCCCGTAACACCCGTAACACCCAAAACCCATCCCGTGTGGGAGAAGTCGTCATGGGCATTCTTCACCGATGAAATCTGGCTGTGGTACGAGTTAAGAATCACAGAACCCCATCTCGACCGTCGCTACATGCTGCGGCTGGATATGAAAGGAAAGGTCGCCCACAAGCTACAGCCGGTTATGGAATCTGTCCTTTCTAAGAAGAAAGGTATGCCGGTTATGGACTTTGAAAAGGTCGATATTGGACTTGATGAGGCGTTGGCAGAGATCGTTGACGGTGAATACTCAGAGGCACGCGGCTATGATCCTGTGAGTCTCAAGGACCTTCTTGAAAGGATGGGCTTCACCGACCTTCGCTTCTTCGCTAAACCCGACGGTGCGGAGTTCGCGAAATCGCTTGAGAAGGATGGACTGCTTGAGAAGATGCCTGATGATGTTCGGGGTATCCTGCGTGCGCTGGTGCGGTCAGTGCCAACCATCGAAACCCCGGTTTTGGGTATGGTTTCGTGCCGGGTTCCCAACGCCCGTAACACCCACACCCGGAAAGGAGAACAAAGTGGCGAACAAAAGTAGGCGAAAGCAGGGCGCGGGGTTCCTCATCGCTGTGTTCTTTTTGGGAGGTCTCGCGCTTGCCCGTAAGAACGTATCCGATCCCTCTTCGTGGGGCATATCCGACACGGTGATGCTTAAGGATACGACGATCGTAATGAACGGAAACCTGACCGTTCATCCCGGCGGAAGACTGACCCTTGATCATGTTACCTTGAAGATGAATGTAGGAGAGGACGGTCAGTACCGCATCGAGGTAGACTCAGGCGCGGCAATGTATATTGTCAACAATTCTCTGATCACGGACGGCAACGAGGATGACGATTCCCTACCCGCGAGTTCCATGAGCAACGCTCGGTTCTGCTTCGTTGTCAAACGATGGGCGCGCTTCGAGATGAGGGATAGCGAACTTCACGAGTGTGGTTTTGCAAGCGATGATTGGAGCAACCGGGGGCTTTACATCGAAGCGGACAACCCGGTGATCGAGGACTGTAAGATAACCCGCAACTTCCAGGGCATCTTCCTTCACTCGGTTAGCGGTGCGCGACTTGTTGGCAATCAGATAGACAGCAACTCACGCGGGGTGTGCCTGAAGGATTGTCGGCACGATACCCTGATCTCAAACAGCATAAGCTACAACTACGGGACAGGCCTGATGATAGACGAATCCGACTCCAACCTGATCCAGGACTGTGTCGTTACCGGCAACTCACGCGCGCCCGATGAATGCGGAAGCCTCTATCTGTGGGATGCCGATTACAACCGGATAACCAATTGCACCATCAACAGGAGCTTTCGCCGGGGCCTTCTGGTGTTCGGCAGGTGCCTTCACAATACCATCAAGGCCAATACGATCAAAGGAAACGGCTGGGAGGGGGTATTCCTTGCAGATTCGGCCTGCCACAATGTGATCGAGGCCTGCGTAATCGAGGATAACGTCCTGGGCGGCGTCAACATCGCAACCTCTCCTGCGAGGGAGGCAATCCCTGTTCATTACGGACACTGCAACACAATCAAGAACTGCATAATCGGCAACAACCACAGCGTAGGCATAAGGCTTGGCCACCTCTCCGACTCCACCGTAATCGAAGGCACGAGGATCGTTGGTAACCGATACGGCATCCTCATAGACTCCACCTCGACCGGCAACCGGATAACGGGCAGCGATATAGCCGAAAGCGCCGTTCACGGGGTGTATATCATTCGTAACTCCTCAGCTACAATCGAGGATTGCAACCTTTCCAGCAACGGCGGAGACGGAATACGAAGCGAAGAAGGTTCGTCTTTGATCGCTGCCTACAACAACATAACCAACAATCGAGGCTACGGTGTCTGTAACACGGACAGCACAATGACTATTGAAGCCAGGCACAACTGGTGGGGTTCGGCAGCCGGCCCAGGCGATGGGGTAAGCGAACTGGTTCTTTTTGAGCCCTGGCTGAGGGAGCCTGCAGGAGCAAGGTAAGGTTTTTTTGCCCCTTTTGCCCGCGGGGCAAAGATCGCAGAAAGATCTGAAGGGGCCAACACTTTTACCCCCCATCAGCTACTGAACATTCGTTTAAGGTGTGTTACGGGTTGCGGGTATTACGGGTTGACAAACCGGAATCAGCACTATAATCTCATCTAGACGATAAACCAAACACTGCTCACCTCGACGAGCGAGAGGAGGCTAGCCATAAACAAAACCGCGCAATAAAAACCAAACTAGAGTTGGTGGATTACACTCAACCTTAGGAGGAGATGCAAAATGAGAAAGTCATGTTTCCAGTGGCTATGTTTTGCCACATTGCTGCTGCTGATTGGAGCAGTAGAGGTAGCAGCGTTTGAGCCGATGCGCGGCTACTGCCCTGAGACCCCGCACGACCCAACCATCTGGGACGGCAAAGCGACCAACTGGGAGGAATGGGCGTGGGCCGGCAGGTTCCCGAACTGGTTCAACGACGGCACCTATCCGAATGCCGGCTTCTTCTATCACGAGCACAAGCACGGATGGCAGGCGGTAAGCTCCTCAGGGCATACTGCATTCTATCCAGGCGTTGTCTACTTCCTCGCTCATGACATAGAGGGAGAGCCGCCGCCAAGTAATCTTTCGATGTTCCGCCAGAGAGACTCGAACGACTGGAACGTTGCCGAGTACACGTTCGAAGGCATAAACGTAAAGGCCTGGGTGTTCGGCGGCGACGATGCCGAGGTAGACACGGCATGGATAAAGCTCTCCGACGGACTCCAGGAAAGCCACCTGATCCCTGAAGTCGGCGGTAACAACCTCATAAACGACGCTGAAGCGAGCTTCATAGTCAGGGTCTACGACGATCCAACCACGGATGTGCACTGGTTCCCGGGTAACCCCGAGCCAGGCGACCCTGGCTGGGACTGGTCGGAGTACTACGGGGTATTCGGAAGCTACGGGTTCAACAACTCGTTCTACACCACCGGCCTCGATCCACGAGCAGGATACGAGGGCGACAACGAGGTCTACGAGTGGGCGTTCTACTGGGGCCATCCCGGCGACGAGTTTCATCCCGATCCCGATACGGTGTTCCTGCCGCAGGGTCCTGCCCCGCCGGTACTTGATTCGTTGGACATACTCACAGTGGTCATCGATCCCCCCAAGGACACAATAGTCTATATCGCTCCTAACTGGTGGATACACTTCTGGCCGCCCATCGATTGGCCCCCATACGAGGTGAACTGCATGCCCTCGCAGGATATAACGGCGGATTACAGGGATACGGTCGAGGTGAACTTCTACGTACGGAACATGGGGCTTCTGCCTGACACCTACTCGCCGACGGTAACCGATACGAAAGGCTGGGATCTGCCGCCTGTGATGCTTGAGATAGGGCTGGCCAGTGAAGCCTGGAAGATAGTGCCTGTTGAGGTGGGTACTCCACCGGAAGGATTCCTTGCCGGGGACGTGGTTGACACGGTGATAATGACCCTGCAGTCGCTGAACGACCCGACCGTTGTGCGGGCCGGCTCGTTGACGGTGACCATCCCCGGAGTTGGAATTGAAGAAGGAGAC
>JABUBL010000398.1_pt1 | contig 12698 bp, 11 predicted proteins | sample 7240371 | NCBI WGS metagenome assembly JABUBL01 (sample SAMN07256343, study PRJNA390944) | subsurface metagenome | isolation source: Methane hydrate marine sediment | place: Pacific Ocean: Eastern North Pacific, ODP site 1244 | collected 2002
GTTTGCCAGGGAGGTGGTTACTTTATTAAGGCAGGTGGTCAAGGTATAGTAATTGATCCAGGTTTGGATTACCTGTTTAATTTCGCCACATGTGGTTTTCACTTACGTGAAGTAGATCACGTAGTTGTGTCTCATCATCACATTGACCATTTTGCAGACCTTGATAGAATTGCTGACTTGCAGCATCAATGGCGAACCTACGACCCGAAGGCAAAGAGCAAGAATCCTATACGATTCCACTTAGATAGTGATACTTCAAACGCACACAACGAGGGTCTTAAATCTATGGGGGTTAAAAAACGTGACATCCAGGTAATAAATCAGACTATAGCGACTCACCCTGTTGGTAATAACGTCGATTTGGAAGTTTTCCCTACCAAACATGGAGAAGACTTAGCTTCGGTTGGTTTTGTAATGGACCTCACACTTGATAAAGGTTTAACCCGGCGTATTGGTTATACTTCAGATACAAAGTACTTCCCAGACCTTCGCAGACAGCATTTGACAAATTGTGACGTCATTATAGCTCATTTTTCCAGCGCTTATCTGGATGATTGGGGTGATGGGAAAGAACATAAGAGACACTTGGGTTACACAGGTTTGTTAAAACTGATTAAGTTCACCAATGCTAAGCTTTATGTGATATCGGAATTCTGGGGTGGAAGGGGCGATTACCGAATTGAACTTGTCCAGAAGCTAAAACATGAAATCGAGAAAATAAAATCGCGTAAAGACTTCAAGGTTCTTCCTGGGAGTGTAGGGTGTTTAATCAATCTTAGGGATTTAAAGATTCGTTGCTCCCGATGTGGAAAGGGGGAATCATACGAGAAGATATATGTAACATCCCCTGAAGTTCCTTTCGGCAAACTCCGGTATCTTTGCAAGAACTGTCTGCTTGGTTGATCCAACACCTTGACAATCGGCCGTAAGTCAATATCCTACGTTATGATTAAAAGTTTGGTGGGAGGCGCTGATGGGTATCTTTGACCTTTTGAAGGAAAAGGAGACGCCCACGCCGAAAAGAATAGTTGAGCTTGCAGTGTTCTCGCTCGGCTCAGAGGCCGACCTATACCGCATCTCGCAGCATCTCAGTGTTGGTCTGGGCACACCTGCCTGGGAACGTTTTGCAGGCAGGCGCTCGCTTGTTTTTTTGCTTGACGAGGGCAGCCTGGCAGCCCAGATTCCATACAAGCTTACGGTCAGGCTCTTTGAGGACGGCGGCGGTTTTGTAAGGCTTGATCTTGACCTTTCAGGCCATGCCTTTGATGTGGAATCAGGGGTTCTTTGGCGCAGACGCGAACTCTCCTCCGCGCTCGCTCGTTTCCTTGAGACGGCCCTCTCAACACGCGATCCAGAGGGGCTCAAGTACGCACCCGGAGCAGACGAAGCGCTCGCAAGGTTAGGGATAGTTCCTGAGCGAATCGCAGGGGAGTTGGACTTTGGATTCACCCCTGGCTCCACACTCATAAAGATAGGCGTCCTTCCAAAAGGCGGAGAGAAGATTGCATCAGGTCCTGATACCGTTTTGTTGGACGGGGTCTACCACCTGGAGTCGGAGGATGAAGCAGCACTTGGTGAGATAGAGCGCTGGTCCTATCGGGAGGGTGCCTCGGCCTGGCACAGGTTTTCATTGCGCCGCTGGCTTGAGAGGATGGATGACGTTCGTGCCTCACTTAATCGTGCCCATCTTCGAGATTTTGCAAGGTTTCTCAGACGCGTAAACAGGTTTATTATCCGGGAGCGTCGCTTCGAAGCCTCGCACCTACCGGTTCCGTATCTAGAGGTGGGATCGGAGTTTTTTCTGCTTGCAGAGGATTTCGATCCAACGAGCCGGAGGCTTGCGGAGCTTTTCTCAGTCAGGCAGGAGGAAGCCGTAGATGTTGCCCTTTCGGAACTGCGCAGGCTTTCGGGCAAACAGGAGAGGTTGTTTGTGGCCTGGGTAGCGCTGGTTGCCGCAGCCGGGGTGTTTTTAGGGGTCTTGCAACTCTTATACCCGCAGGCGAGCTGGCTGTGGATGATCGGCGCAGGAGCTTTAATAATCTTCCCGTTGGGAGCTTACTATCTTTGGGCTTTCCTGCGTCGCAGGTCCGATCCTAAACGTGCCGCAAGGCTTGCCGAGTTAAAGAGAAGGCAGGAGATACTTTCCGAGTCTGTCTCCCGCCTGGAAGGTGATCAGGGGGTTCCAGAGGAGTTCCGCGAGGAGCTTCTTACGCGCACTCGTCGAGAACTTGCACGCATAGAAAGGCTTCGCTCAGAGGAAGAGGGTGCTTAGCTAAATAACAGCCCTTTACAATCCTCAAATCCTCGCTAGAATCCACAGATGTCTGATTCCTCTTTAGTTGAACGCGTGGGGGTGCAGGTTCTTGAGGGATTTTCATCCATTGCCGAGGCGTTCAGCTACCTCGCTATACGCAATGTGCGTGTGGTTGAGATCAACCTCAACAACCCTTACTTTCTTGCCCAGTTAACCGCGGAACCGGAACGCGCAGAGATTGCAAAGGTCGCTCAAGATGAGGGGATAACCTGGGTCGCGCATCTACCTGAAACTATGGGGTTCTTCGAGATCGCAGAGCAGGTCTTTGCTCGCTACCTTACGTGGCTTGTTCGGCTCCAGAAGCAAGCAGGGGAGGCCGGTTGCCGTGCTCTTACGGTTCATTTGGGTTCGGCTCCGTATTTCGCATACTCCGGACAGCGCCGTCAAGGGATTGATCTTTTCCGAGAGTACTACGAGACTACCCTGCTTGTGCGTCTGCGCCGCGCAGCTAATCTCTTGCGCAAGGGTCCGCCTTTATGCATCGAGAACGTGGGCGGCTTCCATCAACAGTTCGTCAGGGATATCCTTGAACGCATCGATGGCCTTTCCTACACGATGGATATCGGTCACCTGAAGGTAGCGCATCCGCGTATTGCCGATGCGGAGTTCGACTTCTATAGGAAACACGTTCGCGACATCCGGGTGGTTCACGTTCATGACAACGACGGTGAATGGGATGGGCATCTGCCGGTCACCGATCCGGCGGCTCTTGAACCTTATCTTGGATTTGCCAATGAGTGCGGTGCCTATCTTATTATCGAGGTTCGGCCGCTTGAGGTGGCTATCTCCTCACTCGCGGTTCTGACCGGTATCAAGCGGTAGCTTAGTCTCGATAAAGTCCAACACCTTATCCCTTTTCCCTTTATCCGTGGGTAAAAACAGCTGCACCCCCCGGAAGTTGTCAAGGAAACGCTTGCGGATTGCAAATGTCGAAAGCACGACACCCGATCGGGTAAGGAAGAAGCGGCGGAACATCTTCCAGGACCTGTGGTCGGTATGGTAGAACTTGCGGATGACTATCTCCTCCTGGGTAAGATGGTAGTTTATGGGAACAAAGTGGGGGTTGAATGAGCCGAAGAAAAGAAGAAAGACAAGTGCTCCGGCAAGGATTGCAAGCAGGATCCTGGATGGTGCCTCGCCAGGCACGATATCGTAGACGTATTTCCCGACGGCAAAGATTATGCCGGCAAGGATTATAAGAATGATAACCGTCTTCCATGGATGCTCGGGCGCAAGGAAGGCCCTCCAGCGGATTTCCTTGGGTACTTTCTTTACAGGGGATTTCTTCTTAACCGTTTTCTTGACTTGCGTTGTTCCTTTGCTTGAGGCCTTCGGCGTCTTCTTTGCAGTGGTGTGCGTCGTCTTTTTCTTGGGTGATTCGACGTTCACTGTCCCGCAAGATAAATGGGCCCGGCAGGACTTGAACCTGCAACCAACTGATTATGAGTCAGCTGCTCTGCCGATTGAGCTACGGGCCCGTCGGAGGAAATATGCATCCCGGCTAATCCAGAAGTTTTAGGTTCAACTCTTCCTTATACTTACGCTCAAGCTTGCTACCGAACGGTATCACCGCTATCTCTACCGTTCCCGAGACCACCGCCGAGTAAAGATGTCCTCCGAAGGCCAGGAAGTTGGGGCCGGAGATGACTACATGAATATGAGCGATGGGTTGAGGCTCCGTCTCGCCTTTTGGCTCGACATCGCCTTCGCCGCCTCCGGCGTCGTCCCAGGCCAGGTTACCTGTAAGTGATGCTATCTCAAACTCGCCTTCGAACTCCTTGTCGATGTAAGAGCGCTTCTGGGCGTCGAAGTAGCCCAGGTGCGGATTCTTGATTGCTCCAAGACCGCTTAAGAACGCTCCATCCAGTCTCCGTTCGCGTGCCCAGTTCAAGAGACCGGTCATTACCTCTTCGCCGCGGTCGAATCTCAAAAGATAGTTTTTGCCGTCCGAGTACTCCTTCATTAACCAATTCTATTCAACATGAGCCTTTTGTAAAGCCCTGATTGACATAACTGGTAAGCGACCTATAATCCATGCAATTATGAGGAAATTCGTGGGGATTTGCCTGATCCTTGCAGGGGCGTTGGGTCTTGGCGCTCAGGAGTTCAGTGTGTTCTACATCGCATCTGCCAACGGAACTCTTAGCTGGTGCCGCTGCCCGGAAGGTCCATACGGTGGACTTCCCCGACGGGCGAGCGCTATCAAGGAAGCCCAAGGGGTTGAGCCTTCGTTACTTATCCTTGATGCCGGCGATATCCTTGCCCCCTTCCCCTCGCGTACCAAGGACTCGGTTTTCGTGGAAGTCTACAGAAGAATACCTATCGATGCGGTGGCGTTCGGTGACCAGGAGCTTATCGAGGGCTTTGATTTCTTTGCCCGGCGCATGAAGAATAACCTGCCATTTATCTCTCTCAACACCTATCGTGACGGCAGGCGTCTTCTTAAACCCTATATAGTGAAGCAAGCTGGTGGGGTAAGGATAGTTATTACCTCTCTCATAAACAAGGACGCGTTTCTTTTCTACGAGCCCTCTAACCTGGGCGGGGTGGAGTTAAGAGACCCGACCTTAGAGCTGCGTTCCATCCTTCCTGAGCTGAAACAGGCAGGCGAGGTTATAATCCTGCTCTCCCACCTGGGGTTTGATGCCGAGCGCAAGATCGCAGCGGAGTTTTCGGATATTGACATAATCATCTCCGGACAAACGCCTGCATACCTGCCTGTGCCTGAAAAGATTGGGAAAACATTTATACTCGGAGCAGGTGCCGATGCCAAGTACTTCGGGGTCGCTAGGTTCAAGCTGGAGGCCGATTCATTAGTTCTGGTTTCAAACGAGATAAAGACCCTCTCAGACGATTATCCAGAAGAATCCAGCATACAGCGGATAATAGCCCCCTACATCGAGGCTGAGGATGTGGAGGTTGACTCTGCTCTGCTTTCGCCCGATACCCAGTCGGAAACACGACACTCCCCGATAGTCATCGATCTCTTCTATGCGCCTGACTGCGACCACTGCATCAAGGTGCTGAAGGTCGACCTGCCCCGCCTGGCCAAGCGCTACCCCGGCCTTTTTACTCTTAAGCTCCACAACATAGACAAGACCGAGGAGTACTTCCTTCTTGAGGAGATGGAGGAGAAGGCAAACGATCTTGAGAACGATATACCGGTCCTGTTCTTTGAAAGCCACGTTCTGGGCGGCGCGGAGGAGGTGGAACGAAATCTTGAACCTCTGCTTCTTTCGTTACGGCCCAACTACTCTGCCGAGGACTCGGCTCAGCACGTTGGAGAAGAGCTTGCCGTAGAGATAGATGCGGCGGTTGCTTTAACTTTGGATAGTCTGGAGGCAGTTGGGAAGAAGGAAATCGTCTTCTTCGAGACCTTCGGCTGCAAGGAGTGCGACCGGGCGCTCTCGCTGCTTAAAGCATTCGCTAGTGAGGATTCAACCCTGGTAATCCGCACCTACAGCATAGAGGATCCCGAGTCCAAGACGCTTCTAGCTGCGTTCGGTGAGGTTTACGGCGTTTCCAAAGATAGGCGGCTCCTTACCCCTGCCTTGTTTTTTGGAAGAGGATATCTTATCCAGTCAGATATCAATTCTACCAAACTCAAGACCCTGCTGGAAGCGGAACGGGAAGAACCCGTCCCCTGGAATGAGATCGAGGCTGCCCGCCAGAAAGGCGCTGAGGAGATCGTACGTGAATTCAAGGGCTTCGGCATACTCCCCATAATCGGGGCAGGCCTTCTCGACGGCATCAACCCATGTGCGTTTGCGGTGCTGATCTTCTTTATAACCTACCTCTCGGTGCTGGGGGTCCAGCGCCGCCGCGTAATATGGGTGGCCGCTCCTTTCATTGCAGCGGTCTTTGCCACCTACTTCCTTCTGGGGTTTCTTGCTTACCAGGTACTTGCCCTGCTTTCGGTGCTGAGATGGGTCTCGGTTGCTATAGTTGCCGCGACCGTCGTGTTCCTGCTTGTCCTTACCGCCTATTCGTTCAGCGATTATCTGCTCTTACGTCGGGGGGAGGGCGAGAAGATCAGGCTCAAGATGCCGGATCGCATCCGCAAGCGTCTGAATCAGATTATCCGCAGACGCACAACCTTTGGCGGCATCGTGATCGGCGCCGTGGTCACCGCCTTCTTCGTTTCGATCTTCGAACTCATCTGCACCGGCCAGGTCTATCTGCCCACACTGGTTTACGTTGTTCAGATCTCCGAGTTTCGGGGGAAGGCGTTACTCTACTTGCTTTTCTACAACATCGCTTTTATAGTACCTCTGGTAGTAGTTTTTATCCTCGTTCGGTTCGGCATGACCGAGAGACACCTTCAGACGTTCCTTACCCGTCACGCCGCGCTCACCAAGCTTCTTACCGCGATTCTGTTCATTGTGCTGGCAGGGTTGATGGTGTTCTTCCTGCTCAGAGGGCTTTTATGAGTAATCAGTACGATGTGATCGTCGTCGGCGCAGGACATGCAGGTATAGAGGCCGCGCATGCGGCAGCTCGGATGGGGTGTCGAACTTTACTTATAACCTTGAATATCGAGAGGATAGGTGAGATGTCGTGCAACCCTGCTATCGGTGGGTTGGGCAAGAGCCAGCTTACCAGGGAGATAGACGCTCTGGGTGGATTGCAGGCTCGTCTTGCCGACCGCTGCGGCATCCACTTTCGCAGGCTTAACCGAAGCAAGGGGCCGGCGGTGCAGTCAACACGTATCCAGTGCGACAAGGCGCTTTACCGCGAGTTCTCAGCCCGTGTGCTCGAAGAGACGGACAATCTTTCCATCTGGCAGGACGAGGTTAAGGGACTTTATATTGAGGGAGATAGGGTGGCAGGCGTTGATGCTCAGGCCGCAGGCCGAATCCGAGCCCAGGTGGTGGTACTTGCCCCCGGGACCTTCCTGGGGGGGCTTATGCATATCGGCAGCGAGCATTTTGAAGGCGGGCGTTTGGGGGATCAGGCCTCGAACCGTTTATCCAAAACTCTCCGTATCCTGGGCTTCGAGATGGGACGCTTCAAGACAGGCACACCACCTCGGCTTGACGGGCGCAGTCTGGATTATGAGAAGTTAGAGCCCCAACCCGGCGAGGAACCGCCTCCCGGCATCTCCTTCTTCAGCAAGCCCAAGCTGCGCAACCAGGCGCTGTGCTACATCACCCGCACCACACCAGAAGTCCACGAGATAATCTCTGAAAATCTTGACCGCTCCCCGCTTTATACGGGTAAGATAACCGGAACCGGCGTTCGCTACTGTCCATCCATCGAGGATAAGGTTGTCAAGTTTCGAGACAAGGACTCCCACCGGGTGTTCATTGAACCGGAGGGCCTTTCCACCAACGAGGTTTATCCCAACGGGCTTTCCACCAGCCTGCCTTTGGATGTTCAGGCGAGGATGATCCATGCCGTTCCCGGACTTGAGCGCGCAGAGTTCATTCGTCCCGGCTATGCGATCGAGCACGACTTTGTCCAGCCCACCCAGCTCTTTGCCTGGCTTGAGACCAAGGTCATCGGTGATCTCTTCTTTGCAGGTCAGATAAACGGCACCACCGGCTACGAGGAGGCGGCAGCCCAGGGGTTGCTGGCAGGGATCAACGCAGCTCTGAGAGTCAAGGGCAAGGAGCCATTCACACTTGGTCGAGACGAGGCCTACACCGGCGTTCTTGTGGACGATCTGGTAACCCGCGGCACGAACGAGCCTTACCGGATGTTTACCTCCCGCGTTGAGTACCGGCTTCTTCTGCGCGAGGACAACGCCTGCGCCCGACTCTCAGAGAAAGGTTATAAGTTAGGACTTCTGCGCGAGAAGGACTATCGCAGGTCCAGAAGGCGGAAAAAGTATGTTCAGAGACGATAAAGCGATTGGAAAAGAGCCGTCCTGAGATCGAAGAAACGAACCTTATCCTTGAAAAGCATGGACTTACGTCCACCACGGACAAGCTGAGCCTTGCTGATCTCCTGCGCCGACCGCAGCTCTCCATTAACGATCTCGATGAACTCGATGAGACGCTCAAGGAACTTTCATCTTTCGTCAGAGGGAGGATACAGATCGAGATCAAATATGCCGGATACATCAATCGCACCCTTGAGGAGGTAAAACGTTTTCAGCGCATCGAGAAGGTGCGGATTCCTGAAGAGCTTTCCTTTGAGCAGGTGCCCGGCCTTTCCAACGAGGTTATCGAGAAGCTTACCGCGATCCGTCCTACTACGTTGGGTCAGGCCTCGCGCATCTCAGGTATAACGCCGGTGGCGCTTCTGGCGCTCTACCGCTACCTTAAGGCAGGAGATGAGTCAGAATCTGACAGCTGAGCTGATTTCTTTCAGCAAGGATAGGGGAGCTGATCTTTTCGGGATTGCTGATCTTTCTCGCATCTCTCACGAACGCAACCTGATCTCTGAACAAGTCAAAAAGGGCATGAGTCGCGTGGTGGTGGCAGGAATAAGACTCTCCGAGGCGATACTTGCTGAGATAACCGACCATCCTACCAAGACTTACTATCACCACTACCGTATGGTCAATATGGCTTTGGATCAACTTGCACTTTCCGTCACCCGTTTCCTTCAGGAGCGTGACTTTGCCGCCTATCCGGTGCCTGCCTCCCAGATCACAGACTGGAAGAGCCAGCAAGGGATATTTTCACACAAGCACGCCGCTGTCCAGGCAGGACTGGGCTGGATCGGACGCTCGAATCTCCTGGTTACGCCTCAGTTCGGCTCCCAGGTTCGCTTGGTATCAGTTCTTACCGATGCATCCCTAGAAGCCGCCAAGCCGCTTAATGAAGACTGCGGCGTATGCCGTGCCTGCCTTGCGGTATGTCCGGCAGAAGCGATCAAAGATGATCCTGCGGCGTTCGATCACCACCGCTGCTATGCGCAGCTTGATAGTTTCGTGCGAAAACGTATCGTGGGTCAGCACATCTGCGGGATATGCGTCCGCGCCTGCTCCCCAGAGCAGATAAGGAACCGGTGAGTGGGTGCTCCTTTTTAGCCGGAGGCTAACCTGTTCCCCGGAGGGGTAAAAGATCGCAGCGGCAATCATCGATACCCTGTCGTTGCGAGGAGCACGATCTCCCAGATCGTGCGACGAAGCAATCTCTTCACCCCACGCCGTTGCTTCGCAACTCTGCGGGGACCCCGGGATTTTGACCACCTTCTGACTACTTTCTGACCAACTTCTGACCAGCTTTTGTCCAACTTCTGCGGAGGTTGACAAACCCTAGATAAAAACTATAATTAAGCGATGGCAGAGCAAGAGTTTGGAGAAATTATCGCGGTAGAAGGGCCGATAGTGAAGGTGAGGATACGCCCCCAATCCGCCTGTGCGGCTTGCGGCCAGAAGGGTGTGTGCTTTGCTGCTGGCAAATACCGTGTCCTGATTGCACGGGCTCAAACTGGGATTCATGAGGGCGATATGGTTTCGATAGATTTCCCTTCCGGATCTTCAATTATCTCCTCTTTACTGATCTTCGTCGGTTCGGTGTCTGTTCCTTTGACCGCGTGGCTCATTGCGGAGTTGGCCAAAGCGCCTTTGCTGGTGAAAGTTGTCTCAGCCGTGACAGCGTTGGTTTTATACTGGGTATTCCTGTTCATTTTGAACAGGCGTTTAAAGCGCTCGGGCTGGTTTCTGCCGCGTGCTGAGAAGACTAAAGGTGGGAGCCAGGAGCCAGCCCAATGAACGAGATCTATCTGGATAACGCCACCACCACTCAGCTTGATCCATGGGTGCTTGAGGAGATGAAACCCTTCCTCTTGCAGGAGTATGCAGCTCCTTCAGGGCATTTCGGATATCAGGCATCGCTGGATGCGAAGGAGAAGCTGGAGCAGGCACGCGCAACGATCGCCCGATCAATCAACGCCGAACCCGAAGAGATCATATTTACCTCAGGTGGCACAGAGGCCAACAACCTTGCCCTCCTAGGCTTGGCGCGGGCGCTCAAGAAACCTGCCCATCTTGTCACCACCGCCATAGAGCATGAGTCGGTGCTTAACACCCTGCGAGCCCTTCAGAAAGAAGGCCTTGAGCTTACCGTGGTCGGTGTGGATCCCGATGGTCGTGTTAAGCTGGATGAACTCGAGAAGACCTTGAGGCCTGAAACGATCCTCTGTTCAGTCCAATTGGTAAACCAGGAGGTAGGCACTATCCAGCCTCTAGCCGAGATCGGCAAGCTGTGTGCTGAGCGAGGGATCGGTTTTCATACAGACGCCGTGAACGGCTGGGGAAGGGTTGGCTTTGATGTTAAAAAGATGAACCTCGCGCTTGCCTCGCTCACTGCGCACAAGATCCACGGGCCGAAGGGCATCGGTGTTCTCTATAAGCGAAAGGACGTAAAGCTTTCACCCATCATGTACGGCGGGTACAACGAGTTTGAGCTGCGTCCCGGGACTGAGAATCTGGCAGGTGCCGTAGGCATGGCAAGGGCTATCGAGATGATGAAGCCCGAACATATCGAACATATCGATAAACTCAAGAGGATGCTCTGGTGGGGGATCAAGAAAGAGATACCCTGGGTGCATCTGAACGGCTCCATTGATCGCGGTGCGCCCCATATCATTAACGTGACCTTTGACTACATCGAGGGTGAATCCATCCTTCTGCGCCTGGATATGCAGGGGATAGCTGTCGCCACAGGTTCGGCCTGCTTCTCCAAGGCGCTTGAGGCGTCCTACGTTCTTCTTGCAATGGGCAGGCCGCACGAGCAGGCTCACGGCTCAATGCGCTTCAGCTTCTCGCGCTTCAACACCGAAGAGGAGATCAAGCGAACCCTCGATGCCCTTAAGGGGATCGTCGCCGATCTACGCAAGCTCTCACCCTTGACACCCGACAAGGAGGCCTAGATGCTGCCCTACTCCAAGAAGGTAATCGAGCACTTCAAGCATCCAAGGAACGTAGGAGAGATCAAGGACGCCGACGCTGTGGCAATGGAGGGAAGCCCGGCGTGTGGCGATATGCTGAAGATATCCCTCAAGGTTGACGAGAAGACCCATGTGATTACCGACATCAAGTTCGAGAGCTTCGGCTGTGCATCAAACATCGCCACCGCGTCCATACTTACCGAGATTGTTAAGGGGCGCACGATTGAGGAGGCGGAGAAGATCTCATGGAAGCAGGCTGCAGAAGAGCTTGGCGGCTTGCCACCTGTCAAGATGCACTGTGCAGTTCTGGCAGTGGATGCCCTTCGCTCGGCCATTGAGCAGTGGAAGGAGAAGCACGGGCTCGTAGATAAAAAACCTACCACCCCTGACGTACTCCTGCGAAAGCTTCGCAACGTGCTCAACCCCCTTACCGGTGCCTCGATTGTTCGCATGCAGCTCCTGGTGAACTTCGACGTCGCCGATGGGGTGATAACCATAGACCTCGATCTTACACCTGATCACAAGTTCGCCGCCCACATCTCCGAGGAGATCCACGAGAAGCTCGATCATCTCTGGGATATAAAGGAGGTGCGCATTAACTTCGTGGGCGAACCCGAGTCCTAGATTCTCCGTCCAAGAGGGGATGTGCGTTCTCATCGGGAAGACAAACTCATTCAAAATCATCTTTGAGCGGAAGAGAGAGCCATTCCTCCACTTGACAAATCAATCCCAGGGATTAAGATCGAGGTGAAATCGCATCAAGATAACCAAACAAGGAGGCGGTATGAACTGGTTGTTAGTGATGCTTTCCCTCATTGCCTCTGGCGAGGTGGATCCGGGGATAACTGCTGAGGTGTGGCCGGTGGAACCTGAGGCTGTCGTTTGGGAGATTCCGGAGCCTTGGCAGGCAGAACAGCTGGGGTTGCGGGTCGTCTATGACGGCGAGACCTATGATGAGGTTAGCTTCCGCATGCTGCTTCCGCCTTTGACCGGACTCGTTCTGCGCTGCGATCCTGACGCCCTTACCCTTGCCGATACCCTTGCACCGGACTACGGTCTGACTGCAGATGCCGAGGCCGCGGTTGAGGCGGCTCCTCGCTGGCTCCGACCTGATCTCGTTGATAACTTGATGCAGGTGAGCGATTCGCGCCAGAACACCCTGGCTGAGATGATTCTTAACCCTACCGATCCCCGCTTACGCGACGAGATTGCCTTCCAGGCGGCACATATCTCACCTCCATACCTTATGGCTATGGCTCTCTCTATCATTGAGCGCAACCTGGATTCACTGTTCGCGATCGACGAGGAACTGAACTATGTTGAGATCGTTGATTACGGGGACCCTGCAATCGATGATGATTACTACTCTACTACCCAATACAAGGCGCTGGAAGACAGTGTCGAGGTTAGCTTCGAGATTCCACGCGAGATTTACTACTGGTACGTAATCATGCCGCGCATCACAGACGAGCTGCCCAAGATCATCTATAACAAGTTCTGGCGAGAGTTCCTTTACTACGATAACGGCACTACCTCCTGC
>JABUBL010000399.1_pt1 | contig 12690 bp, 9 predicted proteins | sample 7240371 | NCBI WGS metagenome assembly JABUBL01 (sample SAMN07256343, study PRJNA390944) | subsurface metagenome | isolation source: Methane hydrate marine sediment | place: Pacific Ocean: Eastern North Pacific, ODP site 1244 | collected 2002
AGTGATTACCAAAAGTTCCCTTTCCGATTCAACAACCTGGTATGCCCAGGGTGGTATTGCAGCAGCAATTAAAAAACCCGATTTCTATTAAATCCTCTATCATTTTTAGCGCAGTTTTCACCAGTATTTTCACTGCCTTCCTGTCACAGAGTCCCTGACCGGCTGCCATGGTATCTTCATAATGGTTTTTCCAGAAATCGGGTTTTTTAATTGCTGCTGCAATACCACCCTGGGCATACCAGGTTGTTGAATCGGAAAGGGAACTTTTGGTAATCACTTTTATATTATTATTTTTTGCCAGTCTCATTGCAGTAGAGAGACCTGCAATTCCACTGCCAATAACAATGCAATCGCAGTATTTATGAATTTTCTGGCAGAATGATGGACTTATTAAATATCTTGGTAACATAATTTATTTTATGGCTATCATCCTGTCAATAGCCGATCTAGCTTTTTGAATGGTTTCTTGCGATACTTTTATTTCATATCTCTCATCTTCCAGTGACCAGAGGACCTTTTCAAGGTTTATTAGCTTCATATTGGGGCATATGGCTTGGCTGGTGGCGGTATAGAAAGTCTTGGCCGGATTCTCTTTTTTTAGTCTATGCAATATTCCAATCTCTGTTCCAATTATAAATTTCTTTTTCTTGCTCTTTTTTACGTATTTTAACATTCCTCCGGTAGAGGTCACTTCATCTGCGATATTTATTACATCCGGTGTGCATTCCGGATGTACTATGACTGTTGCATCCAGGTGCTCTTTTTTAAGCTTAATAATATTTTTAACATTAATCATGACGTGGGTGGGACAATATCCATTCCATAGTATAAGTTTTCTACCGGTCTGGCTCTGAACATAATCTCCAAGATACTTATCTGGTATGAATATTATTTCTTTGTTTTTTGGAATGGATTTTACCACGTTTACTGCATTTGAAGATGTGCAGCAGATATCACTTAAGGCTTTAACTTCAGCAGTGGAATTTACATAACAAACTACAACAGCATCAGGATGTTCATTTCTTAGCTTCTTAAGCTGAGTTGCGTTAATCATATCAGCCATGGGGCAGCCGCTGTTTTTATCAGGGAGCAGAACTTTTTTAGCGGGAGATAATATTTTTGCAGTTTCAGCCATAAAATGTACTCCACAGAATACTATAATCTTACCCTGTGCTTTTGACGCTTCTATGCTTAACTCGAGAGAATCTCCTACAAAGTCTGCTATATCCTGTACTTCGCCAATTTGATAATTGTGAGCCAGTATAATGGCGTTCTTTTTTGTTTTTAGTTTAATAATATTATCAAGAAACTCTAGTTTTATATTCATTTTTTTTCCTCTTATGCAGTAGTAACGCTTTTGTTATTTTAAAACAACATTTATAAAATTAAAATAAGCACTTTATTATATTTGAAAACAGAATCAGTATTTTTCTATCTGATAATATAGAATCGGTGAAAAAATAAATTAAAAAAAGCTTATCAGCTTGAAAGATTTATTTATTTTTCTTTTAATGCTATTATTTCAAATATTTAATTGAAATTTAAAATACCTTTATAATTTTAGTGGGGATAATTCCTTGAAACTGATTATAAGCGAGAAAGAAATAGCAGCTAGAAGAATTGCACATATACTTGCCGGAAATGGTGTAGACCAGGAGAAAGTATATGGGGTTCCCGTCCATCATTTCAAGATTGATGGTGAGGATTACAGGGTTATCGGGCTTAAAGGTCATATACTGAAAGTGGATTACCCGAAGGAATATGCAAACTGGTTTAAAGTAGACCCGGTAGAGCTTATTGATGCTAAAATAGAAAAAATTCCCATCCAGAAAAAGATAATCCAGGCACTGAATAAAATTTCCAGTGATGCGGATGAGATTATCATAGCCACAGACTACGACAGAGAGGGTGAGCTTATTGGCTATGATGCAATGCAGCTGGTAAAAGAAAAAAACGCTCTTGCTCCTGCAAAAAGAGCAAAGTTTTCGGCAATTACTCCAAAAGGTATAAACCAGGCATTTTCAAAACTGGGAAGAATTGATCTGGATCTTGCTTTTGCAGGAAGGGCAAGGCAGGACATTGACCTGATATGGGGAGCCACACTGACACGCTTTTTATCCCTTTCTACCTATCAGATTAAGGATAAATTTCTTTCGGTGGGAAGAGTACAGACTCCCACTCTTACCCTAATTGTAGACAGAGAGCTGGAAATAAAATCATTTATCACCACTCCTTATTGGGTTGTGAGTGTAAAGCTTAAAACAGAATCCGGTGAGGAATTTGAAGCCACTCATAAGAAAAAAAGATTTTTAAAGAAAGAAGATGCGCAGGGTGTTTTTATTAAGCTGGGTGACAGGGGAACTGTCCTGGGAATAAATGAAAGCGTTAGAGATATAAAACCCCCAACACCTTTTAACACCACTGCCCTTATAATAAGCGGAAGTTCAATTGGCTTTACTGCATCAAAGACTATAAATATTGCTGAAAATCTGTATATGAACGGTTATATAAGTTATCCCCGCACTGACAACACGGTTTATCCTTCCTCCATAGATGTAAAAGAAATAGCAAGGATGCTTGGTAGTTCCGGTGAATATTCCCGGATGTCTGAAGCGGTCCTTGCACAGAAGAAGATAGTGGCAAGCCGGGGCAAAAGAAGATCAACAGACCATCCGCCAATTCATCCTACAGCAGTTGCGCAAAAAGCCAGCCTGAGCAGTGATGAGTGGAAGCTGTATGATCTGATTGTAAGAAGATTTATATGCACCCTGCTTCCTGCAGCAAAAATTAAAATTATAATTGCAACTATCGATATAAATGGAGAGCCATTCATTGCTAATGGCTCCAACTTTATAGAGCAAAATTGGATAAAGTTTTATCCTTACTATAAGCGTAGAGATGTTTTTATTCCCCAGCTTAAAGAAGGACAAATAATAACTGTCACCGGTAAAGAATTGCTGGATAAAAAAACAAAACCACCTGTAAGGTATACCCAGGGAATGCTGGTTGAAAAAATGGAAGAACTTGGTCTGGGGACAAAGGCAACCCGCCATACAATTATACAAAACTTAATCCTGAGAGGATATGTGAGTGGAAATCCTCTCCAGCCTTCTGAAAAAGCTATTGCAGTAGTCAAGATGTTAAAAAAGCATGCTGAAAAGATATCATCCCCGGATATGACTTCAGAGCTGGAGATGTATATGGATGGTATTGTAAGAGGGGATGAGACTAAAGAGGATGTTGTGGATAGGTCAAGAAAGATGTTAAGTGAAGTAATGACTGTTCTTCAAAATGAAAAGGATGAGATATCACAGGAGATAAAAAAAGCAATCAGAGAAGATCTGGTAGTGGGTAAATGTCCGGGTGAAAATTGTAATGGGGATTTAATTGTCAGAACTGCAAGAAAAACAAAGAAAAGATTTATAGGATGCAATGCTTATCCTGAGTGCAGAACTACATTTTCACTTCCACAAAGAGGTCTTTTGGTTACCATAAGGGAAGAGTGTAAGCATTGTGGATATCCTATAGTTAAAATTATATATAAAGGGAGAAAACCCTGGGATTTATGTATAAATCCGGATTGTCCTGGGAAAGATGAGAAATATAAAAACTACAACAATAATAAATGAAGCGAAAAGGCTTCTGATTGAAGCAAGTTTTAATCTTCCTTGCGATGTTATGGAGGCTGTAAAGAGCGCTGCTAAGAAAGAGATTAGCGAGAGAGCCAAAAAAATCCTTGAACTTGTTTTAGAAAATGCAAAAATTGCAAAAAAACAAAAACTTCCCTTATGCCAGGATTGTGGCCTGGTTTATATTGATCTTGATATTGGTTCTGATATCTGCATTAAGGACAGCGGCGGTTTAAACAGCTTATTGAACCAGGCAGTAGCGGATACTTATACCAGTAATTATCTTAGAAAATCAATAGTTTCTGACCCGTTATATGAGAGAAAAAATACTTCAGGTAACACCCCTGCAGTAATTCACACCAGTTTTACTTCCAGTCCTGGTCTTCATATAAAAATATATTTAAAAGGTGGAGGTAGTGAAAATTGTTCCTATCTTTATATGCTGAATCCATCAACCGGAGAGGATGAAATAATTGAGTTGGTTTTGGATGTGGTAAAAAAGAATGTTACCAAATGCTGCCCGCCGGTAATTGTTGGTATTGGAGTTGGCGGGACGTCTTCAGAAGTGGTCAAACTTGCAAGGACAGCCAGCTTTAGAAATCTAGAGATTAGGAATCTGGATAAAAGATACAGGCAGTTAGAAGAGAAAATACTGGACGCAATAAATGAGACTGGAATAGGACCACAGGGTCTGGGTGGAAAAACAACTGCTCTGGCCTGCAATATAGAATATGCTCCCTGCCATATGGCCTCTCTTCCGTTGGCGGTTTTTATGAGCTGTCATTCCACAAGAAGGGCTGATTCAAAAATATCGCCGCCATAAATATCATAAGCCACAAACAGGGGTAAAATATATTTTCTATTTGATAGGAACTTATTGAAAAAGTGTAACGTGGGTATGAGAATTGTTGAAAATTCTCTTTTTCCAATAACAGAAATGGAAAATTAAGGGCAAATACTTGTTTTATAAATGTAACTATTAAAAACAAATTCTTGTAAATAAATACTGCTTTTTACCAGGTTTTACTACCATATGATACATTTAGGGTAATTAATCTAAAACTTCTAATAGTAAAATGTTTTTGCTTCAGTGGAGAGTTATTGGTAATATAAATTAAGAAAGGTTTAAGAGGATTATTTGCAACTAAAGAAATTACTGATATTCACAGAATCGTCCAATTCATATTGTTTGTGTATACACACCTATAAAATGGGTTAGAATAAATACATTCACTATTATATAAATGGGCTTACAGGAAGTTTGAGGATAAGGAAAATAATATACGTATTATTGTGATTCTTGATAATAATGAATATGTATTTTTCTGCTATCCAAACATGAAAAGAAAAACAGCTTCTCAATTCTTTAAAAGGATTGAGAAACAACGAAAGCAAACGTCGTTAACTGATGTCCACCAAAAGCTAACTTGAAGTCTGAGGGGGGATTAGTAATTGAAAAAGAGCCTGACCCTGGCACTGCTACTCATGGGTTTCACTGGCACCTTAGCCCAGGTAATCCTAATTAGGGAATTGTTGGTAACCTTCTATGGAAACGAGCTATCCATAGGAATAATTCTAGCCAACTGGCTTATTCTGGAGGCTGCAGGTAGCTTTTTCCTGGGCAGGAGAGTGACTAAGGTAGGGAGAAACGTAGAGTCATATGTAGCTCTTCAATTTGCAATTGCCGTGTTCCTCCCTCTGGTTGTCTATGGTGCCAGAGTGGTGAAGAGCATGCTTGGCATTCCGCCGGGGGAAATGGTGGGGCTGTTTCCTGTCCTCTATTCTTCTTTCCTTCTTCTAGCCCCCATCAGCCTGGCCGACGGTGCCAAGTTCACCATTGGTTGCCGAATATACTCTGACCTAACGAAAGAGGCAGCTCCCTCAATTGCCCGGGTCTATATTTACGAAGCCATCGGCGCCATGATAGGAGGACTACTCCTCGCCTTTCTAATTATTCCTCATTTCCAATCCGTGGAGGTCGCTTTTGGTGTTGGTGGCTTGAACCTCATTTCAGCTATCCTATTGATATCCTTTTTCATAAAACCCTTCCTCCCGGCCTTAAGAGCAAAACATCAATTGGGGGTGAGTTTTCTCAGAAGAGGTGCCTATTTCTTGCTTCTTGGCATCATCCTGTTGGCTTTAACTGCCTATGTTCTATTTAGCCCTAAGGCAGATGAAATCCACAATCTTTCTACACAGACCCAGTGGCAAGGCTACGACTTGCAGTACTATCAGAATTCAAACTACGGCAATATTGCTGTTACCAAGAGAGGTGGTGAGTTTACCTTCTACAGCGATGGCATCCCTATCGCCACGGCACCACACCCAGACGAAGCCTTTATCGAGGAATTGGCTCACTTGCCTATGCTGTTCCACTATTCACCGCGCAAGGTGCTCCTTGTAGGAGGTGGCATCGGAGGGTTAATAAATGAAGTAGTTAAACACCCGGTGGAGAAGGTAGATTATGCCGAGCTTGATCCCCTAATAATCGAAGCCGCTCATAGCTTTTCCACGCCGTTAACTGAGTTTGAGCTCAGTAACCCTAAAGTAGCTGTCCATTACATTGATGGCAGACTGTTTATGAGCAGGAGCCAGGAGCACTACGATGTGATTATTATCAATCTGCCTTCACCCTCCACCCTCCAGCTCAACAGGTTCTACACCAGGGAATTCTTTGAGGTAGCAGATGCAAGGCTAAGCAGTGATGGTATTCTGGCCATTACTTGTCCAGGCTCACTTAGCTACATGGGTGAAGAGCTGGCAAACCTTAATGCCTGCGTTTACCGCACTCTGCATGATGTCTTCCCTTATATCCGCGCTATTCCTGGCGAAACCAATCTTTTCCTGGCCTCCCCCTCAGCTAAAATTTCAACAGCTGAGCCCACCCTTCTTGCACAGCGCATGCAGGACCGTAATCTGAAAACTAAGCTTCTGACCGATTTTTATATCCAGTACAGGCTGGATAAGACAAGAGCGAACTGGTTATTGAATTCCCTTGACCAAGTACCCGAGGTCAAGCTTAACCAGGATCTTACCCCCGTCGGGTTATTTTATGATATATCGCTGTGGAGTACCCTGGTTTCCGACCGCTTTGAGGGCATCGTCAGACTGATGGGTAAGACAAACCTGTGGGTCTTCCTCATACCGCTGGCAACACTTTTGGTCGCATTCCTTGCGATAAGAAAGCGAATCCGGACAATGGGGATAGCCTCTGTTGCAATTGGTATCGTCACAACCGGCTTTGCCGGCATGGCTTTTGCCATGGTGTTAATACTTACCTTTCAGTCCCTGTACGGGTATGTTTATCAGATGGTTGCGCTGTTGATTGCTGCCTTCATGGTCGGATTAGCTATAGGAAGCACCGTTATGATTCGCATCATGAGCCGGATTACGAATAACAAATCTCTCTTTATAAAGCTCGAGTTTCTGATTTTGGTATATTCCGTTATCGTCCCAGTGATACTTATTGTTTTTCAGTCCTACCTAGCTCATACAGTGATATTTGCTCTCGTTCAAGCGGTTATCCTTGTTCTAAGCTTAGTCTCCGGGGTTCTCGTCGGCTCCGAGTTTCCTCTGGCCAACAAAATATACTTCAAAGGTACGGGACGCGTGGGCGAAGTAGCCGGAGCACTTTATGCTTGTGATCTCGTTGGAGCCTGGGTTGGAACACTTATCGTGGGTATCTGGCTAATTCCTGTACTGGGGATTGTCAATACCTGTATCCTGATAGCCTGCCTCAAAGTCGTCAGTCTGATTCTAGTAGCCACATCCAAATTGTAGGCCTACCATAACTCCAGCCGGAATACCCCCTCCCCCTTTGTTGCTGCATAGAGCACCCAGCCGTCAGCGGAGAGATTAAGAGCGGAGACAGCCTTTGTAGAGAGTCCTTCATTGATAGGTATCCAGGTTGCTCCACCATCGGTGGACATATATACCCCAAGATGAAGGTCGGCAGCATAGAGAGTTTGAGTTTCAACCGGGTCAATAACAAGACTCGCAATATTGGTCCAGGGGATAGAATAGTATTCCCCGCCAATAACCCTCTTTGGCTTCGTTAAAGATACCCCCGGCTGAACCTGCCCGACACGTTGCAGAAATGACGGGCATTCCACCTGAATACCAGCGTTTATTGCCTCCCATAGTTCACCGCCGTTGACGGTCTTGAAAATCCCGACTCCTTCGGCCAGACCGGCATACACTACATCTGGATTCTCAGAGTCTATAGCCAGAGAGCGAACATCTAGGGAGAGAAGACCATTATTTATGGCTACCCAGCTTTCACCACCATCGGTTGTCTTGAATATGCCATCACGCCAGGTGGCAGCATAAGCAATATCTGGGTTTTGTGGGTGGACTACGATATCGTTTATATTTTTGTTTGCTTTCTCCAGTCCGTGGTTCTTCTCCTGCCAGGTCTTGCCACCATTGACTGACTTGTATATGCCGAAGCTCGGTCTGGGAGGAAAATCGCCATCTATCGTGCGCCTTCCTTTCCTCATGCCCGCGTAGATGATATTGGGGTCTGAAGGAGCATAGGTTATCGCCTTAAAGCCATGCCTCGATTCCTGGGGCTCACCACGCCCGGCAAGGGGATGTTTGAAAACCAAAATCCAGGTATTGCCGCCATTGATGCTGCGAAGCAGGCTCCCTTCAAATTCATCAGCAATGAGCATCTCCTGTGGATTCTGCGGGTTTACTGCTACAGCATTCCATTCCGCGAAAGCTGCTGGTGAGAAAGCCAGACCGGCCCACTCCTGTCCACCATTGAAGCTCCAGAAAGGCCCGCTTCTGCCTATAGCATAGACTATATTCGGGTTATAGGGGATCACTACAATGTCATGTAAATCAGCCCCGGTATACCCGGTACTGCAATCTATCCAGGTCTCGGCGCCATCAACAGACTTAAAAACACCGCCACTATAGTTATTAACAAAGATGGTCATCGGGTCGTCGGGATCAACTACAGCACTAATTGGGAAACCAGCCCTAACCCCAGGCGGCCCGTAGCAATGCTCCGCCTCCTTCCAAAACATCTGCCAGTTTTCGCCCCCGTCGTTGCTCCTGTAAAACGCATGCTCCCCACCAGCATAGACTATTTTAGGGTCAGAGGGACTTATGGTAACCACTGTGCTTGCTCCTTTTGAACGCAAAACTTGAATCCAGCTTTCCCCACCATCAGTGGTCTTGTAGACACCGTTATTATCCCTGTGGACATTATTGCCGGCGGCAGCAAAAAGTGTCCGGGGCTCCTCAGGGTGCATCTCCAGGAATCCTACGAAAAGGTTATTGAGGCCATTATTTATCTGCCGCCACGTTTCACCGCCATCGGTGCTTTTCAAGACGCCCTCGCCGACATTGTTATACGCCTCCCTATCGAATATCCCTGTAGAGGCATACATTATATCTGGATTGGTCGGATCAAAAAGGACAAATCGGGCAAGGCTACCACCTTCCCAGACGCATCTCCAGTTTCCGCCACCATCTTTTGTCTTGTATATTTTCCCTTTAGCCTTATCAAATTCCGTCCCCAGGATTCCCGTGGATATTTCTGCTCCGGTGAAGACAACATCTGAATTGCCGGGACAAATGCCAAAGTTACGGAAGGTTATCTCGTCCCACTCTTCGATACCGTTGTCCTTCTTGATCCAGGTCTCACCGCCATCGGTTGACTTGTAAATGCCACGCATACTCTGGGTACCTGCCCAGACGATATTGGGATTATTGGGGTCTACGGTGAGGCAGAAGATAGGGATGCCATCCCCGGAACTGCCGGTGCGAGCAGTTATACCTTTGTTTCTCTGCACCCAGCTATCCCCGCCATTATAGCTCTTGTTGACTCCTGAGGGGTTGTCGGTGACAAACATAATGTTCTTGTCTAGGGGGTGAATTCGGACATCGTAACCCAGTCCACCGCTGGGGCCGCCGGTCTTTACCCACTGGGCACGCTGCACCGCTTGTGTGCCAGTTACCGATATGTCATCAAAATGAGCAATGGAATCGTCCTGCGTCTCGAAGGAAAATATTCCGGAAAGGATAGGAATATTATCATCCTTGTAGTTGATAACAAGGGTATCGTTGAGATATATCTTGATGGTACTACTATCAACCGTAGCCTGAACGGTATACCACCTGTTATATTGAAGTGGTACATCAGCATGGCTCAGGTTGAAGAAATCCTCGGTTATTTGCTTATTCAGTTCAAGTCCACCGGTATGCACTCCTAGAAAATACCTGATGTGCCCAGCATAAGAGTTTTCCCTCAGATTGAAATGAAAGCTACCTTTGACCAGCTTGATTTTAGCCTCAATAGTGTAATCGCTCCACCCAACCACATCAGGTCGGGCGAAGCTATGCCCGTGCCCGGTGAGGACATAGTTATTACTTCCGAGCGAGACATCCCAGCCCGGCTCAAGCGCCCAGCCATCAGCATTGCCATCATCAAAGTCGTCCTCGAATAGTGTGGCTTCCTCGGTGGTAACAAAGGGAGTCCCGGGGCGGGGTGGTGCTTCCTTCTCAGGAGCTTGTGTTAGGATTGTGGTTTCAGCTTCTTTAGTAGGTGGTATCTCCTTTGGACCACAGCCACCTAGAAACAACCCTGCGATAAGCAGGCCAGTTAATCCAATCAGCAGTAGCCTCGAATGCATCATAACCTCCTATTTCCCCCAGATGCCGGGAATCTCATGCCCACAGAAATTGCACCTGCCATCAACGATATTGTTCTGACGAATAAGTAAACCCTTTCGCTCAACAAGTATCTTACCACACTTGGGACAGTAAGTATTAGCATAAGCATGTCCGGAAACATTGCCAATGTACACGTAATGTAGACCTACCTCACGGGCGATATCGTGTGCCTGTTCTAATGTGGAGAGGGGCGTTGGGGAGAGTTTAGCCAGCTTGCAGGTAGGGAAGAAACGAGAGAAGTGGACTGGTGTCTCCTCTCCTAGATTGTCCCGAATCCAGGTGCACATCTTCTTAATGTCCTCCAAGTCATCGCTCCAGGTGGGGATGATGAGGCAGACGACTTCCAGCCACACTCCTTGCTCCTTTATCAGCTTGAGTGTGTCAAGCACCGGAGCTAACTCCCCTGTGGTGAGCTGTTGATATACATCGGGGTCAAATGCCTTAAGGTCGATAGCCACCGCATCCACATAGGGCAGGATAGCTCTCATAGGTTCAGGACTCATTTCGCCGTTACTGTGGAAAGTGGCCCTTAGGCCCTTTTCTTTTGCTAGCTTGGCAATGTCATACATGTATTCGTACTGCTGTGTAGGCTCGTTATAGGTAAAGCAGATGGTGTGGACATCGTGGTCTATAGCTGTCTGGACCACTTCCTCTGCTGTCATCGGTACTGCCTCAACCTCCTCTGGCGCCTTGTAGGCAATATGCCAGTTTATACAGTTCTTACACCTCAGGTTACAAGAGGCGGTGCCCACACAAAGCGTGTTGCTCCCGGGTTCCATATGAAACAGTGGCTCCTTTTCTACAGGATCAATATGAACCGCTACGGGTTTCCCATAGGTCAGAGTATAGAGCTTCCCTCTTATGTTCTCACGGGCCAGGCAGAATCCCCTTCCACCATCTTGGATGATGCACTTTCTGAAGCAGAGCTGGCACTGGACAGTGTTACCATCTAGAGGCTGATAATACTTCGCTTCTGTAAGCTGATTCTGACTAGAGGAAGGAGAGACTTCATCAGGAGAGGGGTAGAGAGGGGTGCAGTACAAAATTCCAATGCTTCCAATTACGATAAAGCATATCAGGGCTAGTATCTCTAAGCCCAGTCTGAACTTGGTTCTTTTGTCTTTAGTATTCACTTTAATTTCAGCCTCACAACATCTGGATTATTATTATTCGAACTCCGTAAGCCAATAGTAGAACGCCACACACCCGTCGAAAGAATTGATAGATCCTCGGTGCTTTGAATACAGCACCGGGAACCACACTGGCCAAGATTCCAATTGTAACTATCGGTGTGATTACTGCTGGGCCAATTCCAAAGCAAAGACCGTAAAACATCCCTACAAGTGGCCCTTTCGCCATTAAGGCTATATATGTGAGCACACCGAGGAGAGGGGCACAAGGCGTAAAACCAATAATGAATCCAAGCAGGGCCATGCTCTTGATGCTGTTATCAACAGTGTGCCTCTGCAACAAGCGGCACAACCTCAGATGAGGTTCTTTACCCACAATAATCAGAGCACCCAGTAGCGATATAAATGACCCTGTCAGAATCCAGATATAAAAAGAGAAATCATGTCCAATTAGAATATTAGTGATAAACACACTTGAGAGACCGGCAATGAGTCCTAGAAGAATGCAACAAAGCAGGCGTGAGAGCGAGAATGCCAAGGTGGCCTTGAGACCATCGCGCCAACCATTCGTATTTCCAGCGACATAAAGCCCTAATATGGGACCGCAGGTGAATGTGCACTGACTTGCTCCTAGTGCAATACCGGCCAAAAACAGTCCTGTTGCTGTGTATTCCACTATCTCCCCCTGTTATGGAAGAATAAGGTGCTCTATTTACTAAATTTTAGCTTGATTGATAGATAAACTTATAATCTTGCGCAAAGCTATTTACAGCGCAAAAACACAAAATATCCAATAAAAATACGTATTTTTTCATATCCTATCCATTGCAATAAAGAATAGCAAAATTAATAATGCTTTACAAGGCTTCGAATTGCTCATTTAAAAAGTACCCAAACTGTATTATTGCTATATTAATGCCTATATTTATTTTACTATTGGGGTTTGTTGTAGATATAGGAAGAGCCTTTTTGTATAAAGAGGAAATAAATAAAGCTTGCATGGTTGCAGCAGAAGAAGCTTCTAAATGTATAGATATTGAAGTAGCACAAAATTCTGGTGTTAATAGATTAGAAGATAATTGCCTGGATATAATCAGCCAATATTTTTATAAGAATTGCAAAGTTACTGATGACTGCAGCATTGATTATCTGAATTATAAATATTAAACGCAATAAATGAGACTGGAATAGGACCACAGGGTCTGGGTGGAAAAACAACTGCTCTGGCCTGCAATATAGAATATGCT
>JABUBL010000400.1_pt1 | contig 12685 bp, 11 predicted proteins | sample 7240371 | NCBI WGS metagenome assembly JABUBL01 (sample SAMN07256343, study PRJNA390944) | subsurface metagenome | isolation source: Methane hydrate marine sediment | place: Pacific Ocean: Eastern North Pacific, ODP site 1244 | collected 2002
ATTATCCTCGGCTTCAGGATTAAGACGCATAAGGCCGGTCTACTTGGGACGGCCTGCACCTGGGTCATCGCCATCCTCTACTCCAAGACTCCCATAACGCTGCTCATCTACTCCTGGATCTACGGCATCCTCGTGCCCCTGAGCTACACCCTCGCCGGCTTCGCCGCCTGGTTCATGACCTACCACATGATGTACCACGGCTGCTTCGAGGACATCCAGGAGTCCATCAAGCGGATGAAGGGCGGACTCGTCTACAAGGTCTTCTTCCTCTGCTTCGGCCTCGGCGTCATGATGCTCTCCTCCGGCGCCGGGTTCACCTGGCTGGCAGTGGTGCTCAACGACATGGGGATCTCCCCATGGGCGGTGAGCATCCTCATCGAGGGCAGCGCCGACCCCCTCACCCAGTACGCCTACTACGCCACCCCCGTTGTGGTGCCCACCCTCCTATTCGGCGAGATGTTCGGGTTCACGATCAACGACCTGATGCCCATGTTCAACAGGTTCTTCTGGATAACCATCCCCAGCTTCGCATTGGCGATGCTCTGGGTCCTACGCGAGGATGGCAAGAAGGTGACGAAGAAGGACGCCGTGATGGTTCTGGTCTACGGTTTATTCCTCGCGGGAGTCGTAAACGTTCTCAACCTCACCGTCGACGTCTCGGCCGTGGGGATCATCGCAGGCGCCATCGGGATGGGAGCCCTCTACCTGGCTCAGAGGATGGGTATCTTCGGCAAGTCGGAGGGCGGGGGAGACGAACACCCGCCTATGACGAGAGTGCAGAGGAGCAGGTTCAACAAAGCCATCGCCCCACTCATCATCGTCTCCCTTCTGGCGGGGCTGTGGGGCTCCTTCGGGAAGCCCATCGAGAGGGCCCTGGGGACCATCATGATCCCCGTGATAGCTGACCAGGCGGTCCCGTTCAAGATTGCGCAGCCCTTCATCTGGCCCGCAGTCACTGTGCTGGTTATGTTCGCCTGGCTCAAGCCCTCGCGGGAGAGCCTCGGCTATGTGGGCAAGCTCATGAAGGAAAGGTGGATCCTTCAGCAGGTGGCCAACTGGACCTTCGCGGGGATGGTCTTCACCTACCACTGGAGCGGCAAGACCATCGTGGATGGCGTCTTAGTACTCTTACCGGAGAACGAGAAGCTGAACCTCCTCACGGTGCTTGCGAAGGCCGCAACGGGGGCCGGTCTCCTCCCTTACATGATTATTATCCCGTTCATGTCCATGTTCGCCACCACCCTACTGGGGACGGAGCTCACGTCCACCACGTTCTTCATGCCCTTCCACTTCATCGCCGCCAAGGCCCTCGGCTTCGCCAAGGCCACGGTCTTCATGGTGGGCCACATCGTCGCCAACATAGGCATCACGGACATCAGGAAGCTCATGAAGAACGTCGCCCTGATAGGGGCCTACGGCGAGGAGTACAAGGCCCTCAGGAAGACCGCCATGATAGGGCTCGTCATCACCGCCGCCACCATCATCCCCCTGTTGAGCTTCCTCATCTGGCCATGAGAAATAGGAGCCCCCCTCACCTCGCTCGTGGAAAGGTGACGAGCTGAGTGATCCGAGACATCTGAAGCCGACAGCCATTAATCCGGTGTCCGACACCTGTAACAGGATACACGATGGAAACCGTGGACACAATCTGCAGGATGTGCGGAAGGTACTGCCCCGTGAACGTCCTCGTCGAGGACAGCAGGGTCGTGAAGGTGGAGGGCATCCCCGGGAACTTCGTCACCAAGGGGAAGGTCTGCGGCAAGGGGATGGCAGCGGTGCAGCTGGAGTACGACCCCAAGCGCCTCACCCACCCCCTCAGGAGGGTCGGCGAACGGGGCTCCGACGAGTGGGAGAGGATCACCTGGGACGAGGCGCTGGACGAGGTGGCGGGGAAGCTCCTGGAGATCAGGGAGGAGCACGGAGCCCAGGCGGTGGTCTACCACCACGGCGCCGCTATCCAGCACCTTTGGCCCTACATCGACAGGCTCATGAACCTCTACGGCTCCCCCAACGTCGCAGGCCACTCCCACCTCTGCCACGTCCCGAGGATGCTGGGGCAGGCGGCCACATACGGTGGGATGCCCCAGGGAGACTACGCCAACACGGAGCTGATGATCATGTGGGGGCACAATCCCATCTACTCCTCCCCGCTCCACTACGGCAGGCAGGCGATGGAGGCGAGGGAGAGGGGTGCCAAGCTAATCGTCATAGACCCCATATTCACGGCGATAGCCTCCAAGGCCGACATCTACGTTCAGCCCCGCCCCGGGAGCGACGGCGCCCTGGCCCTGGGAATGCTCAACGTCATCATCGGTGAGGGGCTCTACGACGAGGAGTTCGTCGAGAGTTGGACCCATGGGTTCGACGAGATAGAGGAGCTGGTCAGCGAATACCCGCCTGAGAGGGTCCAGGAGATCACGTGGGTCCCCGCTGACCAGATCCGGGAGGTCGCGAGGGTCTACGCCACCACGAAGCCCGCTATTCTGGAGGAGGGGAACGGACTCGACCAGCACACAAACGTCGTGCAGACTGCCCGGGCCCTCGCCACCCTCAGAGCGGTGACCGGGAACCTCGGCGTCATCGGTGGCCACGTCTTCCGCCCCGACGCTGGGACGCAGAATATTACTTTGAGGGACAAGAGGCCTGAGGGCATGGAATCCATCACCAAGAACCCCTTCTACTACCGGCTCACCCGGAACGTCACTACACCCCACGTGGTGGACGCCCTCCTCACAGGAGAGCCCTACCCTGTCAAAGCCCTCATAGTCCACGGCAGCGCCATGGCGAGCATCGCCTCCAACAGCGACAAGACCCTGAAGGCCCTGAAGAGACTGGATCTCCTCGTCGTGGACGACCTGTTCATGACCGCCACGGCGGAGGTCGCCGACATCGTCCTCCCAGCGGCCACATTCCTTGAAGGGACCTGCCTAGTCAAATGCCCTGGAGCGGGACCATCGCCCACCGCCGACACCAGCTTCGTGGGGATGATGAAGGCAGCGGTGGAGCCCTTGGGGGAGTGTAAGTCGGACATCGAATTCATCTTCGAGCTGGGAAGGAGGCTGGGCTACGGGGAATACTTCACCAGCCCTGAGGAGCTCTTCAACGAGGAGCTGGCACCCATAAACCTCACAGTCGAGAAGCTGATGGACGCCCAGGGAGGCTGGATCAAGCAACATTCCCCTAAGGAGATGTACATGGGTAAGGAGGAGCTGAGCTTCAAGACCCCCACGGGGAAGGTGGAGCTCCACTCGGAGAACCTGAGGGAGATGGGATACGACCCCCTACCCCGCTTCGTGGAGCCCGCTGAGAGCCCCTACAGCACCCCGGGAATCGCGGAGGACTACCCCCTGGTCGGCGGCGTGAGCCTCCACCTCGGCCTCTTCACACACACTCAGTACAGGCAGCTACCCTGGCTCAAGGAGATCTACCCCAGGGCATTCGTCGAGATCAACCCAGAGACCGCTGAGAGCCTCAGCGTGACCGACGGCGACGAGGTCTACGTGGAATCCCCCAGGGACCGCATCAGGGTAGCCGCCAAGCTAACTGAGGGAATCAGCCCTAGGGTCGTGTCCGTGGCGTGGGGGTGGGGCCAGCCCTACGCCTTCGGGGATCTGGCCAACGTGGTCACGGACGACGGCGAGAGGTGCCCTGTCTCGGGCTCCACGGGGAACAGGTCGTTCCTGTGCAGGGTGGTAAAGGTGGAGGGGGCCTAGACATGGAGAACTTCTACGGCATAATGGCCGACCTCGACAGGTGCGTGGGCTGCCACGCCTGCGAGATAGCTTGCAAGCAAGAGCATGGCCTCCCGCCCGGGAAAAACTGGATAAAGGTCCTACAGGTGGGCCCCGAGAAGGTGGAGGGGAGGCTCCGGATGGAGTTCATCCCCCTCATGCTCGACGGCTGCATCATGTGCGCCGGCAGGGAGGGGCGGGCTCCGGCCTGCGTCGAGAACTGCCCCACCGATGCACTTATCGTGGTTGATGAAGCGGAGGCACTGAGCCTTCTGAGCATTAGTGGACGTCATAGACTGTGCAAGGTCAGGGAGGGGTCCTAGACCGCGCGCGAAACATCATAAAAGTGATGAGCCCAATGTAATGCTGATTGGTTTGTTACCCGAGGGAAGGTCATTCCAGAAGAGCAGGGACCTGTTGAAGGGCGCCATAGATATCCATGTCCACGCCGGCCCACACCTTACGACGAGCCCCAGAAGCGTCACCCCGGTTCAGGCTGCGAGACAGGCTAGGGACGCCGGGATGCAGAGTATCGTCTACATGGACGTGTTCCAGATGAGCAATGGTACCGCCCAGATCGTCAACGAGGTCGTACCCGATTTCAACACCTACGGCGGCATCAACCTGAACACCGTCTTCGGGGGGATCAACCCACGGGCTGTGCGCACGAGCCTCACCTACGCTGGTGGGGCCAAGTACGTCGCCTTCGGCACCCACAGCACCCACTGGATGGCCAGCAGGGAAGGGCAGTATATCGACGGCGTGTTCAGGCCCTTCCACACATATGACGAACAGTTCAGGCGTGAGGAGCTCGGGCGGTCCATCAAGATCCCCGTGGATGAGGCGCCGACCCCCGAGATAGTTGAGATCCTTGAGATGTTGGCCGCAAATCCCCACGTGTACCTCATCACCGGGCATGTGTCAGCCCCGGAGGCCGTCCGCTTGGTGGAGCTCGGGCACGAGTACGGCATCAAGAAGATGGTCGTGAGTAGCACCATATTCAAGATCGCCACAGTGGATCAGCTGGCCCACATGGCTGAACTGGGCGCCCTCATAGAGTATACTCTGGCCGCTTACGGTCACAGCTCGGGCACCAGGAAAACCGACTACTACGCTGAGATCGATTACGCAAGTGACCCGATACCCAGCAACTATCCAAAGACGAGCATCAAGACGGTCGCAGCACACATCAATGAGCTTGGAGCTGAGAAATGCATCATCGCCACCGACTACGGTGTGTACACTCTTCCTCCACCTGCCGAGGGTCTGCGTGAATTTATAGCGCTCCTCCTCGACCTGGGCCTCACAGAGGAACAGATCAAGACTGTGGTACAGGAAAACCCGGCAGATTTGCTGGGGCTATAATTGGGGCAGTCCCAGTATCTTCTCTGGGTTTTCCTTGGTCATCATCCTGATGTCCTCGTGGGGCAGCCCCATGTCGAGGAGGCAGGCGATGAACTCCCTGAACCCTTCCACCGGAGTCGGAAGCGTGTAGACCCCGAAGTCGGTGCTGATCACGCAGTGCTTCGCGCCCAGTTCCTGTATCTGACCTGCGACGTGCTTGATCCCACCCTCGTCGGCCCCGCTCATGCCCTCGTCGATGGAAGCATACTCCCTCTCAACGTAGTAGTGGGTCTTAGGGATGGTAGTCGTGTGGGTGTATGCGGCCAATGTGTACTCGATGAAGGCTCCCTTGTCGGCCATGTGCCTGAGCTGGTCCATGGACGCTATCTTGGTGACGGCGCTTGAGACCACAGTCTTCTTGATGCCGTACTCCTCCGCCAGGTCAACGAGCCTCACGCCCTCGTCGGCTGAGACGTGCCCGGTGATCATGTAGACATGGGGATGGGCAGCGATGAGATTCAGGATCTCGTCCAGCTCCTCTCCGGGCGCCTCGTCTACTGGTATCTTGATACACCTGTCAAGCTCCTCTTCCTTGAACTTGGGGTACAGCTCGCTCAGGGGCACGAACTTGCCGTCCACCGCCCTTCCCTCACGGGCCGCCTGGTAGTAGGTGCTGTGAGCACCGAAGCTGACGTACTTGGCGCCATCACCGTAGTACAGCGCAGTCTTGACCGCCCTTGGATTCATCCCGCCGTACACCGTGTTTAAAATCAGTCCACCGTATACCCTGAAGTCAGGAACCTCCCTGTTGACCAGCCAGGCGGTCCCGTTGCTCATCTCGAAGACGTCCATGTAGACGATACTCTGCATCCCGGCGTCCCTCGCCTGTCTCGCAGCCTGAAAAGGGTCCACCCTTCTGGGGCTGCTGAAGATGTGTGGGCCGGCGTGGACATGGATATCTATACTCCCCTTCAAAAGATCCTGTGACAGCTCGAAGCTGCGTCCCTCTGGAAGAATCATGAGTACCAGTAAGGGTCTGGTCTACGAGGATAAAAACAGGGCAGTTGTTGAACATGCGCTCGCGGCACGAGTACAGCAGGTCGTTGAAGGGCGTCCTAGCGCGCAGCCCCCACCAGCTACATCGTATAGAATTTGAAGTCCCAACCCTTCTCGTCCATCTCCCCCACGAACTCCACCAGGAGCTCGACCAGGGCGTCCCTCATGAGCCTACCCTTCCCCTCGGTCGCCTTCGTAGGGTCACCCGTGACCCCGTAGGGGGTGAGCTCGTCGAAGTTCCACTTCACCTGAACGTGGAGGGGCAGGTCGGGGACGACCCCCCTCGCCCTGTCCATCTCGACGAGCTCCGGGGCGACAGCCAGCATCATGGAGGTCTCCCCCTCCCCGGCGTGACCCTGGCCGCCCCAGACCTCGAAGGTGCCCTCAGGTATGAGCTCCCCTGCAGAGGCCCACCAGGCCTCCAGGACGGCGACCCTGAACTCCGGGTGCTCCACCCTGAACTCCCTGACCGCTGCGTCGATGGGGGAGATGTTCCCGTCGTGGCCGTTGACGATGAGCAGCCTCTCCAAACCGTGCTTCAGCAGCGAGGCGAAGACCTCCTTGAGGACCCTCATCAGCGTCTCCGCGGAGAGGGTGACCGCCAGAGGGAAGCTGGAGTAGTGGACGCTCATCCCGAAGTGAAGGGGCGGCAGCATCAGCATACCCTCAACCCGCTCGGCGACGGCCTCCGACAGGTGCTCCGCAACGAGGGTGTCCGTCCCATACGGGAGATGATCGCCGTGGTACTCCGTGGATCCTACAGCGAGGACCACCTTGTCGAAGCCCCCGGACTTGAAGCCATGCCCGGTCATGGTGAGGAGCTTACTGTCGCTCAAAATTACACCAAGGATCATCTAACCTGAAGCAAATATAAGATAGAGGGGGGAGGCTTGCTCTCCTCGAATCAGGCCCTGCTCAAGCTGAAGCCCGGTCTCAGCCCCCTGATCGCGGCCACGAGGACCTTCACCAAGTCTTCTAGGTCCGATATGTAGAAGGCCTCGATGGGGCTGTGGGAGTACCTCCGGGGGAGGGCTATCGAGGCTGTAGGGATGCCTGCCCGGGTCTTCGCCATGGCCCCGGCGTCTGTGCCGCCGAACTGGAAGTTCTCCTGGTAGGGTATACCCTCGGCGTCGGCAGCGCCCTTGAGCCACTCTCTGACCCTGTGATGGTGGACGACGTTGACCCTGCCCCTGCCCTGCTCCCCGTAGTGGATTGCGGGCCCCTTCCCCACCTCGTAGTAGAGGTCCCTCATGTTCACCTCGGGCTGGTAGCCCGCCGAGGTGGTGTCGATGGCCACCGCCATGTCCACGTCCAGGTCGTAGAGGACCGAGTAGGCCCCCCTGAGGCCGTTCTCCTCCTCCACCACAGCCAGGTAGTAGACGGTAGACGGGATCTTCGCGTCCTTCAGCAGGTCGGCCACGGCTATCAGGGATGTCAGTCCGGCCTTGTCGTCGACGCCTGGGCTCGCGATGAGGCCGTTGGCCAACTCAACCGGTGGTGCCGCCCAGACCATGGGGGTCCCTATGTCGATCCCCATGGACCTCACCTCCTCGCGGCTCTTCGCGCCCACGTCGACGTACATGTCCATTATTGGAGGCACGGTCCTCGCCTCCTCCGGCGTGGTGATGTGGCCCGGCTTCAGGCCGACGACGCCCGTGACGGGGCCTTTCTCCGTGACAGCCCTCACGTGCTGCCCCATGAGGGTCCTCTCCAGGGCACCCCCTATCCTGCGGAACCTGATGAAGCCCCTGTCGTCGATGTTGGCGACGATGAAGCCCACCTGGTCCATGTGTGCCTCGATGGCCACCGATGGGGCGCTGTCATCCGTCCCCTTCTGGACTCCTACGACGTTCCCCCGGGGGGTGAGGTGGACCTCGTCGCAGAGGGGGATCAGCTCGGAGAGCATGTGGCGCATCATGGGCTCCTCGTAGCCGGATGGGGCGTCGACCTCCGTCAGCTTGAGGAAGATATCTTTGATCTCCAAAATTACATCGAGAAGGGATAATGCTGTGAAAGGAAAAAAGAGTTGGGGTGCAAGGTCAGGTCAGTATCATTCAACCTTCGTCATGGGCTGGCCGCAGCAGACCAGCTGGCCGGCGCCTGCCTCGACGACCTTCACCTTGTTCCCGCAGATCTCGCAGAGGTAGATCTCGTTCACATCCGTCATCGTGTATCATCCTCAAATGGGGAACAGCCAATTATAATATTATCTTAACATTTATCCGGCGCCACACCGATCCCTGACATGAAACATTATGAGCGATTCCATAGAGAAGCTGAAGGCCGCCTTCGCTGGGGAGTCCCAGGCGAACAGGCGGTACCTGGCCTACGCTAAGAAGGCCGACGAGGAGGGGCTTGGCCAGGTCGCGAGGCTCTTCAGGGCCGCTGCTGCGGCTGAGACCGTCCACGCCCACAATCACATGAGGGTCGCCGGGGAGATCGGGATGACCGTGAGCAACCTCGATGAGGCTGTCTCCGGGGAGACCTTCGAGTTCACCAAGATGTACCCCGAGTTCCTTGACATCGCCAGGAAGGAGAAGAACAAGCAGGCGGAGTGGAGCTTCAATATTGCCAACGAGGTGGAGAAGATCCACGCGGGGCTCTTCAAGGCAGCCCTCGAAGCCGTGAAGAACAGCCAGAAGCTGCCCGATGTCGATTACTACGTCTGTAAGGTCTGCGGGAACACCGTGGAGAACGAGGCCCCCGACGCCTGCTCAATCTGCGGAGCCCCGGCTGCTCAGTTCAAGAAGATTAAGTAACCCCTTTTCCCTTTTTTTGGTGATTAGCATGCGTCTCTGGTCAATCCACCCCGCTTACCTGGACTGGAAGGGACTCGGTGCGAACTGGAGGGAGGCGCTTCTGGCCCAGGCCGTGGTCCAGGGGAAGACCAAGGGATGGAGGAACCATCCCCAGCTCAACAGGTTCAAGGCGCATGAGGATCCTGTTGCGGCCGTCGGATTCTTCCTGCTCAAGAACCACGAGGAGGCCACGAGGAGGGGATACAACTACAACTTCTCGAAGATCGTGAAACCAGTGGAGGAGATAGAGCCCATTGAGCTGACGGATGGCCAGCTGAGGTACGAGCTCGCGTTACTGTCTGAGCGATTGGAGCGCCGAGACCCCGACTGGTTAAAAGCGATACAAGAAGTGCACAGAGATGACCCTCCCCGCCCCCATCCGCTTTTCAAGGTCGTGGAGGGGGACGTAGAGCTTTGGGAGAAGGGGTACTGGAACGCAAAGAAGGTTACAGGGTAGATCACGCACGTTTAACGAATAATATCCTTTTATTAAACAGATATGCTCTCTGTCATTTTCAGACATCAGATATTTATACGGCCTTGCATAGCCTTTGAGAGACCGGTGACACCATGACCAAGAGGAAACCCTTCGAGGAAGTCTACCCAATCAAGGACACGTACAAGAGGTTCGACTCAAGGAACACATCCTTCGCCCAGAGCAGGCGGAAGAGGCAGTCAGAGGGCCTCGGATACGCCGACGACGCCGGGAAGGTGGAGAGGATGAACAAGGGGATACCCGGCTTCTCCATCGTCGACTACGCGTTCAAGGACGCCGCAGAGACATACACGGGACGCGGCATGAACACAGGATACTACTCCTGGACCTCCCTGGGCGTCGCCACGAAGCCCGAGGGCGTCCCCAGATGGGAGGTCTCCCCGGAGGAGGCATCCAAGGTCGTCAAGAAGGCAGCCAAGTTCTACGGTGCCACCACCGTCGGATTCACCGAGACCGACAAGCGGTGGTTCTACAGCAACCTGGGCGACGGGAGGCCCATCGTCTTCGAGGACGTCGAGGAGGGCTACATGGACGACGAGAAGGCGGTGATACCCAACAGCCACAAGTGGGTGGTCGCCATCGCCGTCCCCATGGAGTTCATCGAGAACAGCTACGCCCCGACACCCATCGAAGTCACCAGCAACGTCGGCTACAGCCGCATGCACGTCACCGCTGGCTCACTGGCGGAGTTCATCAGGGGCCTCGGCTGGCACGCCATCCCCTGCGGGAACGACACCGCCCTCAGCATCCCCATCGCCATCCAGGCTGGCCTCGGCCACGTCGGCAGGATGGGCCGCCTCATAACCTGGGAGAGAGGCCCTCTTGTGCGGATCTGCAAGGTCTTCACCGACCTGCCTCTCGCACCCAGCCCCCAGGCGCCGGGAGGCATCATCGAGTACTGCGAGGTCTGCAAGAAGTGCGCCCACAACTGCCCCAGCGGGTCGGTACCCGAGGGACCTCGGACATTTGAGGGGCCCAACGAGTCCAACGCGCCAGGAGTCTACAAGTGGTACTGCGACGAGGACGCCTGCCTCGACTACTGGCACAAGGTGGGCACGGGATGCTCCATCTGCTTCAGGTGCTGCAGCTTCACCAAGAAGAAGGGACTGAGCCACGACATGATCAAGTGGTTCATCAGGAACGTGCCGGCATTGAACAAGTTCTGGGCTTACACTGACGACCTCTTCGGATTCGGGAAGATGTCGGACCCGAGGAAGTACTGGGACATACCCTACGAGCCCAGCTAGGAGAGGAGACTGGATCTCCTACTCCAGCACCGTGAAGTCGGGGTAGAGCGGGAAGTCGCTCACCAGCTCAAGTATCTCCTGCCGGGTCTTCTCCAGGACATGCTTGTCCTTGTAGTCGCCAAGCACCCGGGCTATACAGCGGGCGATGACCCTCATCTCATCCTCCCCCATGCCCCTGGTCGTCACGGCGGGCGTCCCCAGCCTCAATCCCGACGGGTTGAAGGGACGTGCCTCGTCGAAGGGGACCGAGTTCTTGTTCAGGGTGATCCCGGCCTCGTCCATGGCGCTCTGCAGCTGCTTACCCTTGCCCGTGAGGCCGCTGGGCCTCATATCTATGACCATCAGGTGGTTGTCCGTCCCGTCTGAAACCAGCTTGATCCCCTGGGCCATGAGCTCATCGGCCATCGCCTTGGCGTTCTTAACGATCTGGCTAGCGTAGGTCTTGAACTCCGGCCTCATGGCCTCGCTGAAGGCAACGGCCTTGGCTGCTGTAATGTGGTCGTGGGGTCCTCCCTGGAGGCCCGGGAAGACGGCGGAGTCGATGAGCCGCCGCAGGTTCTTCTTAGTGTCGGGGTGGTAGAGGTCATGGAGCCTGTCCTCCTTCCTGCACATGATCATGGCCCCCCGTGGCCCCCTCAGGGACTTGTGGGTCGTCGTGGTCACGACGTCCGTGAAGGGGAAGGGCGACTCGTGGACCTCCCCGACGATGAGCCCCGCTATGTGGCTGATGTCGGCGAGGTGGTACGCGTCAACCTCCTCGCAGATCTCCTGGAAGCCCTTGAAGTCCAGCCTTCGGGGATAGGCCGTGAGGCTGGAGATGATCATCTTGGGTCTCTCCTTGACGGCGGCCTTCCTGATCTCGTCGAGGTCGATGAGCTCGGTCTCCCGGTCAACGTAATACAGGATGGGGGTGTAGCTCAACCCCGAGAAGTTGACTGGGCTCCCGTGGGTCAGGTGGCCCCCGCAGCCCATCTCAAGCCCCATGAACTTGTCACCCAGCTCCAGCAGTGCGAAGAAGACGGCGTGATTGGCTGGAGAGCCCGAGTACGGCTGCACGTTCACGTGCTCGGCGCCGAAGAGCTCTTTGGCCCTCCTGATGGCGAGGCGCTCCACCTTGTCGACGAACTCCTGACCGCCATAGTACCGCCTCCCGGGGTAGCCCTCAGAGTACTTGTTGGTGAACACCGAGCTCATCGCCTGCATGACGGCCTTCGAGACGAAGTTCTCGGAGGGGATGAGCTCCACTCCTTTCTTGATTCTATCACCCTCGGCGACGATGAGGTCGTAGACCTCGGAGTCGGATTTCTTGAGATCGTTCATCAGCATAGTCTGGCCCCTCCAGAAGAGGTCCCTGCAGACGAAGACTTGAGGTTGCTTGGCTCTACGAAAATACCATAGTAGGTCATGCTATCACACCCACACGATATATGGAGTTGTCCGTGAGTCTTTAAAATAGTGATTATACCTCAGACGTTACCTCCTTCGGAAGTCCCGCACGAGAGACACGATATTAATAGACCCACAGCGACTCAATATCGGATTACATGAGGGGAACCCAGATCTCGCAGTACATTCTCACGGACATCAGCAGGTGTAAGGGCTGCAGGGCATGCGAGCTGGCGTGCTCCTTCCACCACAGCGGACGCCGATCCTTCAGCCCAGCCGCATCGAGCACGAGGGTCTCAAGGGACAACGACACCGCCCAGATAACAATCAACACCGACTCATCGTGCGATCTATGCTCAAGCTGTGAAGCGCCCCCCTGAGGTGCCGCCCCGCGGCAGGGGAGGTGACTACCCCGAAGCCCCATCCCTTGGAGATGCGTATGCCGTCTACGGAGTCCTGCCCCTTGATGTGAAGTGCGAACGCCTCTGAGCCCTTGCCGAGGCTCTGGGAGGCCCTGTCTACGCCCTCAGCCAGGAGGTCGCCGATGCCCCTGCGGTGGGCTATCATCTCCAGTAGCTCCAGCACGGCGTCGTGGTTGCCCCACTCCAGCCTCAGCCCCCCAGTGTC
>JABUBL010000401.1_pt1 | contig 12676 bp, 9 predicted proteins | sample 7240371 | NCBI WGS metagenome assembly JABUBL01 (sample SAMN07256343, study PRJNA390944) | subsurface metagenome | isolation source: Methane hydrate marine sediment | place: Pacific Ocean: Eastern North Pacific, ODP site 1244 | collected 2002
CCTGCATAATGTCCTCCCTGTTTGAGAACATTATAGCAGATCAAAGGTGACATTTCTACTTTGCTAAAAGGGGACATTATCACATTGCTGTTACAGAAAAAATTCAGGAATAAAAAAGGCACAGGAGCACAATGGTAAGAATAGTATGGAGTAAGTAGAAGGAAAGACAAAGCAAGCCAGAAAAAGGAAAAAACAATATGAATGATTCTAACGTTTCAAACGAAGTTACATACTTACGAATGTGAATAAAATACTTGACTTCATAATTTTCGTGTGATATTATTTTTTTATGAAGTGGTTTAGGAGAAAAAGAAAACTGAAGCCACCTGAGGAACGAAAGATTGTTCCAGATGGGCTGTGGCAGAAATGCAAGGGATGCGGTGAGATACTTTACAGAAAGGAACTTGAGAGAGACCTCTTTGTGTGTAAAAAATGTGGCTATCACTTCAGAATTGGAAGCAAGGAATATATCAAAATCCTTCTTGATGGTGAATTAAAGGAACAGGATACCACAATCACAACAACTGATCCACTACATTTTGATGGATACGTGAAACAGATAAAGGAAACCCAGGAAAAAAAGGGATTGAAAGAGGCAGTTGTAACAGGAGAAGGGGAAATAGGTGGTTTTGAGGTTGAGTTTGCTGTAATGGATTTTGGTTTCAGAGGTGGAAGTATGGGTTCTGTAGTTGGTGAGAAAGTGAAGAGAGCTATACTAAGGGCAATAGAGAAAAAAATCCCACTTGTAATAGTGAGCAGTTCTGGGGGCGCAAGGATGCAAGAGGGAATCCTTTCACTTATGCAGATGGCAAAGACAGGTTCAGCCCTTGCTGAACTTGAAAAGGCAAGGATTCCTTATATTAGTATCCTTACAGACCCGACTACAGCAGGAGTAATGGCTTCTTACTCATCTATAGGAGACATTGTTATCTCAGAGCCTGGTGCTCTCCTTGGATTTGCAGGACCACGGGTTATAGAGCAAACAATCAAGCAGAAACTACCAGAGGGGTTTCAGCGGGCTAAATTTCTCCTCGAGCATGGGTTTGTTGATACTATCGTTAACAGAAAGGAACTTAGGGATACCGTTATTACAATACTAAGATTTTTGCTTCAAAAAAAATAGCAAAACATAATAGGTGAGATGGCAGAAGTTAGACTTGAGCACATAACAAAGGTTTTTGGTAAAGAAATTGTAGCGGTAAAAGATATTAACCTCAAAATTAAGGATAAGGAATTTATTGTGCTTGTAGGTCCTTCTGGCTGTGGAAAATCGACAGTTCTTAGAACTATTGCAGGACTTGAAGAACCAACAGATGGGAAGGGCTATATAGATAAAAAAGATGTAACCGATGTTCCACCAAAGGACAGGGATGTAGCAATGGTTTTTCAAAATTATGCCCTCTATCCACATATGACTGTTTACGATAATATGGCTTTTGGTTTAAAATTAAGGCGGTTTCCAAAGAGTGAAATAGAAAAGAGAATAGCAGAGACATCCGACATCCTTGGTATTGAGGAGCTTTGTAGAAGAAGACCAAAAGAACTTTCTGGTGGTGAAAAACAGAGGGTTGCAGTAGGTAGGGCAATTGTTCGTAATCCAAAGGTTTTTTTATTTGATGAACCCCTTTCAAACCTTGATGCAAAACTAAGAGTACAGATGCGTGCAGAGTTATCGAAACTTCACAACCGGCTGCAAGTAACTATGATTTATGTTACACATGACCAAACAGAGGCAATGACAATGGGTGACAGAATCGTTGTGCTAAAGGATGGTGAAGTACAACAGATTGCAGATCCCATCAATCTTTACAATAATCCGAGTAACATCTTTGTTGGCGGTTTCATCGGAAGTCCATCAATGAATTTTCTCCAGGGAAGGATTATCAGTAACAAAAAGACATTTTTCAAGAATGAAATCATACGTATAGCAATAAATGAAGAATTCGTAAAGAGACTTCATCCCTTTATAAACAGAGAAATCATCTGGGGGATAAGACCTGAACATCTTATCCCTGTATCCAAAACAATAGAAGGTTCATTTAAAGCCACAATCTCTGTTGTTGAACCAATGGGAAACGAAATATTTCTATACCTCGACCTGCAAGGAATGGAATTGATCGCAAGGGTGCAATCCCATTTAAGTTATAAGGTAGGAGAGGAACTCCAGCTAAAACCTTTGATAGAAAAATCCAACTTCTTCAATCCAGAAACAGAAAAGAGAATAGAAATAAATAGTTGAACTGTAGTATATCCTGTTACAATAGGAGGTGAAATGAGAATATTTCCTTTCTGTATAGTTCCTTTTATATGGCTTATAATCCTGGGACTTCTCGGTCTCTGGATATGGATGCTTGTTGATTGCATAAAGAGGGAAGAGAAAAATTTTCCATCCCTGGGAGAGAATACGAAACTAATTTGGATACTCATCATAATCCTCACGCAATGGATAGGGGCAATAATTTATTACTTTATGGTAAAACAGAAGATGGACAAATCATCTTCCTGATATTGTCTTATGGCTAGGTGGATTCTTAACAATATTTCAATAAAAATTGGTTCTGTCGTTATTGCTATTCTTTTGTGGTTCCATGTGATATCAGAAAGATGGGTTTTTGAAACAGTGAACACACCTATTAAGTTTCAGAACCTTCCAGAACATCTCGTAATTGTAGACGGTGCAGATATAATAGTAACCGTTCAGATTAGAACTAAAGTTAAACAACAGATACTGCTAACATTCTTCGGACATCCATATATTAAGGTTGACCTTACAAATGCAGTTCAAGGGAAAAATAGAATCGAATTGTCCCAAAATTGGATTGTCCTTCCAAGCTGGCGTCCACTTGATATCATGGGGATAGTTACACCCAAAAAATTGATAGTAGAAACTGAAGAAAAAGATATGAAAATGGTTTCCGTTAAAGCTGTAATAAGTGGAAAGCCACAGGAAGGAAGTTTTATAAGAGATATAATAGTCGAACCTGATAGTATTGTTCTTATTGGCGGTAGAAATAGATTGAAGGGAGTGAAGGAGGTAGTGACAGATACTATTGATGTTTCGAAAAAAGAGAAGGACTTTACAGTAGATAAAAAACTCGTTATTCCTGATGGTAGTTTCTCAAGTGAGATGGATAAGGTAATGGTGAATATCCTTTTCGAAAAGTATACAATAAAAACCTTATCAGGTGTGAGAATAATTCTAAAAGGAGATGGGGACTACGAGGTTTATCCTGAATCCATAAGTGTAACTGTTAGGGGACTGGAGAACCTCTTAAAGAATGTAAACCCTTCTGATATAAAGGCATATATAGATATTGAGAATGCAGGAAAAGATGTAATACCGTATTTTAATCTTCCAGAAGGCATAATTTTCAAATCTTGCGAGCCGCAAAGGGTAGAAATTAGGTTGAGAGAGTAAGGAAAGAAAATGCTCACCAAAAGCTCAATATTTATTTGTTGAATCCGTGTCCTATTAATATGTTTAATGAAATATAAGTAACACTGTGTTATCGCGGTTAAAATTGTTTCTGTTGCACCTTTCACAAAAATGGTAATACTCGGAATTGAAACCTCCTGTGATGAGACAGCAGCGGCAGTTGTAAGGGATGGAAAGGAAATTCTCTCCAATGTGGTATATTCACAGGATATACATGCTGAATACGGAGGTGTTGTCCCTGAACTTGCTTCAAGAGACCACATCAAAAACATAATCCCTGTTGTCAAAAAAAGCCTTCACGATGCAAACGTTTCTTTATCAGACTTGGATGCAGTTGCAGTTACACAGAGCCCGGGTCTCATAGGTTCGCTCTTAGTCGGACTATCCTTTGCAAAATCCCTCTCCTTTTCCCTTGATATCCCGCTTGTTACGGTTAACCATCTGGAGGGACACATATACGCAAACTTTCTTACATACCCTGGTCTTGAACCTCCACTTATAGGTCTTATTGTTTCAGGTGGGCATACAGACCTTCTCATTATAGAGGAACGAGGGAAGTACCGTTTGTTAGGTTCGACTCTTGATGATGCCTGCGGTGAAGCATTCGATAAGGTAGGAAATTTGCTTGGACTTTCCTATCCTGGTGGTCCTGAAATAGAAAAAATGGCAGAGAGCGGTGATCCCCGTGCCATTTCGTTCCCGATCGGCAGGGTAAAAGGATATGATTTCAGCTTCAGCGGATTAAAGACAGCTGTTCTTTACTATCTGAGGAAACTAGCAGAAGAGGAGAAGGGGATGCAAAAAGCTAATATTGCTGCATCATTCCAAAAGACAGCAATCACAATGCTTGTTAAGAAATCAGTAAAGGCGATGAGCGAGACGAAGATTATGAGGATAGCTATCTCGGGAGGAGTTGCAGCAAACGAGCAATTACGAGAAACATTTTCCAGGGAAGCGAAAAAGAAAGGATTTAATGTTTATTTTCCTGATAAAATGCTCTGTACTGACAATGCAGCAATGATTGGATCCTGTGGTTATGACCATTATAAAAGAGGAGACATCGCTCCACTTTCGATAAAAGCAGAACCTACCACACTCATATACTGACTTCTCCTTTGTCATTGATTTTAAAAAAGAGTCCGAAATAACGGAAGCAAAGGATTAATATTTTCTCTGATTTTCTGTGGCAGTAGAAAGACTTTAACAAAGAATTTGTGTTCATCCGTGGCATGAGATGTTTTATTTGTTTAGTTGGATTGGTTAGTTATATTGGTTGAGAACACGAGAAATAACTGTGGTTTTTTTGTGTCCTTCTGTGGCAGGACAGAAAAGGCAACAAATAGCAAATATGAAATAGTAAGTAGAAAAAGAATCAGTGTTTATCTGTGTAAATCTGTGGCTGACAAACAGGGAGTGGGGGCTACATCATATCGATCGGGTCGATGTCGTATAGGACATGTAGACCTTTGACCCTGTATATGTCCTTCAGTTGTGATAGAATTTTTTGGATAAGGAAAGGTTTCTTGCATTTTAGTAAGATATGATATCGGTATTTTCCCTTTAACCGTGAGAGCGGACAGGGAGCGGGTCCTAAAACTTCTATAGTGTATTTTTCTTGTTTGATTGATTTTTTAATCATTCGAGCAAGTTCATGTGAAGAAGAATTGAGTTTTTTCTCATCCATAGAGGAGAGAATAATCCTTGTTAGCCTTGAGAAGGGTGGATAATTAAGTTCTTTCCGTATGTCAATCTCTTTCTTGTAGAATCCTTCATAGTTATGTGACTGTGATTCCTTGATAGCATAATGCTCAGGTGCGTATGTCTGGATAACCACTTCACCACCGAGAATCCCCCTACCTGTTCTTCCTGCCACCTGTGTGAGTAACTGGAATGTCCTCTCCTGTGACCTGAAATCGGGAAAGTTTAAAACGGTGTCACTTGATATTACACCGACAAGTGTAACCTTGGGAAGGTCAAATCCCTTTGCTACCATCTGTGTCCCGAGGAGAAGGTCTGCTTCACCCTCTCTGAATCTGAAAAAACTTTCCATGTGTGCCCACTTTCTCTTCATTGTATCAAGGTCCATCCTCATCACCTTTAATCCCGGGAATTTCTTTTCGAGATATTGCTCTATTCTTTGTGTTCCCATTCCTGCGTAGAAGAACCTTGAACTATTGCATTTGGGACAACGTCTCGGTGCATTCTCTTCATAGCCACAGTAGTGACATTTCAAAAGTGAGTCCTTTCTGTGGTATGTAAGGGTCAGGTCACAGAATGGACATCGCGGAGAAAACCCACAATCCCTGCATACAAGATAATTTGAAAATCCCCTTCTATTTATAAAAAGGATAATCTGCTCAACTTTCTTTATCCTTTCTTCCATTTTTTCCTTCATAGTATGAGAGAGAAGAAAATCGTCTTCCTTCCTCATATCAACAATCTCTACAGGTGGGAGTTTCCTTTCGTCTATCCTCTTTGGCAATTCTATAAGCCTGTACTTTCCCTTTTTTGTATTGTAAAAGGATTCAATGGAGGGTGTCGCACTTCCAAGAATACAGACCGCTTTCTCTGTGCGTGCCCTTATAACAGCTGCAGCCCGTGCGGAATAGAGAGGCTCTTTCCCTTTCTGTTTATATGTGCTCGCATGTTCCTCATCAACAATGATTGCACCTAAATTTTTGACAGGAGCAAAAACAGCAAATCGTGCACCTATAACAACTCTGTATTTTCCTTCTTTTATACCCTTCCATACTTCTACTCTTTCTTTTTCACCCAGTCTGCTGTGATATATTACAACCGTCTCTTCGAATCTTGACTTGAAAACTTCTACTGTCTGTGCAGTAAGGGAAATCTCAGGGACAAGCATGATTGCACTCTTTCCCTTTTTTAATACATCCTCTACTGTTCTGAGATAGACCTCTGTTTTTCCACTCCCTGTGATGCCAAAGATCAGGAATGTTTCATACCTCTCGTTCTCTACAGCGTCTCTTATTCTATTTACTGCTTCTTTCTGAGTATGCGTGAGTTTCGGTCTCTTTATTTCCCTTTTTGGGAGATGGGGAATCTCTTGAACAAAGGGAAGCACAGAGAATGTAATGAGGTTTTTTTTCCCAAGCACTTTTAGTGAGGAATAAACATTTCCAAAGATTTTATAAATCTCACTTTTTTCTGTACCATCAGGCTTAATGGACAGGAATTTATAAATCTCCGCCTGTTTCTGAGCAAATTTTCTTAGGTTATTATGTATCTCTTTATCAAAGGATGATGTTAATCTTACTCTGTATTTCTCAACCTTTTTAGCAGGTCGTATCTTTATTGTCTCCTCGTAAATAAGTCCCTTTTTCAACAGAAGGTCGTATGCATGTGTTGAATCCTTGAATTTTCTTCTGATATAGTTTTTTGAAAGAGGTCTTTTCTTCAGTTCTTGATATATAGCAAGAGCAGTTTCATCCTCCGTTATCTCCTCTATAGAGCCTTCTCTGAAAAAAGCACAAACCTTTTCCTTCATAGCGAGACGAGGTGGGATTGATGCCTTTATCACCAATCCGAGAGGGGTGAGGTAGTAGTTTGCAATCCAGGTAAAGAGTTCGAGCAATTCAGGAGAAAAAAGGGACTCTCTATCCACAATCTCTTTTATTGGTTTTACCCCTTTGGGTGCATCCTTCTGGAATCCTATAATATATCCAGTAAGATTTCTCCTACCAAAAGGAACAAAAACGGGAATACCAATCCCAATATCAGAAGCTAAAAGGGAAGGAACACTGTATATAAAGTTCTTCGAGAGAGGTAATGGAAGTGCCACAACAACATACATCCCTTTCATATAATTTAGTTTAGATATAGTTTCTTCTAATTGTTTCATTTGAATCCGATTCCTGTCATTCTTTCTCATTAAGATTTCTTTCTCTGGTTTATTGAGATGTTGCTTTTGTTGCGTTTACTGCGCTTCCTGCGTCTCCCGCGTTTGATCATCTCCATTCCAATCCAATCTTAAAAATTCTTTCAGTTTTTTCCTCTTTTTCCTCCCTTTCAACCCTTCCATATATACGGAGATTATTTAGAACTCTTACCTTAACAAGAAGATAAAAATCCTTCCCTTTTCCATAAAAAGGTCTCGTATACATAAAGCCAGGTATATCATTAAGAAAGAGATAGATTCTTGAATAGTAAGAGTCTGTCTGGAAAAAGACCAGACCTGATTCAAAAACTACTTCATTAAATATCGCTGATTTAAAGGAGAGCGAAAGGAGATTTCCTGTCTCCTGCAATCCTATGTACGGCACATAAAAAATCACACCTTCCCATAATGCTTTGAAATTTACTGACTTATCTATTTCCGTTTTAATGGTTAACCTCAGATTCTGCCGTTCATATTTCAGGTTTTTGTCTTCCCATTGATAATTATCCTTCTCCTTTCTTTTGTATCTCACATAAATATTGCTCATCGTTATTCTTTTTTCTATAGATGTGAAGGCTTCATATCCTCTTGTTGATAAAGGATTAAAATATGTTGGATGCTGCCTATTAAAAATGTCAATATAACCTGAAAAATAAAAATGCTGCGGCAGTTTGCTGGTAACATATGTATAGAATCCCCTTTCATTTCTCACTTCACTTTCACAAAAGGAGAATGCTCTCGGACTGTAAAATTTCTCAGTGTAATCCCTGTATAGAAAGGAAACTGATGTATTATTGGATGTACAGGTGGCACCTATTATTATTCCACTCCCTTTTGTAAATAAAGCATAAGCGAATTCCGACCACAATGAGATATTTTTTATGTTATAGACTGCATGGACACCTGCGAGTCCATATCGATTCCCCCTGAAACGATAGTAGTGTGCGGAATCGGGTTCAACTCTTTTATTGTAGTAAGCAAAGAGAGAGGTTGCGGTTATTCTTAGGCGTTCAGAGCCACCACCTATAAACCCACCTACAAGCCGTTCCCTGATTTTATCTTTTTTCTCTATTTCAGTTTCACTTCTGTGATAGGGAGTTTCATATATAACCCTTTTTACAACACCATCCTCAATAGTTGCATCCTCTTTTTTATCTGAGACAAAGAATCCACTTTTGAGTCTCTTCCAGTCTTTACTTAGAGCACATCCCCTGAGTGAATAGTCTTCAAACCCTGAAGAATAGGGTCTTATAAAGTATTCTCTCCCTTTTACGATACCACTGCTTTTAAAAATGAAACCAGGATACCCTACAATCAATCGTTCACCGATGTCGAGTGCATAATCCCCAGCAATAATTCCGTAGTCATTTTTTTGGATATAACAATAGAGTGTGTAGAAATCGATGTAACTCTTTTCATAAGCATCCTTATACGTAGCCCCTCCAACTGCGATATGCTCATCATTATACCTAATCCTGTTAGAGATCTTGAGTGAACTTCCACTGTAACCCTCTTTAAGGGGATATTTGTTACTTGCGATGGTTTTCCATCTGATTGCACCCCTTTTAATTCGTTTCAATCTCAGCGTAATATAGGGAGAAATTTTGCGAAGAAGCGGTTTATTAAAACCTGCAATCTTTAACAAGTCGTTAGTATAAGAGATTATCTTTTTCTTTTTTCTGTAATTTTCGATTCTCATAGCAAGTAACGGTGTAATATAAGGAATCTGTAGAAGTTCATCATAGGTTGCACTATTAATATCAATGGGATTTTCCTTGAGTTTATCAAGGGTTTCGAGAAGGTCAGAGGGAAGCGAAACTTCTTTATCAAGAGAAAAATCCTCGCTCCCCAGGAGGGGAAAATAGGAGAGAAAGAGAAGAACAAGTACTGAATAAATGCTGATAATTGAAGAGTTTAACATATAGTTATTGAGTTATTATGTTATTAAGTTATTGGGGCGCTGTGTCATTGAGAGATCCTTTTCTTGCTCTACTCTGGCGAAGCAATCATGCCTCCATCTTACATTATCCATCGTACATCCCTTTTCTCTCAATTTCTTTCTACTCCTTACTCCCTACTTTCCTTGACCTGGGAGAATATCAGACCTATGGTGTGGGTTAATCCAAGTTCTGGATGAGAGGAGATGGAATACGTTAGGTCTGTACTGGAGAGAGATAGGAGAAGATTAGAAGAGATAGACCTTGTCTCAATGTCGAAACCTCCGCCCACGGATAGGGTATTGGATAGTTTAACACCATTCCCAATTTCAAAATTGGTACCTGTGAGAACTGAAAATGTGATTTTTATATTAAAGGAATTCCACTCACCTGGATAAATCCTTAAAAAGGAAGAAAAAGAAGAGATAGGTTTCTCCTCATCATATCTATATCCGTAAGAGAGTGCATTTGTGTAGATGGATTGGAAATAAAAAAGTTTATTCTGTGAGAGGAAAAGGAGATCATTACCCCAATAAAACCTCGAACCATATCCTTTTATCCCAAGTTTCATTATTTTCATCCTGATGCCAAATAGGTTTTTTGTCCCTTTGAGGATAGAAAGACCGAGTTCTGTCTCATTATACAATTCAGAACCAAAGAAGGATACATCTACTCCGAAAAGTGCAAAAGGAAAGGCACTCAATAAACCTGTGTGTATCTTATTACATTCTGGCATTGAGTAGAGCCTCGAACCGGATGTAGTAAAAATAAACTTTTTTTTAAGAAGATAATCTGATGGAAGGAAGCTGTACACAGTTGAAGTTGGATGAATGATAAAATCGTTTTCCCCTTCAAATGCAGAGAAGGAAGGTTCTGTGCAAAGTATAAAGAGAAAGGAAATTAAGAAATATAATCTTAGCATTTTAGAGAAACCACAGGTTACTGATTTCCTCACTGCATGGAGCGCAAAGCAAACAAAGAGTATCGTAATTGTGTAATTGGTAGCCGCAGGCTTTACTCCATGTAATACAAAACTTTTGAGGTAATATGTTATTACACAGGGTTTAGCCTGCGCCTTTTGTGAGCTTGTGACTTGTGCTCTTTGGTTTGTCATTGCGAGTACACTTCCTTACTCGCTTCCGAAGCAATCTCATTATTTCAACGAAGCGTTATATTACAACGAAGTGTTTTACTACAGTGCAACATTTTATTACAGAACAGCGTTTTTTTACAGTATATCTTGTACTTAAATTTCTCTGTACTTTTAATCGTGAATCTTCTCTGCTATTGCTTTGGCAACCTCAAGTGTTGTACTATCTCCACCCATATCATATGTTTTTATCTTTCCCTCTGCTATAACTTCAGAAACTGCCTTTTCAACCTTTTCCGCCTTATCTGTTTCTCCAAGCCATTCCAACATAAGTCTTGAGGCAAGAATCATTGCTATGGGATTCACCCTGTACATCCCAGCGTACTTAGGGGCAGAACCATGGGTGGGTTCGAAAAGCGCATAGGTATCACCTATATTTCCACTGTATGCAAAGCCCAGTCCCCCTATAAGTTGAGCTGAAAGGTCAGAGATTATATCCCCAAACATATTTGATGCAACAAGTATATCATAATTCTGTGGATTTTTTATAAGCCACATAGCCATTGCATCGACATTTGCTTCAAAAAGTTCAATCTCAGGATACTGGTTTTTCATCTCCCGTGCCTCTTTAACCATCATTCCACTTGTTTCCCGTATCACATTCGGTTTTTCCACCAATGCAACCGATTTTCTTTTGTGCTTTCTTGCATACTCAAAGGCAGATTTTAGTATCCTCTGGCAGCCTTTCTTTGTAAATATCCTCAAAGAAATTGCCATATCGGTATTAACCACCATCTCAAATTTCTTCATTTTTCTATGTGCATTAATGACCTTCCTAAAGTCCTCTGGAACTGGGTAATATTCAACACCGGCGTATAGTCCTTCTGTGTTTTCTCTGAATATTACAAGATGTATGTCATCGCGATAGTTGAGAGGATTCCCCTTGTATGCCTTGCAGGGTCTTAAATTTGTATAGAGGTCAAACTCCTGTCTTAATCTTACGATGGGGCTATAGTAAACGTAGCCCTTTTCTCTTAGTTCTGGAGCAAGTTCCTTTGCTGCTTCCTCTTTTGGTTTTGAGGTGATTGCACCAAAGAGTGCACAATCTGTATTTTTTAGTATCCTTATCGTTCTGTCAGGAAGCGGATTCCCTTCCGTTTTCCAGAATTCCCAGCCAATCTCTGCTTCTACATATTCTGCATCAAGCTTTATTTTATCAAGAACAATCCTTGCTGCTTCTATTACATCCCTACCTATTCCATCTCCAGGGAGTACAGCTATTCGATATTTAGGCATTCATACCTCCTTTAAGATACCATATCTCTACGTAGCCGAAGGCATACTATCATAGTGGAAAATTTATGTCAAGAAAATTTTAGGCACAGGAGGACACAGATTTACACTGACAAAAAGGATGTCATTGCGAGTAGGGGCGTTCAATTGAACGCTCCTACTTTCTCGCGAAGCAATCTCATACTTGTTTTCATGCAATATGTGATTGCTACGCATGTCTCTGTAGGGCTCGCAATGACTCTGAGAGAGTTATCATTGTGATACTGCTAATTTTTTAAATGTATAATTTCCTTTTGGCAGTCCAAAAATTTTGTGGTAAGTTGGGAAAGAAGCGCCGCTAGCTCAAATAGTAGAGCAACGGACTCTTAATCCTTTTCCACTATTTTCCATAAGTTGTTACATTTCAATATAATAGTTACTGCATATGGACTTAGGGGATGTTTTTGTCAATTACGATGATTGCTATAGCATCCATCATATCCATCATTGTGGTTAATTATGGACACTATTTGGACACCAAGAGATTGAAGGAAAATTTATTGAAAAGTGGAAGAGATAAAAAACATTATTTGGTGTTTTACTGTAAAATGAAGTAATTAATAACCACCAAAGATTGAAAATGTAAAACAGAAAAGAAAGAAAGGGAGTGTATAAATTGATGGTAATAGCGAGATGAATTTTGGATTTTAAACAACCTTCGCAAAACCTTAAAGAACTAATCTAATAACGATGTGTAGACTGGATACAAATTTCTTGATAAAAACCTTGACAATATTTAGAAATCTATTATAATAAAAATTTAGCAATAGAAATCATTAGGGCACAACAACGCTTAAACTACAGATATGCGTACTCATATGAGTACAAGGAGGACTGTGAATCAGAAACCCAGCAGATATAATTTAATTTTCCTTTATACACCATATTGGAGCCGTATAAAAAAAGTGTGAGTTTATTATCTTTTTTATCTAAATGCATATAAATAAAGTGAAAAGGTGAACAAAAAATAAATAAGAAAATGA
>JABUBL010000402.1_pt1 | contig 12673 bp, 10 predicted proteins | sample 7240371 | NCBI WGS metagenome assembly JABUBL01 (sample SAMN07256343, study PRJNA390944) | subsurface metagenome | isolation source: Methane hydrate marine sediment | place: Pacific Ocean: Eastern North Pacific, ODP site 1244 | collected 2002
ACGTCGTCCACTCGTCCATTTCCACCGCCCCGAGGCTGAAGTAGAACTGCCTGCTGGGCTCGTTCCAGTCAATCACGGTCCACTCCACCCTCCCGCACTCCCTCTCCACCGCCACCCTGCACAGCTCCTTCAGCAACGACGTACCCACACCGTTCCCCCTGAACTCCTCCGGCACGAACAGGTCCTCCAGCCACAGCGTCGGCCGGGACTCGAATGTGCTGAAAGTGTAGTAGTAGAGGGCCACCCCCAGGAACGGGGGCCCCACCTCCCCGGTGTTCTCCGCGAGGAGGCAGTCGAATATCTTGTCCCCGCTGAACCCATACTTTTTGTAGAGCTCCTCGGTCCCCTTGAACTCTATCTTCTCGTAGACGCTGAGCTGGTAGCACAGGTCTAGGATCGTGGGGATGTCCTCCTCCTCGGCCACCCTCACCTTCCACTTCAGGTCCGGAATCTTGGGCATGATGATCAATACGAAGTTGGCTAACCGGATATTACTCTTTTTTGGAGGCCTAGCTCTTCGCCTTATCTGAGAACAGGTCCGCCCTCACCGACAGGGAGAACCGGTCGAACTGAAACCGGCGCACCGGGACATCGTAGTTCGCCGCCACCGAGCGCCTCTCCGTGTACTCCGAAAGCCTCCCCGCCCCGATGTCCTCAGCCGCCCGCAGCATCTCCCCCATCTGCCCCCCCTCCACTAGGGGCTCGTTGTGAGCCGGCATCAGCCAGTCATAGAAAGGCATCAGGCCCACCAGCCTTCTGCAGCTCTCGATGAACGCGCCATGGTCCCCACCCGGCAGGTAGCTGGTCACCGCCCCCGTGTAGTAGATGTCCCCAGTGTACAGGTACCGCGCGTCCCGGTCCAGGAGGCAGACGTGGTCGTTGCTATGCCCCGGCGTGTGGAGCACCTCCAGCACCCTCCCTCCTAGGTCCACCACGTCCCCATCCACGAGCCACCTCGTCACCACGTAAGGCGGAGCATAGAAATTCTCCGGGTCGAAGCCCGGCGGGTACTCCCTGACGACGGCGTCCCCTTCCAGCATCTCCCCCATCTTCTCCCTGCCCAGCCCCTCCGAGGCGCTCTCCCTGCCCATCGCGTCGTCGAAGACGGCTATCTCATCGAAGACACTGCACCCACCTATGTGGTCGTTGTGGGTGTGGGTCAGCAGCAGGAGGACAGGTTTCTCCGTGAGCTCGGCCACCAGCAGGTCCAGCCGGCCTATCCCCGTGCCCCCGTCGACGAGGACCGCCCTCTCCTCACCGATGACCAGGTACATGAGGGCCTCATCGTACTGCCCGTCCTCCAGGATGGCGTACAGCCAGTCGTGTATCCTGTAGACGCTGTACCACGGATGGCCCGTCTCCACCCTATCCAGCGTCGAGTAGACCTCCCGGGGGAGCACGTCCCACCAGTTCCCACCGCCCATAACCGAACATCATCCCATCTACGCTATAGTAATTTCGAGTCAAGAAATAACTGAAAAGAAGGGAATAGATCTGCTGGTTACTTCTTCGGGTAGACCACCTTGATGATCTCGTTGACCGCGTCCGGATCCTCCAGAGTCGTCAGATCGCCCACGCTCTCACCATCAGTCAACGACTTGATGACCCTCCTCATGATCTTACCGCTCCGCGTCTTGGGCATGTTGGGGACGAAGTAGATATCGGAGGGAGACGCTATCGGGCCGATGGTGTTCCTTATGTGCTGCTTGAGCTCGTCGATCAGTTCCTGCGAACGTTCATACCCCACCTTGAGGACGACGAAACAGACGGGGACCTCCCCCTTGATCTCGTCCTTCTTCCCCACCACGGCCGCCTCCACGACAGCGGGATGGCTCACCAGGATATCCTCCAGCTCGATTGTACCCAGCCTGTGCCCAGCCACCTTGAGCACGTCATCCGACCTCCCAAGAAGCCAGTAGTACCCATCACGATCCCGGACCGCGTAGTCACCGGTGTAAAACAGGTCTTGACCCGCACCCGGGTAGCGATTCCAGTAGTACTCCTGATACCGGGCATCGTCCTTGTAGAGGGTCATCAGCATTCCGGGCCAGGGCTTACGTATCGTCAGGTATCCCTTTACGCCATCCTCCACGGGCTGACCGTCCTCATCGACGATCAAGGGATCTACCCCCGGGAGCGGGTGACACGCGGACCCCGGCTTCAGAGGCTGCAGCTCTATCCCGGGCGCCGGCGCGATCATGAACCCGCCCGTCTCGGTCTGCCAGTAGGTGTCGCTGACTGGGCAGCGTTCCTTCCCTATCACCCTGTAGTACCACCTCCAGACGTCGGGGTTGATGGGCTCCCCCACGGTCCCCAGAATCGTCAGGGTGGAGAGGTCGTACTGGGTGGGGTAGTCGTCCCCGAACTTCATCAGGTGGCGGATGAGGGTGGGGCTGGTGTAGAACTTCGTCACGCTGTAGTCCTCTATCATCTTCCACACGCGTCCCGGGTCGGGGTACTCGGGGGCCCCCTCGTACATGACGCTGCTCAGGCCGTGGATGAGGGGGCCGAAGACGATGTAGCTGTGCCCAGTCACCCACCCGATGTCGGCGGCGCACCACCACACATCCCTCTCGTCCACGTCGAAGCTCCACTTCAACGTCGACGTGACGTACGTCAGGTAGCCCCCCGTGGAGACCTGCACCCCCTTCGGCTTAGCCGTGGTCCCCGAGGTGTACAGGACGTAGAGGATGTCCTCGGACTTCATCTGTTCGGGCTCCACGTGGCCCGAATCCACCGAATCAAGCTCCTCATGATACCAGAGATCGCGGCCGGGCTCCATGGCTACGTCGTGCCCTGTACGCTTCACGATGATGACGTTCTGGATGCTGGGGCAGGACCCAACGGCGGAGTCAGCGATCCCCTTCAGGTCGACGATCTTGCCCCGCCTCCACAACCCGTCCGATGTGACCAGGATCTTCGCCTCCAAGTGCCTCACCCTCTCGGCAAGGGCTTCCGTGCTGAATCCAGAGTACACCTGGGTGAAGGGGGCTCCAATCCTTGAGCATGCCAGCATGGCGATGGGCAGCTCGGGGATCATGGGCATGTAGAGGGCTACCGCGTCCCCCTTCCTGATGCCCCTGAGCTTGAGGATGTTCGCGAACTTGTTCACTTCCTTGTACAGCTGCTGGTACGTGTAGACCCGTCTATCTCCTGGCTCCCCTTCCCAGAAGAATGCGACCTTATTCCTCACCGGGGTGTCGAGGTGCCTGTCCAGACAGTTGTAGGAGGCATTCAGCGTGCCGCCCTTGAACCACGTCGCATGATGGTCCTCCCAGTCCAGGACAGTGTCCCAGGATCTGAACCAATGTAGCTGCCTCGCCTCTCTCTCCCAGAACTCCTCGGGACGTTCGATGGAATGCTTCCAGGTGTCCTGGAGCCTGTTGATGGGGGATATCCTCTCATCCGTGGGCAGGGCCTTCAAGGATTCCGGCGTGTTATCCTTCTCGTCTGATGGGACCATAGCCATCGATACATACTATATTTACCTATAATATATCGACGATAGTGCAGGAATTAAGCCTCGGAATATCCCATGGAAGAGGCTGGCAACGTGATCAGGGGTTAATTCGGTTCGCCTAGACCTTGATTACCATGAGGTCCTCCCCCACAATGACCTCCCCGTCAAAGTCCCGCCTGATCTCCTCAGCCATGCTCCTGAGCAGCTCATCGCTCTTCTCCTTGATGTGTACCAGCGCCAACCTCTTGACACCCGCCCTTGCAGCTATCCTCCCCACGGTCGTCGAGGACGCCAGGACGTGGTCCGCGATGAGCCTGAGGTCGTCGTCGACGATCTCCTCCCCAGCCAGGTAGCAGCACTGGACCAGGAGGTCGGCCCCCGAGGCGATGCGCTGCAGCCCCGGGCTCTCCACGGCGTCCCCGCTCACCGCCACGACCCTCCCCCCAGCCTCCACCCTGTAGCCCAGGCAAGGCCAGTCCTCCGTGGTGAAGCCCAGGCGGTGGCCGTGCTCCACGTACTCGGCCGAGACGGTCCAGCCATCCCCTGTGTGCACCACACCCGGCCCCACGTCCACGACCTCCACCATCTCCCTGATGTCCACCAGCCTCTCCACCGTCAGCTCCGTCTCCCTCAGCCTGTAGCCGATGTCCCTCTCGTACGCGTCGAAGAGGTGCCCCACCATCTCCCGGGTCCCCTCTGGGCCGTACACCCGGATCGTCTCGTTCCGGGCCTTGTTCCAGGCCGCGAAGAGGGCGTCCGCGAGGCCCCCCGTGTGGTCGAAGTGATGGTGGGTGACGAAGATGTGCCCCACGTCGGTGATCTCCACCCCCGCCCTCATGATCTGGGTGGCCACCCCCCTCCCGGCGTCGAAGAGCAGTTTCTCCTCCCCGATCTGGATCAGCGTCGCCGGGCCCTGGCGCCTCGGGTCCGGCCTGGGCCCCCCAGTACCTAGAAGCGTGACCTTCATGACTTCCTATGCTCCGTCAAACTATTTCTTCCTAGGCCTGTGCTTCTCCACAAGCCTCTTCAGCCCCTCGAAGTCAGCCTCCATGAGCTGCCTCTTGGTCAGCCCCTCCAGCTCCGGCGGCATCACCCCCTTCACCGTCGCCTCGGTAAGCCTGTGCCTCAACACCGCAGCCTCGTGGAGCACCCTCCGCCTATCCACATTCACAGGGGGATCAGCCACGTACTCCGACATCAGGTACCCCGGATACCTGGAGCCCAGCGGCGTCACGTAGTCCACATCATCCGGGATGTGCCCGAAACCGGGGTCGTGAGGCTCGAACTGGTACCAGTACGCCACGCTGGAGTAGTCCTCCTGAAGCATGTTGGCGTGGCCGTGCTCCATGGTCACCCTGATCTCACGCTCGAAGGGGATCGCGTCAGGCACGTGGAGCCTGTACGCGGAGACCCGGGCGTCCACCTTGTCGAAGAGGGTGAGGCCATGGAAAGGGGCCGAGAAGCAGCCATGGGTGAAGTACCACGCCCCCTGGAAGTAGTCCTCCGTCCCCGTGCCGTACAGCGACGGATGCTCCTCCCCATCCACGTAGATCATCTCATCCCCCTCCAGGAAGACCGCGGAGCCCTTATCGTAGGACTGCATGCTCATCACACACCCCGTGAAGTGGCCCCTCCCCTTTGCCTCCAGAATCGTGTAGTTCTCCCCGATCTTCGTCGGGTTCTCCCTGTGCCACTTGGCGTGGAACCGGGCCACCTCCTCCCCCACCTCATCTACCTCGTGGTACTGGATGTTATAGTAGAGGTTGCCCACCTCCCGGTCGCTGAGATTGACGGCCTCCAGCCGGGCCCCGTCGCTGAACGGCATAGGCCAGTAGCTCACGTAGCCGCCGCTGGTCATCCCCTGCATCAGGGAGGTGTGGTGGGAGTACTCGGCGAAGCCGCAGCCGAAGAAGTCCCCGAAGGGCGTCTCCACGCTGGGGTCCTCCTCCCCATCCCAGTAGAAGCGCAGGATCACCCTCCTCAGTATGTCGGGGTCACCCGACCGTATCGTAAACCAGATCCTGGAGATGCAGCCAGCTCCCTCGACCTCACCAACGACCACCTTCCCCCCGGGAGGGATGGTGACGAAGTCCTGGTTCCCCCCGGTCACGTCGTAGCTGGAGATCTGCCTACTCCTCCAATTCTTGGCGACAGCGATGCCCCAGAGCCCCGCTGCGGGGTTCCCGAAGATGTCCCCCAACATCAGAATCAGTCAGAGATCACTTCAGAGTTCTAATAACGGTTGCGCAGGGAATTCGGGAAAGGTTCTTATCCTAAAATGATTACATTTTCCTGGAGGTTTAAAAATATCCGAGAAACTAGTTGTAGGAGACCTCACCATCCCCAAGGGGGAGATGAAGAAGGGCGCCATCAAGGGCGTCGAACTCGCGAACAACGTAGCCGTCGACATACCCTTCCTCGTGATGAACGGGGCTGAGGACGGACCCACCCTCCTCCTCATGTCCACGCAGCACGGCATCGAGATACAGGGCATCGAGGTCATACACAAGGTGATGAGGGACGAGCTGGACCCCAAGAATCTGAGGGGGGCCGTGATAGGCATCCCCGTCGGGAACCCCCTCGCCTTCATGCACCAACAGTACCTCTCATGGATCGACAACCTCGACGTCGGCACCGTCAGATGCGACAGGCCCAACGGAAACACCACGGAGAGGCTCGCCAACGCCCTCTGGGAGGGAGCGTGGAGCAAGGCAGACTACGTCGTCAACATCCACTGCAACACCCGACCCGACTCCCTCATCTACCAGTGGATCAACACCGGGAACCCAGAGACCAGAGACGACCTCGTGAAGATGGCTGACGCATTCGGCGCCACCACAATCGTCTCCGACCGCGCACCGGCGGAGGACGCCCCCCCGACACTGGGCAACAAGGCTTCCTGGAAGGGAGTGCCAGTGATACTGGAGGAGCTCATCGACGGCAGGTGGATCTCCGAGCCCTCGACGAGCGCGGGAGTCAGGGGGGTCCTCAACATCATGAAGGCCTATGACATGATCGACGGGGACGTTGAGCCCCAGGAGGGGTTCCCCATCGTACCCGGTATCAACAGGTTCCACGGTGTCATAAGGTGCGCCAGGGGAGGCCTCATACGCTTCTTCAAGGTGCCGGGGGAGCTCTTCTCCGAGGGAGAGACTCTGGCGGAGATCTACGATCTCTACGGCGACGTCATCGAAGAGGTGAAGATGCCCGTGGAGGGATACGTCTGGGCCTACCCCTGCGGTCAGTCCCTGGGGACTTCCGGGGGGCTCCAGGCGGTCCAGTCCGGTGCCAACATCGCATACGCCTTCACCCACGAGTCCGACTAATCTCCCTTTTTTTACACTTTCTCTGCTAAGGCCCTCCAGGGCCCTTCGAAAACCGTTATTACCTTCATCAGCTCCACTACGTGCAAATGACGAGCACAAGAGCGATCGACTGGAGGTCCCACCAGCTGGGGGCCATAGCCGCCTTCGCGGAGGTCGTTGACAACGGCTGCAAGCGCCTCGCCCTCAGCTCCCCCATGACCAGGGAGCAGTTCGACTCCGTCATCGAGGACATCCGGGAGGTAGCCGCGAAGCGGGGCCTCATCCTCCACGTCGATGGCGACTTCCTGGAGACCATCCTCTTCGACCACGAGCCCATAAAGGGAAAGACGGTGATCCACATCGTGGCCGAGCAGGCTACCGTGGACGAGTACCTGGGGCTCAAGGAGAAGAAGAGGATGCACGCGGAGGCAGGGACCCTGACGGACGATGTGGAGCACGAGGTCGCCTGGGGCCTGGGACGCCTGCTGAGCTACGACGATGACTCCATAAAACGGCTGCTGAAGAAGCGGGGTCACTAGTCCTCGAAGACCAGGTTCTCCATGTTGTCCAGCTTCCCCTTGATCCAAACCTTGAGACTCGCGATCCTCTCCTCCTTCTTACTCCAGAGGTCGAGGTCGATGTTGGCGGCGATGGACTGGGCCACCATGAGCTTCAATGTGTTGGGGTCCAACGCGTCCAGCTCCACCGATAGGTCGCCGTAGGACTCCAGGAAGCTCTCGGACCTGGCGTCGCTCCTCTTCACCGGCATCGGCGGCAGGTCGTACTGCTGGATCTGGTCCTTGGTGAGGGCGATCCTGATCACCTTGAAGTCCCCCGCGTCGTACTTTTTCAGCCTTTCCGCGAGGTCCCGTTCGATGTCGATGCCGCTGGGGTCGAAGTCCCCGAAGTAGAGCACCACCGTGGGCTTCCCCTTGAGCCTTTTCCTGATGTAGGTGGCCATCCTGTTGACATACGTGAAGCTGGGGTAGCCCCTGGTCGGGAAGGTCCTCACCGAGTACTGGTTCGCGATGTCGCTCATGAGCCTGCTCAGGGCGTCCTTCTCAAGGCTCACCAGGACGTAGTTGGGCTGATCGTCCCACATGGGCATCGTGAACTCCTTGTAGCTCTCCCTGAGGCCGGAGATACGCCTCCGGAGGAACTCCTCGGCCGAGGCGTAGCCCGTGTCGCCCCTGCCCAGGATGCGGCGGCTCCGGTCCTCGAGGCAGTTGACGGGGACGTCCCTCTGCTCCCGGGCCTTCACCATGATGCGGCTCAGCCGCTTGTAGCTGTTAATCGTGTTGGAGATGAGGCGCTTCGAGACAAGGCGGTAATAGAGCTGCCGGAGGGTGAGGGCTGAGTCGTACTGCTTGAAGACCTCCAGCGCCTCCTCCACGATACGCTCGTAGCTCGGCAGCTTCCTCGCCATGCTGCAATATTAATGGAAATGCGACGTATAATATAATCGGCTCAACCTCACCCCCTTGAGCGCTGAAAGCACCCAAAAAGCCCTTATTGAGGGCTGCCCGGACGAGAAACACGGATCCCAAAAGGAAAAGGGATGTGAAAAAAACGGGGATCAGCGTTCCTTCTTCAGGATCCGCCCCGGCCTCGCACCCGTATGCACGCCCCCGTCCACGACGACCTCTCCGTTGACGAGGACGTACTTGACCCCCTCGGGGTAGCTCCGGGACTCCTCGGGCTTCCCCACGATTCTCAGCCCCTCCCAGTCCAGGAGGGCGATGTCGGCGTAGGCCCCTGGCTTGATGGCCCCCCGCCCCTCAAGCCCGTAGACCTTGGCGGGCTGCGTGGAGCACTTGTACACCGCCTCCTCGATTGTTAGGAGGCTTCCCTCCCGGACGTTCCTGATGAGGAACTTGGGGTACCCCGAGTAGGTGTCCGGCAGCGGGATGGAGTAGGGGGGCACCTTGATCTCCCACTTGTCATCGGCGACGGAGACGTCGAGCCCAACCGAGCAGGCGGGGTGTCTGAAGAAGACCTGCATCTGCTCCTCGATACCCCGGTAGTCCTTGTGGCTCCCCCGGCTGTCAGGGTCCTCCACGATGAGGTCGCAGAGGGCCTCCCACGGGTCATTTCCCATCTTCTCGGCTGCCTCGGAGAGGAGGATGCCATCGTACTCCCCGTTGGAGTGCTTCGTGATGTAGATGTTCTCGGCCCAGTGGGCGGCGTTGAGGCAGGGGTTGATGACCACCCTCTGGAAGAGCTTCCCGGACTCTATCTCGTCCCAGCACTTCTTCCTGAACTCGTCCACCTTCAGCCACTCGGCCAGCCTCTCCCGGGACCCCAGGAGCCTGAGGAACTGGGTGAAGTGGCCGCTGCAGAGGTAGGGGAGGGGCTCCCAGCACTCCCAGGGGATGCAGTCGAAGCTCACCTCAAATCCGTCAGCTACGGCCTCGTCGATGGGCTCCAGGGTCGCCTTCCCGACAGCTACGCCTATGTCAGAGGTCATCGGTGGAATGGTGTGCCACCCCGGGGCGATGTGGGCGATATGCAGCCTCACCCCCGTCCTCCTGGCGGTGTTCAGGACCTCCAGGATGCCCTCCTGGGGCTCCGCATACCCCACCCCCTTCCCGATGTTCCGGCGGCGCCCCGTCCTCCTCCAGTGGGGCACGTAGACACCATCGTACTCCTTCAGCACCTCAACGCAGCCGTCGATCTCAGACTTCTCCGCGAAGACGTCGGGGTCGTAGTCGAGCCCAGCGGACAACCCCAGACAGCCCTCAGCCATCGCGGCGTGGATGAGCGCCTTCATCTCCTCCAGCTCCTCGGAGGTGGAGTGGCGCTTGTAGTCCTCCCCCATCACCTTGTAGCGGACAGTCCCATGGCCGACGAGGGGAGCATAGTTGACCGCGATGCCCTTCCCCCCGATGTGGGCAAAGTACTCCGCCATCGTCGTCCAGTCGATGTGCCAGCCGTACTTCTCGTCCAGCATCCCGTTGACCTCCTCCACGGGGAGGAGGGGCCTGGGACGGTGGTAGACGTAGGGGTACCTCTCGAAGAGTTCATCCGTCAGCCCCCTAGGGGGCCTCATGAACTCGCCCAGTGGCCCCGGGGAGCCCCCGCACTGCCCCGCCACCACCGTCGTGCACCCTTGCATCACGGCGCTCTCGCAGTCGGGATACCATGGGAAGCTCCCGTCCGCGTGGGAGTGGGGATCCACGAAGCCGGGCACAGCAAGGAGCCCCGAGGCGTCGATAACCCTAACCGCGTCTCCCTCCACATCTCCCACGGCGGCGACAGCCCCACCTTTGACGCCTATGGACCCGGCATAGGCTTTGTTCACCCCGTCCACTATCTTGGCATTGGAGATGAGAACATCGTACTCAGACATGAACCAGAGTCTGTCACTGATCCCATAATTAATCTTCGCAGGCAAGAAAAAAGATGAAAAATAGGGTTCTACTCTGTAGGCTCGGCGGTCCTCTTGGCGGCAGCCTCGGCCAGGGCCTTCCCCATGGCCTTGCACTTCGCCAGGACCTCGTCGGTCAGGTCCCCGGTCTGGATGATGCCTTCGGCAGCCTTCTCCAGCTTGTAGGAGCCGATCATCCTCTCGAGGCTGGCGAGGGCTGTATCACTGTCTCCCCCACCAGAGGTGTAGGCCGCGGCGGGCTTCCCCTCAGTCTTCCCTCTGATGTTGAGGCCCTTGTCGAAGAAGGACTTCATCTCTCCAGCCATGTAGCTGAAGTAGTTTGGGGAGCCGAAGGCGACCGCGTCGCAGTCCGCTAGGTCAGCCATGGTGGCGTAGTCCACCCTCTTGGCTGTTCCCTCTGCACCGGCGGCGGTGGCGCCCTCGACGATGGCTTTCGCCATCTTCTTGGTCTTCCCGCCCCTTGTGTAGTAGATCACGAGAACTGATACCATAACAAAATCTCCTGTAATCCCCTCAGTATACTCCTTGACTTTTTAAGGCTTTACCACGGCTTCGAGACACGGTGGAATAGCTGATTTTTTAGGTTTTAAATGGAAAAAAGGGGTTTTTAAGACCCCGTCTGGAAGTTTGTTTCGTTTCCTAGGAGTAGACGCCCTGGGCCACCATTGCGTCGGCCACCTTGAGGAAGCCGGCGATGTTTGCGCCCAATACGTAGTTGCTTGGCTGACCGAAGATCTTGGAAGTCTCGTAGGCCGCGCTGTGGATGTTCACCATGATCTGGTGAAGCTTCTGGTCGACCTCCTCGGCGCCCCAGAAGAAGCGCTGGCTGTTCTGGACCATCTCAAGGCCTGAGGTAGCGACACCACCAGCATTGGACGCCTTCCCGGGTGAGTACAGTATCTTGTTCTCGATGAAGATGTTGATGCCTTCAAGGGTCGTGGGCATGTTGGCGCCCTCGCCGACCGCCAGCACCCCGTTGTCGACCAGGGTCTGGGCGTCCTTGCCGTCCAGCTCGTTCTGGGTGGCGCAGGGCAGTGCGATATCACACTTGTAGACCCATGGCCTGCCCTTCTCAGTGTACTCGACGTTGTACTTCTCGGCGAACTCCTTGATCCGTCCCCTCTTGACGTTCTTGAGCTCCATCACGTAGTCCCACTGGTCCTTCGTGATACCGTCCGGGACGTAGATACAGCCGCCTGAGTCGCTCATCGTCACCACCTTAGCCCCCAGCTGGAGGCACTTCTCGACGGCGTACTGAGCGACGTTGCCGGAGCCTGAGACGGTGACGACCTTACCCTTAATGTCCTCTCCCTTGGTCTTCAGCATCTCCTGACAGAAGTAGACGTCACCGTAGCCCGTGGCCTGGGGCCTGATTAGGGACCCGCCGTATCTCTGACCCTTGCCCGTCAGGACGCATGTGCCGTGGACGTTGGTGATCTTCCTGTAGGCGCCGTACATGTAGCCGATCTCACGGGCGCCGACGCCGATGTCACCAGCGGGGACGTCGACGAACTGGCCTATGTGGCGGTACATCTCCATCATGAAGCTGGTGCAGAAGCTCTCGACCTCTGCGTCCGTCTTGCCCTTAGGGTCAAAGTCTGAGCCGCCCTTACCGCCGCCCATGGGGAGGCCGGTGAGGCTGTTCTTGAACGTCTGCTCGAAGCCCAGGAACTTCATCATCCCCAGGACCACCGTGGGGTGGAACCTGAAGCCGCCCTTGTAGGGGCCGATGGCGGAGTTGTACTGTACCCTGTAGCCCCTGTTGATCTGGATCTCGCCGTCCTTGTCCTTCCAGGGGACGCGGAACTGGACGATCCTCTCGGGCTCAATCATCCTCTCAAGGATCTTGTGCTCCTTGTACTGGGGGTACTTGTCAACGGCAGATTCGATGTTCTCCAGAACTTCATAGACAGCCCGGTGGAATGTTTTCTGCAGTGGATCTCTCTCTACGACCGAGTCGTATATTCCTTCAACATACTTGTTCATAAGACCACTCTTCGTAAGTCTCCTCTGTCAAGATGGGTATTATATATTTATTACTTTCTGAATCCAGGGTAAAAAGTATATACTATACGCATTCAAGACGTAATCTAAATATCAAATACGGTATTTTACGAGGAAATGGATAAAAAAACACCTAAGAAAAGGGTCATGAAAAAACCAGTTATCATGTGGATGGCTGTTAACCACAGAGATATTCAACGGCCTTCGTGACTTCACCAGTAATAAATATCTGGATGGGCCCCAGGGGCGACTCCCCCGCGCCGTAGAAAGAGGCGCGTCCCATGTACGCGGCCTGCTTGTTGAGGCCGAAGGACATCACACCCTCCCCCGATGTCCTCGTGAGAATTCCCCTCGCCGCGTCCCTTATCCGCGTCCTCCTCAGGAGATCCCTGAGGTAGCTGAGCGACTCAACGCCCTGAAGACTGCTCTCCAGGACAGTCGTGTCACCCCTATCAACGGCGGTGAGGGGGACCTCACCGAGGACGTTGAATATCTCTGTGGTTAACAGCCATCCAC
>JABUBL010000403.1_pt1 | contig 12655 bp, 7 predicted proteins | sample 7240371 | NCBI WGS metagenome assembly JABUBL01 (sample SAMN07256343, study PRJNA390944) | subsurface metagenome | isolation source: Methane hydrate marine sediment | place: Pacific Ocean: Eastern North Pacific, ODP site 1244 | collected 2002
TTTCCTGTTCAATCCGGAATTTCTCAATCGGCTCGATGAGACCGTTGTTTTCAATTCCCTGACCAGGAAACATCTCCTCCAGATTGTGGGTCTGCAGCTGCGCGACCTTAAGAACAACCTGGCCAGCAAGCATGTGACGTACAGCATCACTAAAGCGGCCAAGGAGCGGATTATCGAGGAAGGATACAGCAGGTCATTCGGTGCCCGACCCATGCGCCGGGTGATACAGGATCGGGTTGAGAATGTTATTGCCGAGAAATTCCTCACGAGGGAGTTCACCGAGAGCGGCCATATCAACATCAGTGCCCGGGGCAAGAAACTCTTTTTCACTCAGAAAGCTTCCGACCCCAAAGATCCCGACGTCTCCCTGGCAGAGGAAGCTGACTGAGATCCTTTCCGCCCTTCATCAGGCTTCAAACACGCCATATTTACTCACTTCCGCTGACAATTGTGCCATTTGGTCATAATTTTTCACCCGGCACCATTCTTGTACCCAATTAATCTGAGCATTCAAAAGGAGGTTTGAAATGGGAAAAATTATCGGTATCGATCTGGGGACGACCAATTCCTGCGTGTCAGTTATGGAGGGAGGCTCCCCGACCATCATCCAGAATTCCGAAGGGGGACGTACCACTCCCTCCATGGTGGCTTTCTCCAAGAATGGAGACCGCCTGATCGGCCAACCGGCGAAACGGCAGGCCGTAACCAACCCGCAGAACACGGTGTATTCCATCAAGCGGTTCATGGGCCGGCTGCATAAGGAAGTGGGTCAGGAAATCGGGGAGGTGCCCTTTGAGGTTGCGCAGGGCTCGAAAGGGGAAGTCCTCGTGAAGATAGGTGATAAGAAATATACACCTCCTGAAATCAGTGCTATGATTCTCCAGAAGCTTAAGCAGACCGCTGAAGCCTACCTGGGGACCAAGGTAACAGATGCCGTTATTACTACCCCAGCCTACTTTAACGATTCACAACGCCAGGCCACGAAAGATGCCGGCAAGATTGCGGGGCTGAACGTCCGGCGCATCATTAACGAGCCCACCGCCGCTGCCCTGGCGTATGGCCTGGACAAAAAGAAGGACGAGAAAATCGCCGTCTTCGATTTTGGCGGCGGAACCTTTGACATTTCCATACTGGAGCTGGGTGGTGGTGTCTTCGAGGTTAAGTCCACCAATGGTGATACGCACCTTGGCGGCGACGATATCGACCAGGTACTAATCGACTGGATGGCCGATGAGTTCAAGAAAAACGAGGGCATAGACCTTCGTGATGATCCCATGGCACTGCAGCGTCTCAAGGAAGGTGCCGAGAAGGCCAAGATGGAGCTTTCCAGTGCTATTCAGACAGACATCAACCTGCCGTTTGTCACGGCGGACGCCGCCGGGCCCAAGCACCTGAACATCCAGATCACCCGGGCCAAGTTTGAAAACCTGATGTCGGGCCTGTTCGAGCGGCTGAAGGAGCCCTGCATACAGGCCCTGAAAGATGCCCACCTCAAGCCGGCGCAAATCGATGAGGTCATTCTGGTGGGCGGGAGTACGCGGATTCCCAAAGTACAGCAGATTGTCCAGGATATTTTCAATAAAGAGGCCCACAAAGGCGTCAACCCCGATGAAGTGGTGGCCGTGGGTGCTGCCATTCAGGGAGGTGTTCTGGGCGGCGAGGTGGAAGATGTCCTCCTGCTGGATGTGACTCCGCTGTCCCTGGGCATCGAAACCCTGGGTGGTGTCATGACCAGGCTTATCGAGGCCAACACCACTATTCCAACCAAGAAGAGCCAGATATTTTCAACCGCCTCTGACAACCAACCCTCGGTGGAGATTCACGTTCTCCAGGGTGAACGGCAGATGGCTATCGACAGCAAAACTATTGGGCGTTTCCACCTGGACGGTATTCCCCCGGCACCCAGGGGTATCCCGCAGATTGAGGTCACTTTCGACACTGATGTCAACGGTATCCTGGCCGTCGCGGCCAAAGATAAGGCGACGGGCAAGGAACAGAGTATCCGGATCGAGGCTTCCAGCAGTCTTACCGAAGAGGAGATTGAGCGAATGCGCCGGGATGCGCAGGTGCACGATGAAGAGGATAAGAAAAAGCGGGAAGAAGTGGAGCTGCACAATAACGCAGATCAGCTGATCTACCAGACGGAAAAGCAGGTCAAAGAGTTCGGAGACAAGCTCTCCGACAGTGACAAATCAAGCCTGGAAAAGGAGTTGGAAAAGCTCAAGCAGGCCAACGCCGGCTCTAACGCCAAGGACATCCAGGATGCCATCGACGGCGTCAACCGGATCTGGTCCGATCTGGCTACAAAAATGTATGCTGAGACCAAGTCCGGCGAGGAAGGTAAGCCTCAGGAAGAAACGGAGTCCAAGTCCTCTGGTAAAGGGGATGACGGTGAGATCGAGGACGCTGATTTCGAAGTTGTAGATGACAAGAAGTAGTTTCTCGAAGACATCGGCAAACATGGGGCGGGTGGTTAATTATCGCCCGTTCTGTTTTTATTGAGCCGTTTGTGGTTGTATATTTCAAACGGTTAGAGCTAAAATCTATGAAGTGGTGGCGTAGAGTAATCCGTTCCCTTAGGAAAGTATTGCTGCTGGTGCTGGTGGCGGCTTTCACGGTGGTCGTATTTTTCCCCGGCCTTTTCACCAGGTACCTCCAGTCGTATGCAAACCGTAAGTACCTGAATCCGAGTGGCTTACGTGTTTCTTACAATGGATTCGTCGGAGATCTGTTCAGCTCTTTCCAATTTCAGGACATCACCATTTCGGCCAGGGATGGTACCTTTACCTTGAGGGCGGAAGACGCCCGCATGAATATTGATTTTCTCCGGTTTCTGAGACGGGATCTGTTTTTTGATGAGGTTTCCGTAGCCAGACTCAGTCTGGACCTGCCATCGGCGGATTCCTCCGGCACGATGGAAAGACTGGAAACGGATCGATTGCCCTGGATATCTATTCAGAATTTCAACGTTAAGGACGCTACCGTCACCCAGGGTGATACCGATTTCTGGTTTCAGGTCTCCGGCAACCTGGATATGACCAAGGTCATCACCCTGAAAAACGCCCGGATTAACCTGGCTCATTCCCAGCTGCCTGATACGCTGTACCTGGCTGCCAAACACTTCGCTTTTGACGGACGGCGGATTACCATCGCATCCGGGGACCTGAGCTATCAGGAAAATAGAGCAGCCTTGGATGGCAGCGTCCAGGTTATCCCGACGGTGGATCTGGACCTTCAGATCAAGTCTGATCAGTTTCTACACCCTGCGTGGCTCCCAGGATGGCTCGACTGTCAGTCCATCGAGGGGCACTTGCGTGGAAACCTCAAATCGCTGGAATGTCGGTTATCCCTGGCGCTGTATTCTCAGAACAGCCCCCTCGACCAGGCAGAGATGGATTTCAAAGTAACAGATAGGGGAATTCACATTAATCGCGGCTTATTTGTCAAGGGATCGCAACATATCGAAGTCCGCGGCGAAGTGGATCCGGGAGGGAGCTTGGCTCTGGACGCATCGTTTTCCGGGACCCGGCTGAACGATTTCCTTCCCGGCGTTCCGGAACTTATTCTGGATGGCACTGTAGGTCTCCAGGTCAACTGGCACGGCGGCGATATCGATTCTCTGCGACTGGCTCCGGCCCTTGATCGGCTGGTGTACCGGGATCACGTCCTCCGCAATATTCACGGCGGGGTGGCTATGGAGAACCGAGTCTGGACCATCACCGACACCACCAACCTGCAATTTGCCGGCAGTAATATTCAGCTGTGGGGATCGGTAGACGCCGGGCGGGAGACCCTCGATCTTGAGGTCTATCTCCAGACCGATGTTTTGGGCAACCTGTTGGATTCTCTCGGTTTAGTTCCCATTAAGGGTCGGGCCAATGGACAGCTTTGGGCCAGTGGTTCCTGGAACGATCCCTCCTTCACGGGTGCGGTGATGCTCAATAGTACCGGATACGGTGAGATTACAGCTGGCCAGGCATTCATCCAGTTTGTTCTGGATAACGCCATGACCCGGCCCCGCGGTCGATTATATGCCTCTACGGGGGACCTGAACATCATGGGAGTGCCGGCGGAAGGCGGAGAAGCAGAGTTCATATTCGAGGAAGACACCGTTTTTGCCAGTACCCTGCGTATATACCAGGGACTGGAAAAACTGGATACCCGGGGGTACCTTACTCTTTCCAAGCCGGTACGCCTGGTTCTGGATACTGTTACTGCCTGGCGCAATACAGAGGTGCTGGCTGGCAGTCCCATCATCGCCAGGCGAGTTGGGGAGAGGATTGAAATTTCACCGGTCATTCTGAGCTTTGCCGGTGGGCAGATTGCGCTCACGAGTAGCTGGATCGATCCCGGCAACTTCGCGATGCAAATGAGTTGCGAAAGGGTTGATCTCGAACGCCTGTTCCGGTTTCTAGGGAAGCCGCCCAGACTGCGCGGGGTAGTAGCTGCCAGCGCCAGCCTGAACATGCAGGACAGCCGCCTGGCTCTAGCCGGAACGGTAGCTGCCACCGATGGTGAATTCAGCCAGATATCCTTCACCCGGCTGAGCTCTGAATTTTTCCTGAAGGACAACCGGCTGGTTTTCAAGCAGTTGGACTGGCTGCATCAGGATGGGAAGATGGCGGTGGCCGGTGAATTGATCTATACCCGGGATGGTTCCCGCTTTGGCGGTCTGGGAGCCTTGGATTCGCTGGATCTCCAGGGCCGTCTGGATGATTTCCAGTTCCACGATCTCCAGCCCATTTTGCCCTGGAAAATCGAGACACATGGTTGGACAACGGGAACCTTCACCGCCCGGGGTCAGGCCGACGATCCGGTTTACGTGGCTGCTCTGAGTATTGCAGATCCCAGGTTCGACCGGGTCACCGGGGAACTGCTTACTGGTCGCCTGCGATATGAACATCAGCGAGTGCAGTTCAGCGACCTGGTGTTAAAGACCGCCACGGGTTCATATTCCGGTGGCGGCACTATCCCGGCGGACCTGAGTCCCACAACCGGCAAGCTGGATGTGATCAGTGATGCACCGGTAGACGTGGCTTTTACCGGCAATACCACCCAGCTCGATTTCCTTACCCCTTATTTCGGGGATGTTGACTCCCTCAATGGCGAGTATGAAATCGAGCTGGCCCTTTCGGGCACCTTTGAGCGGCTGATCCGCAACGGGAAGCTGACCGCCAGAAACGGCAAGGTCGAGCTGTTCGTCATGGAGAATCCCATCGTGGGGGTGGAAGGTGAGCTGATCCTGGCGGATAACCTGCTGATGGTAGAGCGCCTGGAAGGCCACACCCCATATGGCAGGCGGTGGGGTAAGGATGACTCTCGTCTCACCGTGTCGGGTACAATGGATATGACGAGGTTCTTCAAACCCGTGTTCGATCTGCAGATTAGTGGTGAACACGCCTACTTTGCCCGGCCGTTGGGGGAGATTGAGGCGGTGGGGTCTCCCGCATTCACGGTAACAGGGAGGGATACAGTATATTTTCGGGGCGACTTTGTTCCCGATCCTGGTCGGGCGTTTCTCCGCATGGACTTTACCGGCCCCGAGAGTTATGCCCTTAAAAAGGTCGATGAGGGCACAATTCTAGTCTACGACATCTATATTCCCCTGTACTCCGGTGTTACTATCGAAAACAGCGACGTGAATGCGGAGGTCGAGGGCGAAATCACCCTTACAAAGGTGGGATCGGAAGACTTTCGCTTTGCGGGTACCATCGACGTATTGAGTGGCAGTTTTGTCTACAACGGGTATGACTTCGTCTTTGATGAGGGAACGGTGACGCTGGAACCCTCCTCATTAAATCCCCGGTTTTATATTCGGGCTACCACGCAGGTTGATATGCTCCGGTCCGGTGCTCCCGCTATCCGGGAAGATGAACCGGTGGATGTAACCCTGGTACTGACGGGGACTCTGGATGACCCGCAAATGTCGTTTGAGTCTTCGGCGCTCTATAGTGAGAGCGATTTTCTCCAGCTCTTCGCGCTGGGGCAAAGTCTGGAAGAGGGAGTGAATCTCCCCGTAACGGCTGGATTGAGCCTGACAAATATTGTACTGAGACGTATAGAGGAAGAGGCCCGCCAGGTCCCGGGCCTTGATCGCTTCCAGATTCAGACCGCCAGTCCCCGCACTGTCCTTAGAGACATGGAAGCGGTTCGGATCCATGTCGGCAAGCGGTTGTGGTCCAAAGTTTATGTTGGAGTGCGGGCCGACCCAACTCTGAGTTACAACCAGTATCAGATAGCGTACCGCCTGAACCGGAATATGTCGCTGGTGGTATCGGTTGATGAAAAAAGCCTGATCCAGGTTAAGTACAGGCTCAAGTTCCGCTATTAGTCATCGGGCCTATTCCCTATTAATGATTCGCACGCCTCGGGCAGTCATTCTCTCTCTGTCCTTTCTTGTCTCGGTGGTCTCTCTAGCCGGCCAGCAGGCCAACCCCCCGATTGCAAGTATTGCCATCGGTCCTCCCGACAGTCTGACTTTCATCGGCTCTCCCGACAGCCTGACGTTTAAACCGAGTGAGCTTACGAATCTGATGAGATTGAAGGCCCCCAGATTGGTTTCCGGGGGGACTCCCTTCAGCCGCCGCGCACTGAAAGTCGATGCCCTCACCATCGAGCATTTTTATTTCAGCCACGGTTATCTGGAAGCCAGGGTAGACGAGTCTTTCACTGTTGCCCCTGACGGACGGGTGGAGGTCTATCTCCGGGTAAGCGAAGGGCGGCCGTTCATGCTGTCGGAGGTTTCCCTGACAGGGAACCGGCTCCTGACCAGGGAGGAGGTACTCCAGTCCCTGGACATCAGAGTTGGTGAGCCTTATAACCCGGTGGGTATCCGGGATCGGCTGGAGGCATTGCGGCACCATTATCAGAATCAGGGCAAGCTTACCATCGACATCCTCGAAGAAATCGAGGTAAACGATAATGTTCACCTGCGCCTTACGATTTCCGAGGGTCTTACTTATTTGATCGGTAATGTGATGGTATCGGGTCTTAAACAGATACCGGAGTGGTACGTGACGCGCGAGTTGTTGTTTCACCGCGGGGATGTTTTCAACCGGAGCAAGCTCCTCCTTAGTCAACAGCGTGTTTTCGAGTCGGGGCTGTTCAGCGCTGTTGAAATAACTCCGCTGGTTCAGGCTGAGGAGCCCAGGATTGCGCATATCGAGGTACGCGTACGAGAATTGGGGCGGGGCAGTTTTGATTTCAGTGCGGGTTTTAGCCAGCAGGAGGCCGCGAGAGGAGGTGAACCCAATACGGCACTGAGCAGTTCGTTTCAGTGGTGGCATTCCAGGCCGCTGAACACCAGCCTCCGAACCGGTATCACCCTGGAAGGCAACCTGCTCTGGGAGCGCTGGTGGCCGCCCGATTTTCTGGCCGCCGGGGAAATTATCCGCCCCTGGACTCTAGGAGTCCGGCTGCCTTCATCGGTGAGACTATACTATGACTACCGCACTACCCCTGATATCGTCTCGCGCCGGGGAATTGATCTATCTCTACTCCCCAAGCGGACTCAGCGCCACCAACCGCGGGGTTCTATCGGGTGGGTTGAGATTACTGCTACTGATCCCGACTCTGTTGCCGCTACCACCGCTGCCGAGCGTGGTTTCAGATTGGAATACCTGTTCCAGGGAGCGGACAATCTGTTAGTTCCTAGCCGGGGCACTATTTTTCAGATCAAATATTCCCGCCAGCGCACCTTTCTGACGGGTAAACCGCTCTACCACCTGGCGGAGCTGGATATCCGGCGCTACCACACCCTGTTTCAAAGTGCGGTATTCGCATATCGTTTTAAGGTGGGATACCTGATAGTCCCCTCCGGTATTAAATTAAGACGCTACCACCTCTTTGATCTGGGCGGCAGCACGTCTTTGAGGGGCTGGTCCAGCCCCAGCAGCTTTTCTGAAGAGGGCGGGATGGCGAAATTACTGGCAAACGTAGAACTTCGTACACCTCAAATCTGGGTGCTGGGTGCGGAGTTTTTCCTGGACGCTGGTGCACTAGAGGCCTTCACTGTGTCAGAAGAAAATAGCGAAAACCAGGACGAGGGCGGCCTTGAGTGGGTTATAGGCTGGGACATCGGTGCCGGGCTGCTGATAACAACTCCCCTGGGGCCCGTCAGGATTGACGCGGCCTTTCCCTGGGGGGATTTGAGCAAAAAACCCACTCTCCAGGCGGCCTTTCTGTACACCTTCTGACCTGTGCCGATGGTGGACCCGGAACTGATCAGCTAAAGCGCGTATTTTGCGGTTATGACATGATTATTATTTTTCTTTCAATGCCTGCCAAACACCTGCTGTAAAAGTGAAATTGGAACTCCACCGCCGGGATATAAGTAAAACAACCTTGGAATTGGATCTTGAAGCCCGGTAGAGGCCGGGTATAAATTTTCGCTCCCATGAAAGCTCTTCATCAACCAGTATAGGAGTATAGTTGTATGCGTCCATCAATGCGAAACATTTGCCTGTTGTTACTGCTGCTTTTTATGGTCTGTGGCGTCAGGCAAACGGCCGAGGAGCTGTGGAGTTCTTCCAGGCGGGAAATGCAGGCCAGGCGATATCGTAAAGCCATACAGGCCCTTGAGAAACTAGTGGCCGCCTATCCTGAACATACTCTCGCGCCCAGGGCCCAGTTCCAGATCGGGGATATTTATATGAATAATATGGATGACCTTCATAGCTCTGTTGCCGCATACCAGGTAACTACTGACCATTTTCCTGACACTGATGAGGGGGTGAAGGCCCTCTTCATGGTCGGCTTCGTGAATGCCAATCATCTTAAGGACTACGAGGCTGCCAGACAGGCATACATGGGGTTTATAGATCAATACCCTAACCACGAATTGATCCCTTCGGTGAAATTTGAGCTGGAGAACCTGGGCAAATCCGCTGATGAGATTGACGCCTTGAAAGGTGTGGCAAATGCCAGTTAAAACCTCCCAGTCTATGACCCAGCCCAGCCCCGATCTCCAAGCTCTCACCGACCGTATCGTCTGCGAATCGGAGTACATTAACAGCCTCCGGGAGGAAATTGGCCGGGTCATTGTCGGGCAGCATGACCTCATTCAGAAGCTGCTCATCGCCATGCTTTCCAAGGGGCATGTGTTGCTGGAAGGAGTGCCCGGCCTGGCGAAAACCCTCACGGTAAGCACCCTGTCAAATCTCGTACAGACCAAGTTCCAGCGCATCCAGTTTACCCCGGACCTGCTGCCCGCAGACCTGATCGGTACCTTGATTTACAATCCTAAAGAGGGGACGTTTGAAGTCAAGCAGGGCCCCATTTTCACAAATATTGTGCTGGCCGACGAGATCAACCGCTCACCCGCCAAAGTGCAGAGCGCCCTGCTGGAAGCCATGCAGGAAGGCCAGGTGACTATTGGCACCGATACCTTCCCACTGCCCCAGCCCTTTATGGTAATGGCTACCCAGAATCCTATCGAGCAGGAAGGGACCTATCCTCTGCCAGAAGCCCAGGTGGATCGCTTCATGTTCAAACTCCTGGTGAATTATCCCTCCAACCACGAAGAGCTGCTGATCCTTCAACGCATGGCCCACACGAACAACCTTCCGAAACTCAAACCGGTGGTCAGGGCCAAGCAGATTCTCCAGAGCCGGGAGGTAGTGAACGACATTCACCTGGCGGAGAATATTCAGCAGTATATCGTTGACCTGGTGATCGCCACCCGCAACCCGGAACAGTTCGGTCTCACTGATCTCAAGGGATTGATCGCTTACGGAGCCTCACCTCGTGCTACGATCTATATCGCCATAACTTCCCGGGCCAGGGCCTTCCTGAACCACCGGGGCTACGTGATCCTGGACGATGTACGGGATGTGGCCCGCCCCGTATTGCGACACCGGATTCTACTTACCTACGAGGCGGAAGCGGAGAACGTGACCTCCGAAGAGATCATTGACCGCCTGTTCGATACAATTCCTACCCCTTGAGCCGCTTGCACACATGTCCTTGAGGTGTTGACATGATACCCAGGGAAATCTTGGAGAAGGTCCGCTTCATCGAGATTCAGACCAGGCACCTGGTGAATGACATCTTCGGCGGGGAGTATCATTCGGTGTTTAAGGGTCAGGGGATGGAGTTTGCCGAAGTGCGGGAATACCAGCCCGGTGATGACATCCGCACTATCGACTGGAATGTAACCGCCCGTTTTGGCAAGCCGTTTGTCAAGCGCTTCGATGAGGAGCGGGAGCTGACCGTCATGCTGGCCGTGGATGGCAGCGGCTCGTCCGTATATGGCACCGGCCCCGTCTTGAAGAGTGACATTGCAATCGAGATCGCCGCCGTGCTGGCCTTCAGCGCTATCAAGAACAACGACAAGGTGGGGCTGGTCATCTTCAGCGACGGCGTGGAAAAGTTCATCCCACCTAAAAAGGGCAGGGGCCACGTCCTGCGTGTGATCAGGGATCTGCTCTACCACGAGCCGGTGGGTCGCCAGACCAGCCTGGACGTTGCCCTGGAGTTCCTCCTCCGTGTGCTTAAGCGGCGCAGCGTCATCTTCCTGCTGTCCGATTTTCTCGATGAAGGTTTCGATGTGCCCCTGAAGCTGGTGAGCCGCAAGCACGACTTGATCCTGCTGCGACTACAGGACCCCTCCGAGCAGAGTCTGCCCAACCTGGGGCTGGTCAAGTGGTATGATCCCGAGACGGGGGATGAAGCCTGGTTGGATACGTCCTCAAAAGCGGTCCGTAGGCAGTTCGCCCGGCGGGTTGAGGAACGGCGGGCCGCCTTCCAGGGGTTCTGCCGTCGCCACAGCATCGACCTTATCTCGATCAACACCCACGCCAGCTACGTGCAGCCCCTCATGAATTACTTTACCACCAGGGCGACCCGGCATTGAGACATTATCTGCCCGTTTACTTGCTGATCATCAGTGCCCTGTTTGCCCAGGGTCTGCCCGGCCAGGGCCAGGGTGACCGGCTCACAAGCCGCTGGAGCGTCGATACAGTGCGCGTCGGTGAGCCGGTCACCCTCCGGCTGGAGGTAGAGCTGCCCGCCGGCAGCGTCCCCCACTTTTCGGAGCTTACCGTTACCAATCCCGAAGCCAGCCTGATCCAGACCCGCCTGGAACCCATGGCCGTGGAATATGTCTTTACCTTCTGGGAACTGGGGCTGGTGACCCTACCGGGCATCCCGGTTAAAATTGTTGCTCCTGACGGTGCCGAGCGAGTGGTGCAGACCGACTCGCTGTCTATCCTGGTGGCCAGTGTACTTACGGGCCGGGAGCAGGATATCCGGGAGATTAAGGGCATGATACCTGTTATACTTACCAGCGCGCGTTCGATATGGTTCAGGATCGGGTTGGTGGTAGTGCTGCTGGGCGTAATCGCCCTCGTCTGGCGGAGCCGGCGGCTGAGGGGACCGGCCCGGGCGGTTAAGGATGAGAAGCTCCAGCCGGACGCCGTGGCCATGAGGGCGCTGGGCAAACTGAGTGTGGGCCGCTACTATCCGGCTCAGGCCGGTGAGTCTTACCTGGAGCTGTCCCGGGTCCTGCGGCGGTACCTGGAGCAGCGGTTTCTTTTTCGTGCCCTGGAGATGACCACTTCGGAGATCAAAGGCCTCCTCCCGGCGGAGCTGGACGATCCGGGCACGGCCGCGCTCATCGGGCAGGTGCTGGAGCAGAGCGACCTGGCCAAATTCGCCGGCCTGCACCAGCCGAAAAAACAGTGGCGGGAGGATTTGAGGCAAGTGCAGGCTATCATTGATCGGACCAAGCCGGTCTTTCGAGTGTAGGGGGTTATCTGAGCCATCCTGCACAAGATCGTTATTCCCCTTTTTCTTCAGGCCAGCATTCCCTAATATCATGATTACTTATGCCTCCTCGGTGAGGCATGGCATTCCTCGTTATTAAAAGGAGGTTGAGATGACCCCTTTGGCCTATGTGATTATCTTTCTGCTGGCGTTGGTCGGCCTGGCCGCTGGCTATCTGGTGGGACGACTGCACCGGCAAAGCCGTCAGGAGCAGCAGAAGGATGCCTTTAAGGCGCTGGCTGGCAGCGTCCTGGCGGAATCCACGACGGAATTTCTGAAGCTGGCCGATGAGAAGTTCAAAGCACTGGCCCGGCAGGGTGATGCCACCCTGGAGGAAAAGAAGAAGCTCATCGATGCCAACCTGCAGGAGATGGGTGTTACCCTCAAGAGCCTGGTTGAGAAATCAGCCCGGCTGGACGAAGGATTGGCCACCAGCAAAGAGGAGACCGAGAAGCTGCGCTCCACGGCCGACCAGCTGCGCCAGGTGCTGGCTTCACCGCAGCAAAGGGGTATGTGGGGGGAACGCATGGTGGAGGATATTCTGAACGTGATGGGCCTGGAAGAGGGGATCAACTATAAGGCCCAGATGACCATGAGCTCCGGCGAACGACCCGACTACACCTTCCTGCTGCCCAAGGGCAAGAAGGTCAACCTGGATGTGAAATTTCCTATTGATCAATATGAGCGCTATTTAACGGCCGAGTCCGATGCCTGGGCGGAAGGTGCCAAGAAGCAGTTTCTATCCGACGTGAAAAACCACGTGAAGGACGTGGCCTCAAGGGGATATATCGATCCCGAGTCCGGCACCGTGGACTACGTCATGGTCTTTATCCCTAACGAGTCCATCTACGGTTTTATCCACCAGAACGATCCCGACCTGCTTGACTTTGCG
>JABUBL010000404.1_pt1 | contig 12654 bp, 5 predicted proteins | sample 7240371 | NCBI WGS metagenome assembly JABUBL01 (sample SAMN07256343, study PRJNA390944) | subsurface metagenome | isolation source: Methane hydrate marine sediment | place: Pacific Ocean: Eastern North Pacific, ODP site 1244 | collected 2002
GTATCAGTGTCGTTGAATTAAGCGATTGCACTCAAACCGTTGGATTTGCCCAATTGTCAGCGACAATATAGGACGTCGCGGGCTTAGAAGAAATAATAAAGCTTGGGCGGAGCCAAAGCTCATTTTTCCCTTGCAAAAAAGCGTATTTGGAGGTATCCTATTTTATACAAATACCCTATCTTAAAGGGGTGGGGCTAAACAGTGTGAATGTAAGAAAACTTTCCTAATCTTTGGTAGGAGGATTACGGTGAAATCTTTAATCGTTTATGCAGGTCGCAAGCCCTGGCTGGTCTTCTTAGCGTCAGTCCTGTTCTTCACAGCAGTTGTTTCACCAGTGGCTTGGTCACAGGGCAGCGAAACTAACAAACAGGCAATAGTACGCCAAGTGGCTCAAGACTGGATTAAGGCCGGAACAGAACAATACGAAAGAGGTTTCTACAAAGCCGCGGAACAATCCCTGCTCCGAGCGCAGGACTACGAAGATTACCTAACGAATGACGAATGTGAAAAACTAAGGCAGCTTCTGGAAAAAACTCGCACAGCGGCACTTGAAAGGGAGCGGATTTTAGGTGAGATTCGGACAGCCAATGAATTAGCCAAACAGGGCAAGGCGCTTGAGGCCAAGGAACACCTGGAAAATGTCAAAGACAGTAAGTTCCTCACCAAGGAAGAGCAGCAGCTGATAACAAAGTCGCTTGACAGGATAAACAGAGAACTCGGCACCACTGAACCCGTAGAGCCCGTGGTGGCAATAGAGGCTAAAGAGGAAGTTAAAGAAGAGCCCAAAGAGATTAAACAACCACCTGCTAAGACGACCGTCAAGGATGTCGAGGATGAATTGCTTGGCGCCGAGGCCGAGACAGCAGCTATCAAAGAAGCTGAAGAGCCTGTTGCGACCGGTGTCGCTGAGACGCCGGCCGCCGAACCAGAGGTCGGTAAAGCCCCAGCCGAGGAAGGCAGCTACATTGAAGCGATTAATCGCAGAAGGAATGTAATACGCAGCCACACCAGTGCCCTTGTGAGTAATACAATAGCAAAAGCAGAAACTTACGTAAGCAAGGGTGACTTCGACGGGGCAAAAGAGGCAGTCGCAAGGGCTGAGCGTACCGTGAATAAAAACCAACTGCACCTCGGAGAAGACGTCTTCAATGAATACGCCAGTCAGCTGGAGCTGCTGAGGGAGAAGATAGTCAAGGCACAGAAAGAAAGCTGGTTACAACTGCAGCGGCAAAAGCGGATAGAAGCACAAGAAGCACAGCAAAGGTATTTGGAGCAGGTTGAGGCTGACAGGAGCAAGAGAATAACTGAGCTTATGGACAACACCCAAGCTTATATGAAACAACAGCGCTACGAAGAAGCTCTCGGCCAGCTGGAGAGTCTGCTTGCGTTAGACCCGTTAAATGACAAGGCACTAATACTGAAAGACACACTGGACGATACTATTAACTTTCAGAAACAACTGGAGGTGCAGAAGGAGGCAAGCAGGCAAAAAGTCGAGCTTTTGAAAGAAACTGACAAAGCAGCAATTCCATACGCTGAGGAGTTTAGGCTGCCCAAGAATTGGCGTGAGATTGTCGCCATACGCAAACCAAAGGAAGCGATTGGGCGGGACCCCGCCAATGAAGCTGTCTACAAAAGCATGGAAGAGATTGTCGACCTTTCGGACTTCACGCCGACGATGCCTTTCAGCCAAGCAATAGAGCTGCTAAAAAACTCGGTAGAACCGCCACTGAAGGTATGGGTGCTATGGGGGGATTTGTATGATAACGCTGATATCGACCAGAATACGGAAATAAATGTGGATCCGATATCCGCGGTTCCGCTTGGCACGGCGTTGGAGCATTTGTTGAAGTCGGTTTCAGGTGGATTTGCGGAACTGGATTACACAGTTAAAGACGGCGTGATTACAATTGCCACCGCAGAGTCGCTGCCCAGCGAAATGGAGATACAGATTTACGACGTTGCCGAGCTGGTCGGCGCCGCTGCTGACTTTGCTTATGAACTGATGGAGCTTGGGGAGATAGCGGTGGGCGGTGGCGGCGGCGGTGGCGGCGGTGCTGCTGAGGCTGCGGGGAGTGCGGAAACCCCAGAAGAGCTGTTAGGCACCGAAGCAATACAACAAAACGCCATTGATATTGTTCAGCTTGTGCAGGAAAGCATTGACCCGAAAAGCTGGTATGATGAGGGCGGCGACGCCACCATAAGAATCTATACACCAAGCAACCCAACCAGACTGATTATTAAACAAACGCTCAAAAACCACAAACAAATCCGAAAACTACTCGATGACCTGCGCCACCTGCTTACCGAACAGATTGCTATCGAGGCAAGGTTCCTGACGATTAGCGAGAACTTCCTCGAAGAGATCGGCATTGACCTCGATTTCCCGGTGATCAATATTGGGGGTAAGTTCGGCAATCTTAGTTTCTTTCAGAGCAGCTTCAGGCGTCCCACTGATCCGGCCGCAGTCGTTGGTGTCAGCCCCATTAGTACGGGCTTAGAAGGCAGCTTAGCAGGAGCCGTGGCATCTGCAATTACCGGAGGCTATGGCTCTATAATCGATGACCTTCAGGCGAGTTTCCTCATCAGAGCAACGCAGGCCCACACGGATTCGAAGGTTCTTAATGCCCCTAAGGTTACTGTGCTTAATGGCGAGTCTGCAACGATCAGGGTCCAAAAGGAGATAGCGTATGTATCTGACTGGGAGATTGAGCAGGTCATCGCAGGCGAAGCGATTGCAATAACTCAGCAAGAGCCAGAGATCGATACCGTTCAACCCGGTGTGGTTCTAAACATCACACCTACTATCAGTGCCGATAGGAAATATGTGATCCTGCGAATCACAACGTCGTTCACAGAGCTGAAGGATATGGCAGAATGGATTGTCGGTCAGGTTGGCTCTGGGGATGCTGTGCGGGACCTCAAGATTCAGCTACCGTTGATAGAGAGTGCGATTGCGCAGACACGTGTCAGCGTCCCGGATCGCGGCACTCTTCTCATTGGCGGCCAGAAGATAAGCGGAGAAGCTGAGAAGAGCCAGGGCGTGCCGGTGCTGAGCAAGATACCGCTGATAGGCAGACTCTTTGAGAACCGCAGCAAAATAAAGGATGAGAAAACCCTATTGATTCTGATTAAACCCACGATCATAATCCAGAGTGAATATGAGGAGCGGGAGGTTGCCGCGATGGAAAGGGGATTCTAAATCCTCTGGCAGGGGTTGGTTATAGGTCTTCAGGGGTAATGTTAGATTTTTTGCAAGGCCCTCCACTATTTGGAGGAGGGTTTTCTTCGTAAATAACGTAGTTACAAAGGGTTCGAACAGAGAGGCTCTTAGTCCCGATAACTAAGTGTCTAATTTCTAATTTGTTTGTTAAAAAGATGTTAATGTGGTATAATAAGGTTAGATGGCAGTGTTATCTGTGATTTGGTGTACTATGGCATTTCTTAGACACATAGGTATTTGGAATATTAACGCCTGGTTCCTGGAGGTGGTAGGATGAAGCGGCAAATTCTAATTAGCCTGATAATTTTATCATCCTTTCCTGCCTTGGCATCAGCCCAGGGTCCCATTTATGTGCCGGACGACAAAACTACTATTCAAGCTGCTATAAATGCAACTGCTTTAGTGCCTGGTGGTGATGTAAATCAGATTGTTGTAATTGTAAGAGACGGCGTCTGGACCGGCGCCGGCAATTACAATCTGGACTTCAGTGATGTTAATGATGGCGGGATACTGTTGCGCAGCGAGAACGGGCCTACCAGTTGTATAATCGATTGCCAGAACAATGGTCGCGGTATGTTCTTTTTTAACGGCGAAGATGACACATTCGTTATTAAAGGCTTTACCATAAGGAACGGTAATGCCACTTTTGAGATGCACGTGAATAACGATGGTGAAGAGGTGTTATTCTATGAGGATGGCGGTGGTATCTACTGTAGAGACGGTGCGTCACCGAGGATTGTTAATTGTGTGATAGAGAACAACTATGCTTTTTGGTATGGCGGCGGAATAGCCTGTTTTGAAACCTCTAACCCTGAAATAATCAACTGTTTGATAAAAGATAATTTTGCAGATGATATAGGCGGGGCTATCTTTTGTGATAATTCGAGCCCAGTCATTAATGCGTGCACAATCACTCACAATAGGGCGGGAAATTGGTACTTTAATTCTGACCAGGGCCGGAATGAGCCTCGAAGCGGAATTGCCTGCCGTAATGGTGGCACGCCGGACATTACCAATTCGGTCATCTGGGAACAATATCAGTGGGATGCCGGTGCCTGGTTTGGTGGTGATGATTTGTATGATTGTGACGCAACATATTCCTGTATCGAGGATGGCATTGGTGGTGAGGCAACTAACACCGCTGACAACCCGGAATTTCGCATAGGTGGATTTGGCGATTATTATTTAGCTCAGCTTCAGGCGGGCAATTTGATTGATAGTCCGTGTATTGATTCGGGTACCGGCTCAATACGCGATTTGGATGAATATAATATAGGCCGTGTGACTACCAGTACTTCGATAACATATCAGCCTGACCGCGGCATTATTGATATGGGCTATCATTTTCCCGAACCTAATACAGCTGACCCAAACTGGGTTACTCCTTGGTTCCAGTTGACGGTTACAGCTATTGGTAATGGCAGTGTTGTCCCAACTGGAGTTAATTTCTATCCGCTCAACACTAACGTACCCCTTACAGCTGCACCAGACGCCGGATACAGGGTCAAGCAATGGACTGGGACAGATGACGATATAAGCACAGCTAATTTCAACACAGTATTGATGGATATGGACAGAACAGTCACTGTCGAGTTCGAATTCGACGTGCCGAGGATTCTTTATGTTGGTCCTGATGGGCAGTACCCGACGATTCAGCTTGCAATAGACGACGCACACGAGGGTGATACAATCCAGATTGCCGCAGCCAACGAGCCATATCAGACTTCTGAAGGTTTTGATGTTTACAAAAATCTCATTATAACCAGTGCCAATCCTGATGACCCCTGTGTTGTCGCGTCAACGGTTATCGAACAGGTGGTTGGCCCGGATGGTTGGGTCAGCTCTGCTTTTAGATTTTGGTCAGTCGGTCCGAATACGGTTCTAAATGGTATTACGATGAGGAATTTTCGGCGGAGAGGACTAGACGGGCGCGACTACGAAATGCCTCAACGTCCCGACGGAGAATATGGGCGTAGTGTTTCCGGTGGCGCAATAAACTGTTATAACGCATCGCCGATTATTAAGAACTGCGTCATCTATGACTGCAACATCATCGGTGGTGATGGCGGCGATGGTGCTGACGGTACTGGGGAAGACCATCCGGACGGTTGGGACGGCGGCTGGCCCGGTTACGCTTACGGCGGGGCAATAGCCATCCTTTCCGGCAGCACCCCGACCATTATAAACACTACTTTTGACAACTGCGTTGCTTTCGGAGGCAACGGCGGAGACGGCGGCAATGGTTTTGGTGACCCCTTCTACGGTCATGGTGGGCGGGCCGGCGGCTGGACGTATGCCTTTGGTAGTTGGTGGTGGTGGAATTGGAAGCCCTGGAGTTCTACCGCCCATGATGGCTTCTCCACGGACTACACTAAATACAGCGGTCTCGGCGGGGCAATTTATGTGGCTAATGGTGCGTCCGTGTCAATTACGGACTGTAATTTTATCAATTGCCGTACGATAGGGGGGCAGACCGGGATTGGTGGTCAGAACCCACCGCCCAATCTGATAGACGAACCGAGTGTACGCTGGAGGATAGATAATTTCGGCGGCGCCATACACTTCGCGGGTAACAACACAGGATTAATTGAGAACTGTACGTTTATAAATAATTTTGCCGATACCAATACCGTTCCAGACGGTACCCCCGACCCGTTTGTAAGTTATGGCGGCGCGATAGACCTTGAGGATAGTGCGAATGTTACTATCAGCAACTGCACATTCATAGGTAATTCAGCTACGATTGGCGGGGCGGTACATGGGACATGGTCTGACCCTGTAATCAGTGAATGTAACTTCTGGAGTAATTGGGCGTATCACGGAGCCGGGGCACTTTTCGTCGGCGGTACCATCCAAATCGAGCGGAGTGATTTCAGCGGAAATACAGCAGTGTTGGCCGCTGCACAGGGCGGCGGAATATGCAGTTTGGGTGCCAATGGTCAGATTACGGACTGCAATATAAGCAATAATAGCGCAGCAGGTTCTGGCGGCGGAATTTATGTTTCCAGCAAAGACGTCTTTGAAGAAACCGTTTCTGTCGAGGGGCCTGTGGTGATTAAGAACTGCCTGATAACCGATAACACTGCGGGCAGAGACGGCGGAGGAATTTCAGCTAACTGGTACGCAGAGCCCAATATCATTAATTGTACGATTGCAAACAACACAGTTACGGGGATAGGATTTGGGAACAGTTACGGTGGTGGATTGTACAGTGCCTATGGGAATTATTCTAATGTTCTTAACAGTATTTTGTGGGGTAATTCGGCCAGCAATGGTACCCAGATAGGTATCGGAAACGGCGCCGGAAATGACCCGGGCTCTATGGTCAGTGTCTCCTACAGCGATGTTCAGGGCGGGCAATCCTATGTCTTTTTTGACGAGAATTGCACGCTCGAGTGGGGTGCTGGAAACATCCATACCGATCCGCTCTTTGTAACCGGGCCGCTGGGCGACTACTATCTAAGTCAAATTGCTGCTGGACAAGAACCGCCCGACAGCCCCTGCGTCGATGCCGGTAGTGACCTTGCAAGCTATCTCGGAATGAACAGATACACCACCCGTACCGACGAAATATTTGATACAACCATAGTCGATATGGGCTATCATTATCCACTTGCCCATCCGATAGAATCATGCGGCCTCTGCGACCTGTCCAACGATGGTATCGTCAACTTTGCTGACTTTGCAATACTTTCTTCGCCTATGTACTGGCTCAGGGACGATTGTTCGGCTGACAACGACTGGTGTGATGGTGCCGACCTTACGTTTGATTCATACGTTAACTTCGATGACCTGGACGCCTTGTACGAATGCTGGCTCGCCGGAGATACCGATGCTCCGACTCCCAATCCAAGCAGGTGGGAGATAGAGCCTCATTCAACAACGATACCTCCTTACGACGCCATCAATATGACAGCCGAAGCCGCATTTGACAACTGGGGTGGGGTTGTCGCGTATTACTTCGAATGCGTCACCGGCAATGACAGTAACAGTAACTGGATCACTGCCGAAACATACCCCCGCGACGGCCTCGATGCCGGCACCTTATACGGCTACAGGGTAAAGGCCCGTGATGAAAGAGGCAATGAAACTGAATGGTCCTCTACCGGCTTTGCCATAACAGGAACGGGCGAAAAGGAGTATTACGCGGTTATCTGCGGTATAGCTGACTATGTGGGCGTTGAAAGTGACCTTCCGTTTCCAACTAACGATGCATATAGCTTGTACCAGATATTGATTGAGTCAGGTAACTGGAAAGAAGGAAACATCACCATGCTCGTAGACTCATCTGCTACGAAGGCGGCGATACAATCGGCAATCCAGACGATGGCAACCAGACTCGACAGTGACGATGTCTTTCTCTTCTACTTCGCAGGCCATGGAACCGCCGGCCCTGAGATTGAGCCATTCGACGAACTTGACGGCTACGATGAGTACCTTGCTACTTACGACCTTGCTGAGGTTGAATACATAAACTTCCAAGACCTGCTTAGAGACGACGAATTAGGTGATTGGCTGGAAGAGCTGCCTACAGACGACTACATCGTCATACTGGATTCTTGTTTCTCTGGCGGAACCATAGACGGTTTCTCAGTGAGGGGCCTCGGCGATAATGTACCTAGCCGGGGGGACGGCTTTGCTGAAGACCTGCTGCGAATTGCTCAGGGTCAGAGCCCCATAGCCCTTACCGCCTGTGCTGAAGATGAGGTCTCCTACGAAACTTTCGAACTCGGGCACGGCGTATTTACATACTATCTGCTCGATGCAATGTATGGAAGAGGCGACGATGAGGGCAATGGTAATGGATGGGTCTCGGGCGAGGAATGCTATGACTACCTTGTCAACAAGGTCAACAGCTACATGGAGCGTTTTGGTGTCATCGGCGGACAGTATGGACAGCACCCGCAGCTCTACGATGCGGACCTGGCCAATGAATTTGAGTACTTATTGTTGGAGCCGATAAATCCGGGAAGTCCCGCGGCGCCGAGCAACCTTCAGGCGAGGGCGGTGTCCGTCGACCAGATCGACCTGTCGTGGACTGACAACTCCAACAATGAGGAGCGTTTCAGGATTGACCGCAAAACCATCGGCAGTATGTTTGAGCAGATTGCCGCAGTCGGTGCAGACGAGACCAGTTACAGTGATAGGTGGCTTGTGCCGGAGACGCCATATACTTATCGTATTAGGGCGTACAATGGGGCAGGTGACTCGGCATGGTCCAACGAGGCTTCTGCTTCTGCAACTACTCTTGCAGAGGACTTGACACCACCTACACCTGACCCTATGACCTGGGCGACTGAGCCTTATGCGACCTCGCCTACATCGATTAGTATGGTAGCCACCACGGCTACCGACGTCAGCGGAGTGGAGTATTATTTCGAATGCACTTCGCACGGCCAGTACAGCAGGGACTGGCAGGATAGTCCTGAATATTCGGTGACTGTGGCGGAAGGTGCCCTGTACACGTTTGTTGTGAGGGCCCGGGACAAGTCGCCTAATCAAAACACTACGGGGGACTCAGAAGCGGTTACGGTTGATATGATGCCACCGACGCCCGACCCGAGCCAGTGGGCGGTAGGCGGTGAGCCTACGCAATATTTAAGCGGCGGCTACTACTGGCATACGATGACTGCTGAACCGGCCAGCGACGCTGAGAATGAACCTGTCGAGTACTACTTCGAGTTAGTAGCTGGCGGCTACGGCCCGACGAGCAGCGGTTGGCAGTTAAGTAATGTTTACGATTATGCGGTTTCTACCAACCCGGCTCAGTATGGTGTGTATAAAGTAAGAACCCGTGATGCGGTGGGTAACATGACTGATTGGTCACCGCAGTACTCTACCTTAGTACCATAGAAAATAAAAGGATTTGCAATTCGCTTATTAAGCCCCGGCCTGAAAGGCCGGGGCTTTTTTTGATGGGCAACGTTTTGTTCGGTGGGCCGCTTTGCTTTCGTCTTACTACGAAGCGATTTGTTTTTCTTTCAGCATCTGGTAGCCGTAGTGCGCAATAAGGTTGTCAAGTATCACCATAGCGGTATAGTTCTCAGCGACCGGCCATATACGAGCCACAATTGTCGCATCGCGCCTCGTGATAGCAGCCAGTTCCTTGTTCTCCAGGGTGTATTTGTCAATTGTCTTCTGCGGCTTATCGATTGTCGGGGTCGGCTTGACAGTAAGTCTGACAACGATAGGCTCACCGGTGGAAAGACCGCCCGTAATCCCGCCGGCGTTATTTGACTCAAAGACAACTTTGCCGTCCACAGAACGCATCTGGTCGTTGGATTGTGAGCCGGTCATATCCTTGACGGCAAATCCGGCACCGACCTCAACGGCTTTGACCGCACCGATTCCAAGCATTTTACCCAACTGGCCGTCGAGCTTATCGAATACCGGCTCACCAAGCCCTATGGGAACGCCGGTTACAACCACTTCAACGACTCCGCCTGCTGAATCACCTTCGGCGGCAATTTTATTGCATGCACCGACCATTTTCTCAGCGGCCTTGATATCAGGACAGTTCAGGATGTGATGAACGCCGTATTTGCTCTGCACATCCTTGGGTTTGAGCCCCGGTGCTTTGGCACGGATAGCGTCGATTTGCTGTTCAATCTCAGCCAGGATTTTCATTTTTTCGAGAAACCGCATGTCCATATTGATTCGGCCGTCGACATAAATCTGCTGGTAGAATGGGTCGAGGTCACACCGCATTTTTTTGTAATTGCCGGTATATTCAAAGGCCCGTTCAGCCGGCACATCAGGACATCGAACCGAGGCAAGCTCTTTGACATATGCGAATACTTCAATACCGCATTTTTTCAGAATCTTTTTAGCTACGTATCCAGCAGCAACAATTGTTGAGGTGTAGCGTCCGCTGAAGATACCCGCCCCGATTGCATCGTCGTCCGGCCCGTACTTGATAAACGAAGCATACGAGGCGTGGCCCGGACGGGGCGTACGGTTTGTGTCCTGATACTGCTTGAATCGCCGTAAATCTCCTGCTCGCTCAGCAGCATTCCCGGCGGATGACCCTGCAGAACCGCCGTCAGGCCCTCCTGGTAGGAACCGCCCGCAACCGTTACTTGAAAAAAACGCCCAAGGGAACAGCCAATCATCTTTTTCTCCTGTTTAAGTCATTGCCATATTTGCGCCGATGCCTTTCATCAGCTCCACGTAATCCGGAAAGGTAACGCTAATTGCTTCAGCCGTATCAATACTGCAGCCGCCTTCGATAGCCAGGCCTGCCAGCGACAGGGCCATTACAATTCGATGGTCCGCCCAGCCGTGCAGCTCAGCGGGCTTGACTTCGCTGCAGCGTATTATAAGCCCGTCAGGCAGTTCTTCAACATCCGCGGCCATTTTTCTTAGCTCTTCGGCCATACATTTGATTCGGTCGGTCTCTTTGCCCCGTGCCTGTGGGGCATTTGTCAATTTGGTGGTTCCTTCGGCAAAGGCCGCGGTAACCGCCATCGCGGGCAGAGCATCCGGGGTTTTGTTCATATTTATCTCGACGCCTTTAAGCGGTGCAGCTTTGATTGTCGCACGTCTAGGCTCAATGGTGATGTCGGCACCCATTGCCTTTAGATAATCGACCACTGCTTTATCCGGCTGACTGTCGCCGAAATCCAGGCCAAGCAGAGTTACTTCCGTCCCGGCCAGAGCAGCGGCACAGAAGAAAAACGTAGCGCTGGAAAAATCAGCAGGGATAACCGCATCAAAGGCTTTGTACTTTTGATTGCCTTTAATCTTAAATTCGTGGAAATCACGGTTTTCATATTCTATGCCCTGTTTATCGAGCCAGTCGAGTGTCATTTGCACATAGCCCGGCTCGTTGAGAACAGTAACATCTATCTCGGTATCTTCTTTTGCCAATGGTGCGCACAGAAGCAGGCTGGACAAATATTGACTTGTCGTCGCAGCGACAGCGGTTCTTCCGCCTCTCAGTCTGCCCATAACCTTGACCGGAACTTTGCCGTTGTTTTCTACGCTCGTGCATTTTGCTCCTAAGTTACTTAGGGCCACCATTAACGGCCCAACGGGACGGCTCTGGATTTGCTCATCGCCGGTCAATGTTGTGGCCTGGCTGCTCTTGGCCAAAGCGGCTGAGCCCATCGCGATACGCAGCGTCGTTCCGGAATTGCCCACATCGATAATTTCACGCGGCGCTTCGATTTGCCCACCTGTACCGATTACCTTCCAGCAGGATGAATCTCTCGTGTCAATCTCCGCGCCTAATTGTCGATAGCAATTCACAGCCGATAGCGTATCGTTCGAGACAAGCGGCCTGCGAATAGCACTTTGACCATCCCCCAGAGAAGCGATTGCAACCGCGCGGATAGTGTGCGATTTAGAGGGCGGAATCACCACCTCACCTTTAAGACGAGATTTTCTTACAACAAGTTTCATAGTAGAACTTTTAGCAGAAATGACGAGGAATTAAAAGAAGTTTTTGGGCTGCCAAATGAATTACAGGTTTATGCCCTGTGTTTTCTCAGGGTTTTATTACTCTATGGTGACTGTTGTGCTTCCAATGAAACCGCCATAGCCCTCCTTCTGGTAGACTTCGAGCGTATAAGTCCCCGGCTCAAAAGGCCCAAGCGTTGCCGTTACAGGATTATCGCATATACAGAGGCAAGGATATGAAAGGTACTCGATTTCGTATATCGTGATTAGGTTACCATCCACCGTCATTTGCAGTTCGAGTTCATCCGGACAGCAGTTGGCGACCATCATATCTTCGAAGAGGATGTATCGGCCTTGGACCGTAACAGTGAACCGTGTCTCGCCGGATTGTCCCGCCGCAGACGACCCCATATCGCAGGGAGTTATTTCATATTCAATACCCGCCTCAGCAACAAGCGTATCCAACCACTGCTGGGCAAAGACTGCATAGTCAAGAAAATTGACAGACTGATTGCGGTTAAGGTCGCTTGGAATGCACTCACCACTGTCAAGCCAATAACTAACAAACACTCCCAAATCACTGGAATTAACTGTTCCATCGTTTGTCATATCAGAGAGTAGCGCCCAATCATACGGTGGCATACTCGCCTCGGCGGTGCCGCCGTAGGCGCCCATATTGATGCGAATGTTTTCGCCCCAACGATTCAAAGGATCAACATCCAAAGTAAGAGGTTCGTCAGCAAGCGGTGAGCCGGGATTGCCTGCGTCTATGCATCTGCTGGTTACTTCGTCCCAGGTCCAAACTTTACGCTGTGCGTCCCAACGCCAGCCTTCGCTTTTCAAATGATAGTCACCATCAACCCAGAAATCGTCGTTAGCGTCGGCAGGTGTGCCGTTGGCATCCCAGTAACCGGGGTCAGCAAAGCATGGGTCAATGTCAATATTACCGATACCCGGCCAGCCGCCTTTAACATCACTGTAACTAACATTTACTCCACCATATATCTCGTTCCCATTCAGGGCTCTGTCAG
>JABUBL010000405.1_pt1 | contig 12638 bp, 9 predicted proteins | sample 7240371 | NCBI WGS metagenome assembly JABUBL01 (sample SAMN07256343, study PRJNA390944) | subsurface metagenome | isolation source: Methane hydrate marine sediment | place: Pacific Ocean: Eastern North Pacific, ODP site 1244 | collected 2002
CCCACAAGCCTGGACAAACTCAGCCAGCTCATCGAGCTGGCGACGGGAGTAATGGGCGCAGCCCGGGGCACATATCCCCCTCACCACCCCCCCCGCATCGAGGGCTGAGCGAAACACGGTGAACTCAGAATGGGCAGCGATGTCCGAGAGATCCCTGATCTCCAGCCCGTAGCGCAGGTCAGGTTTATCCGTCCCATAGCGCTCCATGGTATCGCGGTAGGTAAGGCGGGGAAAGGGCTGTAAAACTCGCATCGCAGGGGTGACATTTTCCACCAGGGAGGTGAAAAGCTCCTCCATGAGAACGAGGATGTCCTCCTCATCTATAAAGCTCATCTCCAGGTCGAGCTGGGTGAACTCCGGCTGGCGATCGGCACGCAGGTCCTCATCGCGGAAGCACCGGGCAATCTGGAAATACTTCTCAAAGCCAGCCACCATGAGCAGTTGCTTTAGCTGCTGCGGGGACTGGGGCAGGGCATAGAACTTGCCGGGGTGAACTCGGCTGGGCACCAGATAGTCCCGCGCCCCTTCAGGGGTACTCTTGATCAGGATCGGGGTCTCGATCTCGATAAAGCCCCGCTCATCCAGGAAATCGCGCATGAACTTGATCACCCGATGGCGCAGAAGGATGTTCTGCTTCATCCTGGGGCGGCGCAGATCGAGATAGCGGTAGCGGAGGCGAAGGTTTTCGTCCACATCAATATCCTCATTGATATAAAAGGGGGGTGTCTTTGATGGGTTGAGGATCTTGGCCTGCTGAGCGATGACCTCAACCTCACCGGTGGGGAGATTTGGGTTCTCTGTTCCCTGGGGGCGCTTCGCCACCTCACCGGTAACCTGCAACACATACTCATGGCGCAGTCTGGTAGCAACCTCGTGTCCCTCCCTCGATACCTCAGGATTGAACACCACCTGCACCAAACCGGCGCGGTCCCTCAGGTCAATGAACACCAGCCCGCCATGATCCCGCCGCCGATGCACCCAGCCGGCAAGGGTCACCCGCTCGCCGATATGCTTTGCGGTTAGCTCGCCACAACTATTAGCCTTAAACATAAAATCCCTCTAAAGAGCATATCGATTATAGCCTATGGAGAGAGGCTTTTCAATCCAAATTCAGCTTGACTCGCCTATCGCGGAGGATGTGGACAGCTAATAGAAGAATCTGACGAGGAAGCAATACGCCGAATTGGCGAAGAAGGAGTATCGCGGCACTATGTTAAGGGTGAGCGGGTGCTTGTGAGTTCAACAACGAGAGGGCTAAGCCACCGAGCAAGCTTACCCTCGAGCGGTTTCTACCTTATAGAGGATTCGCGCGCCGGTACCACGGCGGGTGATTCGCTTAATGGTGACACCCGAAAGGTTTGCAGATGTGGTTAGATACTTTTGGGCCTCTCTGCCTATGGGCTGGGCGGCGATAATCGCCCCGGTGGCCGCCATGATGGCCAGCGAAAGCCGCTGCCCCCTATTTTTACCCCCCAGCGCAATAAGGCAAGCCACCCCCGCCAATATCCCTGCTACCATAATGTTCGTCCCACAGAGAGGGGACACACCCAGCTCACGCTCACCATTCTGCAAGCGGTCCAACCCCTCTGTAGCTGCCTCCCGAACCGCTTTACTGGGAACATTACCATAGATATAAAAGCCGTCAAAGGTGGACTTCCCGATTATCCTCACATTTGAGTCTAGCTTCCTGATCAGCAGGGAAACAGTAGCGTGCTCCAGGGCATGATTCTGACGCAGGGCTGTAATCAGATCACTCTTCATGCCTCCTCCTTTACATATTATACCATGCCGAGCGCGCCATGAATAGCTAGTGTCTCGTCAAATAGATTAGTGACATAAAACCGCTGTCCTATTATGGTTGTGTGTCATTGCCGTCCCTCCGCTTTGCGAGAGTCCGAATTATCGGACGATTTAGGCACAAGCATAGGCCCACCTGGGCCGAAGTGTCGTCCGATCTGGGCCGAAGCGTCGGCCGACCTGTCGGCCTCGGGGGAATCCCCTTTTTAGAGTCTACCTATTTGAACCTACAATATGGCGTGGATGTCTTCTCCTCCACTCGTCCCCGCGGTTGATTTATCGCAACAGGTAACCACCATAGGCCAGACCAAGGCACCGCATAAAGAGGCTGACAAAGGTGTACATCACGAGTTTCCATTCATTTTGCTGCTACTGCATTCGGTTACTACGGCAAATGCATCCATGAAACCCCTAGTCCGTCAATGCACCCTAATTCGCAAGCAATTCCTTTCATCATAGCGAGAGGCAATACTGAGATGGTATAATGGTACACAGTTGGTATGTTATGCGACCTGAATGACAGCCTGGGGGTAAGGAGAAAAAACAGTGTTGACGGGGGTGAAGGCGCGCACGACAGAGGAAAAAGATGCAGAAATTATCCATAGAACTAGAGAATTTAATCAAGACTGCCGACCCCGATGGTATCAAGTTTGGAGAACTTCTTGATATCCTCTCACTGAGGGGATTTGGCTTCCTACTTGTATTGTTATCTTTACCATCGGCGTTGCCCATTCCGGCACCGGGGTATTCCTCTCCGTTCGCTTTTCTCATTATTCTGTTAGCCCTACAGATAATCGCGGGGAGAAGCTCTCCCGTCATACCTCAGCGGGTTCATAGGAAAAAAGTTAGTGCAAAAATGGTTGCCTTAATTCGTAAGAGAGGGATTCCCTTTTTGAGGTTGATTGAGAGATTCTCCAAACCGCGCTTTGGAGGCCTGAGCGAGAGAAGGCTAACCAGGTTTATTTTAGGGATCGTAATTCTTCCTGTAGCCATTGTGATGCTGATCCCAATACCTTTCACCAATACTGTATTCAGCGGTGCCATTCTCCTTATTGGTATTGGGCTAGCTAACGATGACGAATTGTTCATGCTCGGCGGCGCTCTGGTGGGCTTGACGGCAGTGGCAGTCGTAGTAACTTTGCTGATAGTCGGCGGATTAGCTTTATATCATCTCTAGGTCAGGGACAGGCAAAGCTGCGCTCAAGCCTCGATCATCATTCTGCCCCACTCGGCGGTATGATAATCTCGCCGGGTATCAGGATATAGGTACTCTCCACAGACATGAGAATAACCACACCATAGCACCCCATATAGCCATAGATCTGTTCAGAAAGGCCAATATCTGCTCTTACAAAGTGTCCTCAGCATAATTTCATAGGAGTACGGCAGATAGTCAAATTAGCGTCAAGCTGACCTAGGACCGGCCTGGATTTAGAGACCAAGCCTACCAAATTTAGCATTTGAACGGTATGAACTCGTTCAGATAGATGGGGGGCACCCTACCCTCATTGTAAGGCACTCTTTCATCGCCATGTTGAGGCTTATCCCCAGCGAAACGCTTTCACCGTCATTGCTTCCCCCAAGACCGAGGCCGAGGCCGACAGGTCGTACTCTCGTAAGGCGGAGGGGTTGCAATGACAGGGTCGATGAACTGGGAGGTGCTGTGTCACTCACGTACTGGACTAGTATATGGTATTGACAAACCTGCATCTTTGTGATATCGTCGAAAGGGTAATACTGCATAATATAAGGTAATATTGCATAATATACGATGCAAAAGGAGACGCCAGAGGGTTAATATTTTATGTTAAAGTTAGCCCCATAGCGGACGATAGGCAAAGCATGTGATGGGAATGGCCAAAGAGGAGCAAACACAACCGGAGAATCCACAAGAGCGTGACAAAGTCATCTGCTTTCAACTCAATGTGCCCACCGTCGATCTGCAACAGTTGAAGGTTCAGCCCGAGGCTCTAGCGCTAGTCCCAATAGCGTGGGCTCTAGAGCACAATGTTTTGCCGCTAACCCTGGAAGACAATGCCCTGACCGTGGTTACGGACCACCCTGATGACCTCCACATCATCGATACCCTTGCTGCGCTGACTAATAGGGAGATCAAGACGGTCATCCCCATGCGGGGTAATCTCCGTGATGCCATAACCAGCTATTATGCGACGACTGACCAGAGCGCGCAAACGCTTATGGACATATTAGCCGCTGTTCAGGTGAGCACGGTGACTGACGAGGCTACGGATCTCGTAGAGGCGGCCTCCGAGGCTCCCATCGTTAGAGCGGTGGACTGGATTCTCACCCAGGCGGTGAAGGAACGGGCATCAGACATCCATATCGTGCCCGAAGAGACTGTCCTCAAAGTCCGTTACCGGATCGACGGTGTCCTGCATGATTCCACTTCCTTACCTATGGCGGTTCTGTCGCCGATACTTACCAGACTCAAGATACTGGCTGATATGAATATCGCAGAACGCAGACGCGCCCAGGATGGCTCGTTCACTGATCATCTCGCTGGCAAGGAGATAGATTTCCGTGTTGCCACCATAGGCACCAATTGGGGGGAGTCAGCGGTGCTGCGCGTACTGGATAAGTCCTTCAACCTATTCGAGCTCGAGCAGATAGGGATGCCACCATATCTCAAGGAGCAGTATGAAGCGTCCCTCACCTCCCCCTTTGGCATGATCATAATTAGCGGACCAACCGGCTCAGGAAAGACAACTACACTATATGCCTCGCTATTGAAACTGGATTCTAAGGAGCGCAACATCATGAGCATTGAGGACCCCATCGAATATAAGTTTGAAGGGGTTCGCCAAATTCAGGTTAATTTTACCGCGGGGATTAACTTTGCTAGTGGGCTGCGGGCGTGTATGCGCATGGACCCGGATGTCATCCTGGTGGGTGAGATACGTGACGCGGAGACGGCAGGGACAGCGGTGACTGCTGCCCTGACCGGACACCTGGTGCTAACCTCGCTCCACGCAAACGATGCAGTCGGAGCACTGGTTCGCCTAATGGACCTGGGAGTGGAACCCTTCCTGGTTACCTCTGCGGTGGTTGCCACCGCATCACAGCGCCTGGTGCGGAGGGTCTGTCCCAAATGTGCGGAGCTTAAGGAAGCATCCCTCGCCGACATCGCGGCCTACCGGCAGGTGACAGGAGAGGAACAAGACGAATTCCACTATGGCACCGGCTGTGACTACTGCTCCTTTACCGGTTATCGCGGGCGAATCGGGGCATTCGAGTTGCTGCCCGTGACGGATTCAATAAGAAGCTTGATCACACGACGGACAGGTTCCTCTGAGCTTAGGGCTCAAGCACAGGAAGATGGGATGCTCCCCATGCTCCATCATGGTATGAGCCTAGCCAAGGAGGGGGTGACCACCCCGGGCGAAGTGGCACGCAATGTCTTTACCATCGGCTGAGCAACTAATGAGCACTAGAATGTAAAAAATTGTAGGAGGATGGCATTATAAGGAATTGGTGATTTGGTTTGGGATAAGCGAATCATTTTTGTTCCTAATGAGTCTGGGGAGCTTACCCTGAGCGAGATTGCTTCCCTGGCAATGCCAGCAGGGGTTCGGCTCGGAAAAGAGAGGGGTAGGCTCAGAATGACTGAGGAGTAAGGCGCTGATGTTATATAGCTATGTTGGTTATAAGTCCAATGGTGAAATAGTCAAGGGGACCCTAGAGGCCGATTCGGAAAAGGCGGCAGAGGAGGCACTATGGAAGTTTGAGCTGACCATTATTGCCCTGAACAAGAAGAGGGTCTTTCCCTCGATGCCTGAAATGCTGCCTACCCTCTTCGCGGTGAAGCGCACAGAGGTGCTCAATCTTACCCGGGATTTGCACACCCTCCTTGGCGCGGGCATTGGCATATACCCCTCCTTGACGATGCTCCATGAGCGGACTACGAAGGCCAGTATGAAAAAATTGATTCGTGATATTCTACTATCTGTGGAGACAGGAAACACCTTCTCCGATGCTTGCGCCGAACACCCAAGCGTATTTTCCCCCTTTTATCTTCGCATGACAAAGGTGGGTGAGGAGATAGGAAACCTGGAGCACATGCTGGAGCAGATCACCGTCCAAATGATCAAAGAGGCTGATATCAAGAAGAAGGTTAAGGGAGCCCTGACTTATCCCGCTTTCGTGCTTGTTATTGCTGTCGGAGCCATCGCTGCCCTGGTTACCTTCGTTGTCCCTGCAATGAGCGGTCTTTTCGACCAGATGGGCGGGGAGCTACCCCTACTGACCAAGATAATGGTGGCCATATCCGACTTTGCTACGGATAACATCTTGTATCTATTCCTCGGCATGGTCGCGCTGATCGGTGGCATCATTCTGTACTTCAGGACACCTCGCGGGAAAAGAACCAAGGACACCATAATGCTGAAGATCCCGGTAATTAAGCAGGTCATCATTAAAGGGTTCATGGCCAGAACTGCGAGGAACATAGCTCTCCTGATCGGTGGCGGCGTCACGATAACAGATGCCCTGGACCTGATAATTGAAACAAGCGATAATGTCCACTTTAGAGAAGCATTCACAAGGGTGCGTAGCGATGTCAGTGATGGGCTCTTGCTTTCCCAGGCAATGAAGAACCAACCGCTATTCCCGGTGCTCCTCAGTCAAGTGGTGGGCGTTGGCGAGCTAACAGGCAGGTTGGAACCCAATCTAGAGTCGGTGGCCGATTTCTATGAGAATGAGACGGACACAGCGGTCTCCAGGGCAACGGGGCTGCTGACGCCGTTATTGACGCTCGGTGTGGGAGGCCTGGTGGCGGTTATCGCCCTTTCCGTGTATCAGCCGATATATGGGCTGGCTGGCCAGATTGAATAGGCGACGGATGTGAAGGAAAAAGGGTTCCTATTAATCGAGACTGTCATCGCCATAGCGGTGTTCGCCATAGTCGCTATTGGGTTCATGCAAGGAATCCAAGTGGGCATACTGGGCACCTACCGGGTAGATGTAAGCAATATGGCGCTAAACCTGGCCCGCTCCCAAATGGAGTATGTCAAAGCCCAGTCTTATATACTTTATGACTATGACTGCACTCCGCGTGAAGGGCAACCATACCTGACAATCGAGGAAATACCCACTGGTTTTAACGCTAATTTTGCAGTATGTAATGTGCCAGATATGGACGCTAACATAGTGCAGCATGTTACAGTGACGGTGACGTACCAGAGCGAATCCAACGTTGTGGAACTGGAGGGTTACAAAATAAACCCGGACGTGCTGCCTCCTCTCCGTGACCTTCCTTTTGTGCATACAGTGGACATAACCGTCCCCAATTTGCCAGGAGCGGATGAGGACTGTCCCATTAGGCTATCTCGGGGAGAGTTCTTCGCATTTTATGGATATCCCTATACATTCAACATCACAAGAGCCGGTGTCGTGGCTGTTACCTGGGTCGTCGACGAAAAAGAGACATATTCTCTTCCCCCCGAAAACATAAACCGCATCGATGTGTACCTCTATCGGCACGGGGAAGGCGGGAAAGATGACGGCCCGTTTGATGATGAGTTTTACGATAACCGGTGGGATACAACTTGTCATGAGTGTTCGGTTCCTTCCGATTGTTATGATAATTGTAAAAAGGCTGAGAACTGGGAGGATCCTGATCCCAATTACCCCCGGATAGTGCTGATGGATGATCCCGATTGTTGGAAGCAGGAGGAGCCGGTGCTGTGTCATGATGAAGAACTGCCAGGGTGGGCACCCCCAGGGGAAGAGCCTGGGTGGATCGCGCATGATGAGATAGTATATATTAAGGATGAAGCGAATGTTCTTACCACGGTACTGAATAGGGAAGAGGGCACACTCAGTGGAACCGTGACCTTCACACCTGGCAGCACGAGCATTACAGGCTCTGGCACCTCGTTCAGCATTGAACTCGAAGCAGACTACTTAATTAAAAAATCCGACGGAGCAGAATGGTACGTGGTCGCTTCAATCGAGTCGGATACCGATCTGACGCTGGCCACACCTTCAAGCGATGATGGCGACGATGCTGCCGATGCTACCCTCTACCGCGTTGAGATTGTTCCTGCGGGATGGTATACCATCTTCTTTTATAACTCGAACCCTATTGATCATCTAGACTACCTTTTCACGGTAGCGACCGAGTGGGCGTCAGTGAGCTATTATAGTGTAGTTGAATAATCCTCCCGCTACCCGGTTTTGAATGCAAGGTGAGGTTAAATTGCGAAGGAAAGAGCGCGGGTTCACTTTAATAGAGGTATTACTTGCCGTTATGGTCATTGGTCTGATGATGCCCGCTATAGGTGCAGCGCTTGTCATGTTTCTGACAGTACCGGCTCGAGAGACCGATGAGCTTAACGCCATACACCAGGTGCGCGTTGTAGCCGACTGGATCACCTGGGATGGAATGAGAGCCGAAGAATTTGCAGCCGGCTCCTACCCGGTTTATGGCACCTTTACCTGGGAGGACCGCACCGGAGAGATAATTTACTACCACGAAGTAGAGTACCGCTGGGAAGTTGGCAAGTTGATCCGTGAAGACACTGTTAAGCGCTGGGAAAATAATGCTTGGGTATATGATTCCGAATCCGAGATCGCCATCGCTCGAAACATAGGTAACTACAGCGATGTGGAATTTGTGCAGTATACGGGTGATGATCCACACCTGGAGGTTAGTATAAACGCAGCAGTAGGTACCCAATCAAAGGCGCTGACAATTTACATAAGATCGAGGATACTTTATGCAGAAGAATAGGAGTAGCGTGGTCTGCCCCTGGTGAGGTACAGCGGCGGAGGTAATGCGGTCTGAGGGTTTAGGCAAATGAGAGGCGAAAGAGGACAAATCCTGCTCATGGTCCTGGCGGTGATGGTTCTGGGGTCGGTGATCGTCGGGTCGCTGCTTGCCTTTCTGGACATCAGCCTAAGGGTGACCATAAGAGCGGAGGAGAATCTTAACTCTTATTATGCCGCCGAGGCAGGAATGGACGCGGTTATTGCCGATTTATTCCAGGGGGAGGATCTCTTCGCCGCTGGTTACCCGCCAGACGAATCCCTGCTCCAGGATGATGGCAGTGGCAACTACTCCTTGGAGGGAAGCGTTCATGGTTACACCGTTAATATCACAATTGCTCCTCCAGCAAACCCTCTTATTACACACACAGAAACCTATGATTTCAGCGACGCCCCGCCGGGGAGTAAGGCGTGGTATGTGGATTCAGATGACGAACCGCCTGAGACCAACCGCCTTGTTAACAAGTTGGAAGAACTCACAGAGGGGGAATACGCGCAGATTTCGACCTCCGATGACCAGCGTTTCACCTCACCAGACCCTGGTAGAAATGATGAATCCTCTATCAAATTGGAGTTTGTCATCGATGAAGAGATAGGCCCGTGCTCCGTCGCCGAGATAAAGATGCTGTGGGAGGGTTATCCTGGGACTAACTACGATGTAACTCTCTGGGCTTGGAACCGCGCCACCGAAAGCTGGAACAATAAGGCACACGTGTATTGCCCCAGCGGAGTGGATACAGAAATAGAGGCGGTTATTTCCTCAGACGTTACGGACTATATTTCCGGGGATGGGCACATCATTTTTTGCGCCCAAAATAGATATAGCTCCTATAACTATTACTACACTGTGGGGAGGACTATCACTACTGACTATGTCAGGCTTGAGATTACCTATAAACCACCTGGTCTATACCTTGATCCGGGCCTTGTCTTTTGGATGCAAGATATACCGCCCGGAGGAAGCGCAAGTTGCAGCTTTGATTTCGATCTGCTCACAGGAATGAACGTAGAGATTAATTGGGTCCTCTTCCCCGATGCACCTGCTGGAGTTTGTACGTGGGAGCTATCGCTCGAGAAGGATGGCGACCTCATTGACCCGCCAGGGGAGACCGGCACGGGCAGTCCAGCGGTCCTGGAGGCCTTTGACCTCGATGCTGGCAACTACAAAGCTAATTTCTGGGTTCAAAATAACGATTCAACCAAGTCTTTATACACCGTGCCCTTTAGTGCCCGTAGAGCCTGTTTCCCTGATTACACCTGGTTGGAGGTAACACCTGGCTATCAGGAGTACATCATCACCTCTACGGCTAAAGATGATGACGGCACAGAGATTGTCAAGATAACCTGCTATGCCATTCGGACGCCAGGGCCATCGGGATGGTGGCAGAAGCAGGCTGTAGAGATAATAGCCTGGAAGATCGAGTGGAAGTGAGTTGAGCCTTGTTGACTTTTCCCGGCTTTCGTAGTAAATTCCATCAAGTGCTTTATTCATTAAAGAGGTATCAATGACATCACAGCAGCTACCTGAGCGTCGCCCGAAGTTAATCGACCTGAACCTGCTCCCACCTGAATATCTGCCCCGCAAACTATCGAGGCTGAGCATCGTGCTGGTGATCCTGATTGTATTGATGCTCTGTCTGCCAGTGCTTTTCATTTTTTTTAAGGCAGACGTAGATGCCGAAAGCACCGCCCTGCAGACGAAGCGTGATGGACTCCAAGCGCAGCTTACTGACTTATATGACATAAAAAGACAGGCTGACGCGCTACAAGCACAAATCGACACCCTGAATAGCGCGCTGGCAGCGATAGAACAGGATTACCAAACCTTCATCCAGAACCGGGTGTTATGGTCTGAGATAGTCGAGGAAATCGATCGCATTCTCCCCGGCAAAAGGGTTACCCTGAAGAGCATTGTGCAGTCAGACTCCGAGGTGACGCTTACCGGCACCGCTACCAGAGATAGCTACGTTTATGATTATGCTACAGACTTAGAGGAGAGCGAGTATTTCTCCGAGGCTGATGTTACATCGCTTGATACCGGTGAAGAGGCTTCCTTCACCATGACCGTCCACTTGAGTGGTGGGGGTGGCCAGTGAAGATGCCCTCAATAAAGAAGCCTTCTCGGCTTCAACTCATCCTCATTGTAGCTATCGTGGTGCTTTTGGTGGTGAGTGTGTTTCTTGCCATGGGATACTTCAGTGCATTAAGCGCGAAGGCGGACCTCGAAAAAGAGATTGAGTGGAGAGAGACACAGATCGCGATGCTGGAGGGTCGCTACAATATCGGGGCCCTTGAAAGGGAGCTTGCAGAGGCGGAGCGGAAATTGGCCGAGGAGGCACCCTTCCCTAAGGAGATTGATAATCTGGAACTGTTGGACCTTATCATTAATGCCGTGCAAGAGGCTGGTCTGGGTAGTTATACCTATACGCCTACTGGGGTGGGCACAGTAGGAATTGGGGGGAGAACATATAAGGCTTATAGCTATGCCATTGAGCTAAATAGTGATGAGCAGTTACGACGACTGATTAAGTTCCTAGGACTTATAGAGGAGCTGCCATATCAGACGCTCGAAATCAATGATATCACGCTCTCTTCCAGTGGTGAAACATGGGGGCTGGACTTTAATATAGAGATCATAACCCAGTGATATAAGTTCCCAAGGTTTATCGGGGGCTATCATATGATACGTTCAGGAATGACAAAGGCGGAGAAGAAAGCCAGGGCTAAGGCCAGGGCTGCGGCAGAGGCCAGGGCCAAGGCAGAGGTTAAGGCTATGGCTAAGGCAGAGGCTAAGGCAAGGACTCAGGCTAAGGCCAGGGCTCAGGCAAGGGCTCAGGCCAGGGCCAGGGCAGAGGCTAAAGCTAGGGCTCAGGCTAAGGTTAAAGCTAAGGCTAAGGCGAGGGCCGAGCAGACGGCTAAGGCGGAGGCAGAGGAGAAGGCTAAGGCTATGGCGGAAGAGATGCCCAAGGCCTGGCACACAAAGTATTTTCCTGTTTTTCCTTCAAAGGCTAAGGCTAAGGCGGAAGAGATGGCCAGGGCTGAGGCGGAGGAAAAGGCTATGGCGGAAGAGATGGCCAGGGCTGAGGCAGAAGAGATGGCTAAGGCTAAGGCGGAGGAGATGGCTAAGGCTAAGGCGGAAGAGATGGCCATGGCTGAGGCAGAAGAGATGGCCAGGGCTGAGGCGGAGGAGAAGGCTAAGGCTATGGCTGAAGAGATGGCCAGGGCTGAGGCGGAGGAGATGGCTAAGGCTAAGGCGGAGGAGATAGCTAAGGCTGAGGCTGAGGCGGAGGCTAAGGCTAAGGCAAAAGAGATGGCCAGGGCTGAGGCAGAGGAAAAAGCTAGAGCTAAGGCGGAGGAAAAGGCTAAGGCTGAGGCAGAGCAGAAAGCTAAAGCTGAGGCGGAGGAAAAGGCTAAGGCGGAAGAGATGGCCAGGGCCAAGGCAGAGGTTGAGGCTAGGGCTCAGGCTAAGGCGGAAGAGATTGCCAGGGCTGAGGCAGAGCAGAAAGCTAAAGCTAAGGCGGAGGAAAAGGCTAAGGCAGAAGAGATGGCCAGGGCTGAGGCAGAGCAGAAAGCTAGAGCTGAGGCGGAGGAAAAGGCTAAGGCAAAAGAGATGGCCAGGGCTGAGGCAGAGCAGAAAGCTAGAGCTGAGGCGGAGGAAAAGGCTAAGGCAAAAGAGATGGCCAGGGCTGAGGCAGAGGAGAAAGCTAGAGCTAAGGCGGAGGAGAAGGCTAGGACTAAGGCAGAGCAGAAAGCTAAGGCGGAGGCTGCGCCAAAAAAATTAAGAATACCAGCGCTAAAAATACCAAGCTTTCCGACCCTGCAAATTGGCGGCAGGATGGCTGAAAAGCGTATTATAGCCTTGAGCATCGAGGGCACCGACCTGAGACTAGTCAGCTTCTACAAGGATTCCATTGAGTCCTGGGACAGCGTGTCTTTCAATCCCGAGCTTTTTAAAATGGGCAGGGTGGCTGATCCTGAAGGGCTGGGCGAGGTAATCAAGAGCGCCTTAGAGGGGAGAGAGGTTAGTCAAAGCCGGGTTGTGTGTGCCCCCCCCT
>JABUBL010000406.1_pt1 | contig 12634 bp, 13 predicted proteins | sample 7240371 | NCBI WGS metagenome assembly JABUBL01 (sample SAMN07256343, study PRJNA390944) | subsurface metagenome | isolation source: Methane hydrate marine sediment | place: Pacific Ocean: Eastern North Pacific, ODP site 1244 | collected 2002
GGTAGTGATAGAGCAGGGGAGAGATAGTATAGTTTACATAAAGTCATTGTTGAGCTATCCGGTTAGTGTAGATGGGACAGACCTGCTTCTCAATTGTCTTTCAATGGGTAATCCGCATGCCGTTTATTTCTCACAACGTCCGGTAGCTGATTTCCCACTATCCCGGCTAGGACCAAAAGTGGAGCACCTGGCTATATTTCCAAATCGGGTAAATTTTGAGGTAGCCAGGGTGCTGAGCCGACAGCAGATTGAAGTTCGGGTCTGGGAGCGTGGGGTAGGGGAGACACTTGCCTGTGGCAGCGGCGCTTGTGCGGTAGCTGTTGCCGCCCGGCTTTATGGTTATACTGATAATAAAGTTAACATAAAACTGCCCGGCGGTATATTACAGGCGGAGTGGGATGGAACTGGGGAAGTGTTACTTGGTGGTCCGGCAGAAAAAATTTTTAGTGGAGAATGGCCAGACTAATGTCTTTCGAGAAAAGTTTAAGAGGCTGTGCTCCTTCAAAACCATTCCTTCCCCCTCTCCATGGGAGGAGAGCAAGCCAAAACGGGGCGTCTAAGAGGGGCGAAGCCCCTCTTCCACACCCAATTCCCCCTCTCCCTTGAGGGAGAGGGGGACACAGGGGGTGAGGGTGACAACAATTCTCAGAACCCAAAGGGGGATGGGGTTACCTAATAAAACTTAGTATTGGAAAATTCAAAAAAAGGAAAGGAAGCTCAAGTGGGGATAAATAAGATGAGATTATCAAAACGAGTTGAAAACCTGCCACCCTACCTTTTCGTGGAAATTAACCGAAGGATTGCCGAGAAAAAGGCTAAAGGTGAAGAGGTAATTAGTTTCGCTATAGGTGACCCTGATATTCCTACTCCACCCCATATAATTGACAGGCTCTGTCGGGCAGCACAAGAACCGGCTAACCATCGCTACCCGGAGACAGCCGGCCTGCCTGAATTGTGCCAAGCCATAGCTGGGTGGTATGAAAAGCGCTTTGGCGTCTCCCTTGATGCCGACAAAGAGGTATTGCCCCTTATTGGCTCAAAAGAAGGCATCGCCCATATTGCCTTTTGTTTTATTGACCCCGGGGATACTGCTTTGGTGCCTGACCCGGGCTATCCAGTTTACTCGGTAAGTACCATGTTAGCTGGTGGTCGCCCATATTATATGCCTCTTAAAGAAGAGAGAGATTTTCTGCCTGATTTGGATGGGATTCCTGCCCATATCTCGAAAGGAGCCAGGCTTTTATGGATTAACTATCCCAATAACCCTACCAGCGCTGTAGCTGACCTTGATTTTTTCAACAAGGTAGTTAAATTTGCCCGCCAGCATGACCTGGTTGTCTGTCATGACGGACCGTACTCAGAGGTTGCCTTCGATGGTTATCAGCCGGTTAGTTTTATGCAGGCAGAGGGAGCCAGGGAAGTAGGGGTGGAGTTCCACTCCCTTTCCAAGACCTATAATATGACGGGATGGCGAATAGGGATGGTAGTCGGCAACACCACGATGGTAGATGCCCTGAAGAGACTTAAGTCAAATATGGATTCAGGTATTCCCCTGGCTATTCAATACGCCGCCATTGAAGCCCTAACCGCATCTCAGGACTGTATCCAGGAGCATAATGCCATTTACCAGAGACGCCGTGACCTGGTTATTGAAATGTTAAATAACATTGGGCTTGAAGCCAGAGTACCAAAGGCAAGCCTGTATGTCTGGGCTAAAGTTCCTGAAGGCTACACCTCTATGGACTTTGCTGCTGATTTATTAGAGCAGGTTGGTGTAGCGGTTACACCAGGCGTAGGTTATGGCAAGAATGGCGAGGGCTATGTGCGATTGTCCCTGACCATCCCGGATGCCACGCTGGTAAAAGGTTTGTCACGGTTAGCCGGCTGGCGTAATACTCGCCGGCAGGTACCAAAGAAATAAGTTGACATAACAAGGGGATTATCATCGTTAGAAGTACAGTTCTTACTCAGGCCGCGCCAGAACGAGCCTTTTTAGTAGCTGTGGCTGCCAAAGGAACCAAAGACAAGTGGTCAGCCGAGGCATCAATAGAGGAGCTGGTGCAACTGGCAGGTACGGCTGGGGCCAATGTAGTGGGAAAGCTTATTCAGCGACTACCGGCACCCTCAAAAACGCATTATGTAGGGAAAGGCAAGCTGGAAGAACTATTAGCCCTAAAAGATAATGTCAACTATGATGTAATAATCTTTGATGATGAGCTTTCACCGATACAGCAGCGAAACCTGGAAGAAGCCCTCCAGATAAAGGTGATTGACCGTGCTGCCTTGATATTAGATATTTTTGCCAGGCGTGCCCGAACCCATGAAGGTCAATTGCAAGTGGAACTGGCTCAGCATCAATACCTTTTACCTCGCCTTGCCGGCCAATGGAGTCATCTGGAAAGACTCGGTGGTGGTATTGGCACCAGGGGTCCCGGTGAATCGCAGATTGAGACTGATAGGCGGCTTATTCGCCGGAAAATACATCATCTGAAGGCACAGATAGAAGAAGTAAGAAAACACCGTGCCTTATATCGCCAGAAGCGAAAGAAGAGCGGTATTCCTACAGTAGCCCTGGTTGGCTATACTAATTCCGGTAAAAGTACCTTATTAAATGCCCTCTGCCAGGCTGACGTTTTTACCGAGAGTAAGCTCTTTGCTACTCTAGACCCAACCACCAAGCGGTTAACTCTCCCTGATAAGAGCGTGGTTCTGGTTACTGATACCGTTGGCTTTATCCAGAAGTTACCGCCGACTATTGTAACTGCATTCAGGGCAACCCTTGAGGAGTTAACTGAAGCTGCTCTGCTTCTCCATATAGTTGATTTGGCTTCTCATGATGCTTCAGAGCAGTGCCGGACAGTAGAGGATACTCTTGCTAACCTTGCTCTTACGGATAAGCCCAGGATTACCGCTCTAAATAAAATTGATTTGTTGCTGAGCCGTGACCAAAACTGGGATGAGGAGACAGCCATAAGTTACCTCTCTAACCAGTCATTGGATGAGACGACAGTGCTTATTTCAGCAACAAAGCGTTGGGGCTTGGCTAAGCTCCTGGAGCTGATTAACCACACTCTAGGCAAATCCACCTAAATTAAAAATTCAACCCCAGATTATCCGTGCCAATCGGAAAGTATAAAGGTATTGCGTATGGAATTAGGTCCAGTTTTAGCCCTTTTGTCAGCCGCCGTCTTTGGCGGAATGGGAGTCCTTATCAGAAGGGGAGTATATCAGTCTGAAGAGTCCACTACTGCGGCGGCAATTAGCGCATTCGTCGGGACACCTCTTTTCTTATTTATACTACCGTTGACCGGGGACTGGAACCGACTTTACTCCCTTTCCTGGCAAGGATTTGCATCACTTGGCATAGCCGGTATATTGCACTTTGTCCTCGGCAGATACCTGCTCTTTAACGCTATCCGACTTATCGGCGCCAACAAGACGATCGCCATTGCCAGGACGAATATTTTATTTGCTGTTATTTCTGGCATCGTCTTCTTGCGCGAAGCGGTTACAACTCTGCTCATCTTGGGGGCTTTATGCATAATGGCGGGGGCAGCGCTGGTCAGTTTTGAAAAGGAAGAAGGAGCCTTTAATCTGCAGCTTAAAGGCGTTCTTTTCGCGCTGAGTGGTGCTCTCTGTGTTGGTATAGCAGCGGTACTAATCAGGTCAGCGATGGAGGAGATTGGCTCTCCCTATATCGCTGCTTTTATTTCCTATGTGGCTGCCTTTCTCCTATGGACTATCCTGCTATTGCAAAAGGGGCAGCGGGACCAACTATTTCAGATCCCTCGCTCCTCTTTAATCGCATTGTCTATGGCGGCAATACTTGGTTTAGTTGGACAACTGCTGCGGTATGCTGCCCTCAACTATAGCCCGGTCAGTGTGGTGCAACCGCTTATTGGCACAGTCGTTCTGTTTACCTTCTTTTTATCGTTTATGCTGAACCGCAGTATAGATGTATTTAATTGGAGGGTTTTCCTCGGGATAATGGTTGTCGTCACCGGGACTTTTCTGCTTTTCCTGTAACCACGAACAGCCCCTCGAAAATGACGCTCTCAAATCAAAATCCAGGCGCCTAATAATTCTTCCGAATGGTTTTCTACCTTTGGAGACAACAGGGGAGTAATTAGCCCCCTTGTTTCTTATCATTCCTTTTCAGGTTTTTATTTAACAACCCACCCCCTTTATCCCCCTCCCTTTGTCTGATGTGTCATTGCGAGCCGAAGGCGAAGCAATCTTATCTTCATCTTATAGTTTGCTTCGTCGCCCTGCTCCTCGCAAAGACATGTCCCATAGCATTTTTCGCGATAGTCTCTACGTTTCAAGAGAGGGGGGAGGGATATTAAAAAGAGGGGCTTTGCCCCTCTTAAACACCCCGCTCCTCTTTGCCCCGGGCAGGTTTTGGTGGGGCATCCAGACAAAGGGATAGGTTTTAAGTTAACATAATACTGCCAAGATATAATTTGTGGTATAATGGGGGTATGAAGAAAGCTCTCAATACAATTAAACACATCTGGAAATCTAAACTAGTAATAGTATGTACTTTAGGTGTCTTTATAGGCATTAGTTTCTTCTTGGATTGGGTACGGGACAAATATGGTCAGGAATACGCTTTGACATGGGTAGCTGTGTTTATTGCTGCCATTGCTGCTATAGCAGCTTTATCGTCACTAAAGCTGACACGGGATTCCTTGGAGTTAACAAGAGCTACAACAAGACCATTTCTCACCTTAACTGAGGCCGAATACTCTCCGTTTTTCTTGAAGGTTCTCCTGCATATATGCAACACCGGTGCATTGCCAGGAAATGAAGTATCGATTGAAATCTTACTAATTGAGCCCAAAGATGAAGAAGGGTTAAGGAAGAGCATAACCAAAACGTTACCATCCGTGTTCCCCAACGAAGAAAAGCGGCTCGAGTTAGAGATTAATCCAGAGTTTAGAAATTTAATTGATAGTGAGGTAGAAACAATTCGTTGTTTGGTGGAAATTAAGTATTGCTGGCAGGAAAAGGAATGTTGGACTAAGAGGATAATTGGTTGGCCTAGTGAGAGGGAAGCGCGCCAGCATCCCGTAAAACTTGAAGTTCTAGCAGAGGGAAGCGGGTGGCAGTAATTCAATACATTTGGTGTTATCTTCATACCTCTCTAACCGCCCATTCCATTATGTAAACTTCTTTCTCATGTATATTATTGGGGCGCACTATATATGTTATGTAAGATTACGTGTGTTTTAGGCTTGCTCCCTCCCCACTACTCCCCTTCCACCTTCCAAACAAAAGGAAACTGCCTGACATAATTTGGGTAGAAGTTTCTTGCGGTCAAAAGCTATCATATTTTTGCATGCCTTGACCGGCACGAAAATCTATCAGGTAACCCCGGACTCTTTTCCATTAAAGCACCCCACTTAAATCATACTAAAAAGACACCAAAGCTTATTGCTTGGTGCCTTATAATATTATGTAAACTGCCCTGCTCTACTTCCCTACCAGAAAGAAAAAGTGGGCTCGGCAGGATTCGAACCTACGACCAATCGGTTATGAGCCGACCGCTCTGCCGCTGAGCTACGAGCCCGTACCCAGATTATATTACCGCCATAGTCTAGAGTCAAGAAACCCGATAACAGGACTGCTCCCGAACTTCTGGAATGGACACTCTTCTTGACCCAGAATCTGCCGCATAGTAAAATGACTAGCAGTCTAGAACTGAGAGTGCTAGCCATGCAAAAGACAAAAGCGCCATTGAAAGCAATTATCCTGGTTGGTGGTGAGGGTACGCGACTGCGCCCGCTCACCTATGACATACCCAAGGCTATGATGCCAGTGCTGAATCGACCCTTCCTGGAACATCTCATCGCTTACCTCAAGAAATACGGTGTTAAGGACATCATTCTGGCACTGAGCTATCTCCCCGGGAGCATCCAGGATTACTTCGGGGAGGGCAGCAACCTGGGAGTGCAGCTCACCTACTCTGTGGAGAGTAGTCCCCTGGGCACTGCCGGAGCGGTAAAGAATGCCGAGCGATGCCTGAAGAGCACCTTTATTGTCCTTAACGGCGATGTCTTCACTGACCTTGATATAGCCGATATGCTTGCCTTCCATCGGCACAAAGGGGCGAAGGCGACCATAGCCTTGACCTGGGTGGATAATCCCTGTGCCTTTGGAGTGGTTGAAACCGATAGTGATGGAAGAGTACGGCGTTTCATTGAAAAACCAAGCCCAGACCGGGTAACCACTAACTGGATAAATGCTGGCATCTATATCCTTGAGCCCGAAGTTCTGGAGCATGTGCCAGCAGGTAGCCACTACATGTTTGAAAAAGGGCTCTTCCCCCTCCTTCTTGAGCTAGGTGACCCCGTTTACGGTTATCCCTTTAGTGGCTACTGGCTTGATATGGGAACACTAGAGAAATACCTCCGCCTGAACTGCGACCTTTTATTGTCGAAAGCAAAGAGTGCTCTAATTAGCGGTTTGAGTAGCAACGAGGTATGTTGTGACAAAGAGACTATTATCCATCCTTCGGCCAAAATAACCGGGCCAGTAATAATCGCTAGCAGATGCCGGATAGGCCAGAGAGTGAATATCAAAGGACCAGTGATTATTGGAGTGGATTGCTGTATCGGAGAGGGTGCTAGCCTGGAGAGAGCGGTACTGTGGAGAGAAAGCAATATTGATGCGGGTGCTGTCCTTAAGCAGTGTATAGTCGGCAGTAGCACTAATATAATAAAGATAAAAGAATAGCCTTGGGTAATGAATCGTGAAAAAGGGTGCATGATGGTAAAGAAAGATTACTATGAAACCATCGGTGTTAGTCGTGATGCTGACCAAAATGCTATTAAGAAGGCCTACCGAAGGCTGGCAATGCAATACCATCCCGACCGTAATCCAGGGAAAGAGAAATGGGCCAACGAGAAGTTCAAGGAAATAAACGAAGCATTTGGAGTTCTCGGTGACCCGGAGAAAAGAAGACAATATGACCAGTTTGGCACTGTGGGCAATATTGGCGATATCTTTGGTAGCCCTTTTACTCGAACCACTTTCGAAGACCTGATGAAAGACTTCGGCGGGTCTGGTCTTGGATTCGACTTCTTGGATAACATCTTTGGTGATTTTTTACAAGGCAGAGGTTTTTCTTTCAAGACATTCAGCCAGGGATTTGGTGGCCCAAGGGGAATGAGATTTGAGTTTCCCGGAGGAATTAATCTGGAGGAGATATTCAGTCAGACCCAACCTCCCCCACGCCAGGATGTCCGCTATGAAATAACCATTACTAAAGAGCAGGCGGCTCGTGGACTAGAAAAAGACCTGGTTCGAAGGGGTAAAAGAATAAGAGTGAAAATCCCCGCCGGGGTCAAACCCGGCCCAACGATAAGACTTCGAAATGCCCGCCAAATAACTGATGGTCAGCCCGGAGATATTTTAATTTCGGTTAAAGTGAAATAGCTGATTACACCCCCCCTACCCTAGTGGGCAGGCGGCGGAGCACCACACCAAGGTATGCCAAATTCTAATCCCAGCTGGTACAGGTCATTTATCATGACTGGGGTAAGAGAGATGCCTTCAGCCTCCCGCTGTTGCTGGGTGCGTGCTTCGATTTCTCCAGGTAGAAGTACTTCGCTCACCCCTTTAGCTGACGGCACTGATTTTATTTCCTGTATCATCCTATCCATCCGATTTTTAAACTCGTCCACATCGCTGAACCAACTGATGTCTATTGCCCCTAGCATCTGCCCCACGCCCTGTGGGTGCTCCATGTTTTTGTACAGGTCCCCAACATAGGGCCCGAAGGCAGCACCGGTCAGTACCCCTGCCAGCACATCAATCAACAAAGCAATACCCGAACCTTTTGGTCCACCAAAGGGAAGAAGGGCGCCCTTTAAAGCCTTGCTAGCATCGGTGGTCACTTCTCCATCCGAGTCGATAGCCCACCCGGCAGGAATAGATTCTCCCTTCTTGGCAGCCAGGATAACCTTACCCCAAGCCGCTACACTGGTAGCCATGTCAAGAACTACGGGTAATTCTTGCCCTGCCGGAACAGCTATGGACATAGGATTGGTGCCAAAATAAGGGGCTCTACTACCCCATGGAGCTACAGTAGCATATGAATTGGCAATGGCAATCCCAATCATTTCCTTCTTCAAGGCCATCATCGTGAAAAAGGCAGTAGCACCGAAGTGGGTGGAATTGCGTATCCCCACTAACCCGACGCCGCCCTCCTTGGCTTTTGCCATAGCTAACTCCATCGCCCTGGCTGCTACCACCTGCCCACTGCCATTATCCCCGTCCATGAGAGCCATCGCTGTAGTTTCCCGCAGGATAGCAGTCCTGGGCTTGGGGTTAACCAGCCCTTTTTTCAGTCGTTCCACATAAACGGGCATTCTAATAACACCATGTGAATCTACACCCCGCAGGTTAGCTCGCACCAACGCCTCTGTTATCAAATCTGCATCCCGGGGTGGAATCTCCAGTTTTTGTAACACCGCACTACAAAACTCTTTGAGCCGGGAGGGGCTAAAATACTCCGTACGGTGACTGCTCATTTGTGTCACTTCCTTCTTTAGTAAGATTAGTAATGATAACACCCCCAAACCTTACCTTGTCAACGGGCACTGTCCCCATAAATTGACACCTTCTTGAAGCCGTGCTACTATAGCTGACAAAAAGGAGGCTCTTGGGCGAGATAAATCTATGGTCACTAGGTGGGGTGGGATTGGCTGGCGGTCTTTTGGGCTCTATGCTGGGACTGGGTGGTGGCTTCTTCTTTGTACCTCTACTTACCCTGGTCTTGAACCTACCAATTCATATAGCCATTGGCAGCAGTCTGGTAGCTGTCATTGCCAACTCAATTACTGCCAGTAGCACCCATATTAAAGCCCGATTGCCCAATCTCAGACTTGGCATGTTTTTGTTGACAGCCACCACCATTGGTGCTATCGGCGGTGCTTTTATTGCCGCCTTTCTGTCCTCCCCGGTGCTAACTGCTATTTTCGGGATTGCTCTTATCGGTATTAGCTATTCTATGCTAAGGCGCCGTCAACTTGCTCAGGAGAGAGCTTCCCTCGGAAAAACTTCAGTTGGGAGTGATGATAGTTCTTCTACTGGTTTAGGAAGTTCTCTAACGGCATCATATTATGACCGGAACTTAAATCAAGTAGTCACCTACAACGTGAACCGTGTCCCTCATGGTTGGGGGATTAACCTGCTGGTTGGTATTGCTTCCAGCCTGCTCGGGGTCGGTGGCGGCATCTTCAACATACCGGTGATGAACTTGGTAATGAGGGTGCCAATAAGAGCAGCTATGGCTACCAACAGTTTTATGGTAGGTATCACTGCATTAGCCGGCGCTTGTATTTATTACTACCACGGCTATATTTACCCTCTCACCGTTGCCCCTATTGCGGTCGGTGCATTTATTGGAGCTTTGATAGGTGCTCAACTGGTACAGAGAGCAAGAAGCATAATGCTAAGACGGATATTTGCCATTGTTCTGCTCATACTGGCTGTTTTGATGCTGCTCAGAGCAGCTAATATAGGTCTGCCTATATAAAAAAGGAATAGTTGAAGTGAAAGCGGTAAGCTCAAAGGACAATCGGTTATATAAGTGGCTTTATTTCACCTTTAGAATAGGCGTAGCGTGTTGTTTGTGCCTCGTCTCCCTTGGATTTATCTTGGCTATCATTACTGGAGCTGAATTCACTGATCGGGTAGTTCCACCGAGCCAGTTTTTCCACCGCATTTCGGAATTAGACCCGCTGGCGATTATCACCCTCGGCATACTAATCCTGATGCTTACGCCCTTTTCAGGCGTCATTTTGTCTGTGGTAACTTTCTTAATGGAAAAGAATAAGCTTTATCTAGGCATTTCCGTAGCTGTTCTGTGTGTTCTTCTTCTCAGTCTTGCCTTAGCCCTAGTTCAGTAAGCTCAGACACAGATTATTCGACTTTTGAAATTGACACTCTACGCCATAGCGCCCGGAACATTGGGACTATCAATATGAGTAAGGTTATCGCAATTATTGCTGCTGATATCGGGTTGGTGAAGAAAATCATCGCGTCGCCGTGGGCAATTACCAGGCTTCTCCTGAACTCCTGCTCAAATAATTGCCCCAGCACCAGACCAATGATTATGGGTGCCAGCGGGAATTTGTGTCTCTCCAGCACGTAGCCCAGGATTCCGAAGCCGAACACCATCCACACATCAGCTATATTGTTCCTGATGGCAAATCCCCCCACCACACACAAAATTATTATAATCGTGCCAAGCACCCCTTGAGGAATCTGGAAGATTTTGGTAAAGAAGCGGATAAACAGCGGGGACACAGCTATGATGAGAAGGTTAGCGATGATTGCTGCCAGCATTATTGCCCCTACAAACTCAGGAGACCTGGTGAATAGAAAAGGTCCTGGCCTTAGTCCGTGCAGTATGATAGCGGCCAGCATCACCGCCGTAGTGGCACTTCCGGGAATGCCCAGGGACATCATTGGCACCATTGCTCCCATGGCGGCGGCATTGTTGGCGGTTTCCGGGGCGGCAATCCCTTCGGCTATGCCGGTACCAAACTTCTCCGGTTGTTTGGAAAACCTGGCAGCGGTGGCATAGCTGACAAATGAGGCGGTGGTAGCACCGACTCCGGGCAGAGCACCTATCAGTATGCCCAGCGGACCAGACCGCAGGTAGGTGGGAAGTAGCTTTCTCATTTCACCCAGCCTGGGTAGAACCGTCCTTACTTTCTTTACGGCTCTGGTTTCGGTGACATCTCCCTGAACCATCCTGATTGCCTCGGAGATAGCAAAAAGCCCCAGAATGGCCGGAATGAATGATACTCCGGCAGCGAGGATAGGCACATCGAAAGTATAGCGATACGTCCCGGTTATGACATCCATACCAACAGTAGCTAGAAATAGACCAAAGAAGGAACACAGTAATCCCTTAAGCCTGTTGCCACCGCCTATGGTGGCTACTGCTATCATGGTAAAGAATATTAGAGCAAATACCTCAGGTGAACCGAATTCTAAGGCTACCCTGGCTAATTGGGGGGCGGCAAGCAAGAAGACTATGGCGCCAAAAGTCCCACCGAGGAACGAGGCGAACATAGCGTGCCCCAGCGCCTTATGCGGGAACCCCTGCCTTGTCATCTCATATCCGTCCAGCACGGTTGCGGCTGCCTCAGGAGCACCCGGCGTCCGGAAAAGCACTGCAGTAATGGAGCCGGAGAACACTGCGGTGGCGTAAATAGCCGTCATCAGTACCAAGGCAGTGGTGGGACCTAATCCAAAGGTAAGAGGGAGTAATATAGCCACCATCATGGTGCCGCTGATGCCAGGGGTGGCACCGGCAAGAAGTCCGATAAACACTCCAAAGAGAAGAAAGCCGATAGTCACTGGTGTAAAGAGTGTCTGAGCTCCTAGGGTAATGAGATCAAGCATCGTCTCCTCAATAGACCAACAAGCTAATTTCTCTAAATATGCCTACACCTCTGGGCAGTGGTATTAGCATTAGTTTGGGGAACACCACTATCATGAACACCGAGAAGATGGTGGTGGCGCCAATCAGCCACGTCCAGCGCCGCATGCCGATAGCCAGCAAGTAGGTAGCAATCCAGATGGGAGTGAGCAGAACAAAGCCGACTAGCTCCAGCAAAAAGGCATAAGCAAGCATGAAGGCAACCGTAATCCACAGGTTCTGAGGGTTGAGTGTTTTTTCAGACTCCAATATAGCCTTTCCCTTTACCGCACGGTAAATCAGCCACAGACAGAAAGCCATTATGACAACGGTGTAAATCTTGGGAAAGAAATCGGGACCAACCCCCTGCTTTCTCATTACGAAAGCGCCGCTAAAGTCAAATGCCAGATAAAAGAAATAAGCACTTACGAGGAGCAAAGAGAGGGGAATTAGTAATTCCCCTCTCTTCCCCAGATTTGACAAGTATCGCTTCAAGTCTTTCCTTTCATCTTTCAGAAATAGTACTTTCCTGACTTACATGTAACCCAGCTCTTTTAGAACTGACTCGAACTCTTTCACCTGGTCCGCACACTGCTGGGTATAGGTAGCGCGGTCACCCCAGCCCGGTCTGAGGTCGAGAAAGTGCTCTTTCTCCCAAGTCAGGTAGTAGTCGCTATTGTATGCCTGCTCGAATATATCCTCCATAAAGCTGACTAGGGCTTCATCTGTACCGGTTGCAAACATAAAGCCTCTGATTCTGCCTACTGTTATGTCGCCGTAGCCCATTTCAGCCGCAGTGGGTACATCCTCAAAGCCCTTAGCGCGTGCCAGAGCCATACTTATTATTGGCTTTAGCTCTCCAGCCTCTATCAGCTCAATTGCTGAACCAGGCTCTTCCCAGCAGGCGTCAATATCGCCAGCAACCACAGCAGCACGCATTTTACCTGCACTTTCGTATGTGACATAGGCCAGATTTTCAAAGAAACCAGCGCCCATGGCAAACTGGGTTACTCCTATCTCGTCAAGCCCGCCGGCTCCAGTCCCGCCGATGGTCACCGGGTTCGCCTTGGCATGAGCTACAAACTCTTCCAGGTTAGAGAACCTGGTGTCTTTGGTGCTTATCTGAATCTGCCCCGTATCCTGCTGCGCTCTGGCAAAGGGGATATAGTCTTCTAATGTGTTTGGATTTCTCCC
>JABUBL010000407.1_pt1 | contig 12622 bp, 8 predicted proteins | sample 7240371 | NCBI WGS metagenome assembly JABUBL01 (sample SAMN07256343, study PRJNA390944) | subsurface metagenome | isolation source: Methane hydrate marine sediment | place: Pacific Ocean: Eastern North Pacific, ODP site 1244 | collected 2002
CCATCCTAGCCAAATAGAAAGCAGCTGAAAGGCCCGCTGGCCCAGACCCGATGATCGCAACCCTAAAGCCACTCTTGGGCTTTAATGGTGGAACACGGTCAGTTCTGAGCTTCACACCTAGCTCTGTGATGGCGGCGATCTCACGGTCGAGGACACCCTTTGGCAGACGGTAGTCGGGTATGCCGTAACGCAACATACCCCCGGGCTTGGGCAGGGCCTCGAAGACCTCCGTCTCGTGTCCCATCCTAGCCAAATAGAAAGCAGCTGAAAGGCCCGCTGGCCCAGACCCGATGATCGCAACCCTAAAGCCACTCTTGGGCTTTAATGGTGGAACAGGGCTTTCTTCGCCTAAAAGGAAACAATAATCTGCGGCAAACCGCTTGAGGCTACAGATGGCCAGGGGTTCATCCACCAGATTACGGCGGCATGCTGATTCGCAGGGGTGAGGACAGATGCGCCCGATGACTGCGGGCATGGGGATCGCTTCCTTGATGAGGGTCACTGCCTCACGATACTGCCCCCTAGCGATCAGGGCGATATAACCCTGAACATCCAGCCCAGCGGGACAAGCAATCTGGCATGGTGCGATGCAATCACCATAATGAAAGGCAAGGAACTCTTCCAGGCGACTTTTTCGAGCAGCATGAACCCTCTCGTTCTCGCTTTCCACCACCATTCCCGGCCACACGCGGGTGACACAACTGGGCATAAGACCACGCCCTTTAACCTCCACGACGCATATCCAGCAACCCCCCAAAGGGCTCAAGTAATCATCGTGGCAAAGAGTGGGAACAGGGATATTATTATCGCGGCAGACCTCTAGAATGGTCTGGTCGGCAGGAGCGAGAATCTCCTTACCATCGATGGTGATCTTAACCTTGATCGCCTCAGCAATCCCCGTCACCTCAGCCTCCTTGCTGCCCGAGGTATTCATCGATAGAGGCGGCGGCCCTTTTACCCGCCCCCATGGCGCTGATCACGGTTGCGGCACCGGTAACCACATCGCCGCCTGCCCAGACACCCGGCTTGGTGGTCTTACCCTCCTTTTCATCGGCGACCACCGTGCCCCGTTTGGTGACATCCAGCCCCTTTGTGGTGGTGGGAACCAGCGGGTTAGGGGTAGTGCCCAAGGCGATAACAACGGTGTCAACATCCAGCATGAACTCGCTGCCCTCTTTGGTGATCGGGCGCCGCCGGCCACTCTCGTCCGGCTCCCCCAGCTCCATCTCATAGCATTCCGCACCCACTACCCAGCCCTGGTCATTGCCAATAAACCGCTTGGGATTGGTAAGGAACTTGAAGATGATCCCTTCTTCCTGGGCGTTTTCCACCTCTTCCCTCCTCGCCGGCAGCTCCACCTCAGAACGCCGATAGACAATATAGACCTCATCGGCGCCGAGCCTCAAGGCACACCTGGCGGAATCCATAGCCACATTGCCACCGCCGATCACCATTACTCGGCGTCCCCGCTTAATCGGGGTGTCGTATTCGGGGAAGAGGTAGGCCTTCATCAGGTTGGTTCTGGTAAGGAACTCGTTGGCCGAATATACGCCGTTGAAGTTCTCGCCGGGGATATTCAGGAACATAGGCAGCCCGGCACCGGTGCCCATAAAGACGGCATCATAGCCGTCCTTCAGGATTTCGTCGACGGTCATGGTCTTGCCCACCACGAAGTCCAGCCTGAGGTCTACTCCCATAGACTTCACGTAGTCAACCTCGGTCTGAACGACGCGCTTGGGCAGGCGGAACTCAGGGATGCCATACATTAGCACGCCGCCGGCGACATGGAGCGCCTCAAAGAGGGTGACCTGGTGACCCATTTTGGCCAGGTCGGCGCCGGCGGTGAGCCCCGCCGGCCCTGAGCCTATCACTGCCACTCTCTTGCCTGTTGCCTTGGCGATCTGAGGCTTCTCCATCTCCCCCTGGGCCAGCTCCCAGTCGGCTACATAGCGCTCCAGGCGGCCGATAGCTATGGGTGCCCCCTTCTTGCCCAGGGAACAGACCTCTTCGCACTGCGTCTCCTGGGGGCAGACCCGGCCGCAGATGCCGGGTAGGCTGTTCTTGCCCTTGAGGATCCTGACCGCTTCAGGCATATCGCCCTCCCTTATCGCGTTGATAAAGTCGGGGATATCTACATCCACCGGGCAGCCGCCGACGCAGAGTTTCTTGGGACACTGGATGCACCGGTTTGCCTCGTACAGGGCTTGCTCCGCATTATATCCCAGGGCGACCTCATTGAAATTCCCCGCCCGTACCTCAGGCTCCTGCTTGGGCATCGACACGCGGTTCAGATCGACTTTAGCCATGGCTTGCCACCTCCCCGCATGCACATTCCATGGCGTGCTTTTCCTCATCGATATAGATACGCTGGCGGGCGAAGAGAAGGTCCCAATCAACCAGGTGCCCATCGAAGTCGGGGCCGTCGACACAGGTGAACTTCGTTTCGCCTCCGACCTCCACCCTGCAGCAGCCGCACATCCCAGTGCCGTCTACCATGATCGGGTTGAGGCTGACAATGGTGGGAACAGCGAAGGGCTCGGTGGTCTTGGCACAGAACTTCATCATAATCGCAGGGCCAATGGCAACCACCCGGTCGATTTTTTCGGCCCCTTCCAAAAGCTCCTTTAGCGGCTCGGTAACCAAGGCTTTGCGGCCATAAGAGCCATCATCGGTGGTCACCGTTAGGCTGTCGCTTACCCCCCACACCCGATCCTCCCAGAAAAGGAGGTCCTTGCTGCGGGCGCCAATGATGGATATTATCTTATTCCCCGCCTCTTTGAGGGCGCGGGCGATGGGGAAGATCGGGGCAACGCCAACCCCCCCGCCGACGCAGACCACCGTGCCGAACTTCTCGATGTGGGAAGGTTCTCCCAGGGGACCGATAAAGTTGGCGATGGAGTTGCCAGCCTTTAGCTGGGCCAGCTTGCGCGTAGTAACCCCCACCTCCATGAAGACGATGGTGATGCTCCCCTCCTCTCGATCCCAGTCGGCAATGGTAAGGGGGATGCGCTCCCCCTTCTCATCTATCATGATGACGACGAACTGTCCTGCCCGTGCCTTTCGGGCGACCGCCGGTGCCTCGACCTTGAAAAGGTGGTTGTTGGGCACCAGGGTTTCTCTGCTCATAATCTTATACATCTTTTCCCCTCATAGCTTTAAACTTCAACACCTTTCTGGTTTTTTAAGGGCACAAAGCACGCCGGATTTACAACTGGGAGATGGTTGAACGCTCTTACCGTGGTCGCTGGATATACTTCGAGGCTCTCGGCAGGTTGAGATAGTCTGCGGTTCATTATGTATAAATGTATAACTGAAGGAGCGGTTGTGATTGTTCTCACAACCTATGATATCACAAGGCGCGGGGGAATTCAACAATCGGCGCTCACCAGCCCGGCTACCTTGCGGCCCAACTTCACGCTGTAGTTCATCCCCCTATCCTCGGGGTATATCTGGGCAGTGTTCGCCAGGTAGAGGCGTGAGATGGGGGTAGCGTGCTCCGGGATGCGGGATGAGTAGTTGGTAGTGATGACCGGTTGCCCCGCCTCTTCACGGAAGAGGTAGTGCCCTTCCACCCAGCCGGGATCGAATTCGGGGTTAATTTTTCGAAGATGGGGCAGGTATTCTGCCAGAAGTTCATCGGGGCTCAGCGAATAGAGGAGGCTATCCTTTGATAGGTAGTTGGATAGATAGACGATCCGTTTTCCACCATAGACGGAGGGGTCTACCAAGTTGGTGTGCTCGATGAGGGCGACAAAGGGGACTGCGGGATCGCTGATATTCAGCCAGTAGATACGGGAAAATGTCTTATTGAGTGTCAAAACGAGAACCATCGCCGCCTGATAATGCACCCCCGCTAGCTTTCCAGCGTAGTCCGCGGGTAACCGGGGCACCATGCTTAGGAAAACTGGTGAGGGCACGGTAGCGATAATGACATCGCAGGGATGCCCCTGCTCTTTCGCTCTCTCCAAACCCTTCGCCCCAACCTGAAGCCCAACTGCTTTTTCGCCCTCTACAATGATTTTGCTAACCGGCGAAGATGTATAAATCTCCCCCCCGGCTTCGATGATTCGCTCCTTAATGGTATCGATGAGCAGCCCAAAACTTCCCTTCAAGTAACCGAGGCGCTCCTTCTCTCCCTGGCGCGAGGTAAGACGCAGATGTACCTTCCCCCAGAGCCAAACCATGCCAATCTCATCAGCGCTCGCCCCAAACTTATTCTTTAGCAAAGGTCCCCAGACAACCTCGTAGTTGCGCCTCCCCCCATACCTGGTGAGCCATTCGCGGGCGGTTACCCCTTCCATCGCAGGCCAATTCTTATAGCGCCTGAGATAGAGGGAAACCAGCCCCAGGCGCAACCGATCAGCTAAACCCAGCGGGCTGAATTTGAGGAGTTCCATGGGGGTAACAAAATCGTATATCCTCCCCCCGTGAAAGAATCCCACCTTAGAGTCCAGCCACAACAGCCTCTCGCCAAGCCCGAGCTCACCGATTAACTGGATTATGTCAACATCACTGGTGAAGATATGGTGATAGAACCTCTCCAGGCGTTCCCCGGTCACCTGGAAGGTACCCGCTTGCCCGCCAAGCTCCACCTCTTTTTCGAAAAGGGCTACTTTATGTCCCGCCCTGCTGAGCTCGTAGGCTGCGGTGAGCCCGGCGATCCCGCCACCGATGACCCCGATGTTCATTCCTCGCCTCCCGTAGGGTTATGCTTCCGTGACAATTCCTGCCGCTCTCTGATAACCTTTGACAGGGAGAGGTTTTCCATCCACAGGAATATGAACCCGAGAGGTATCGTGAGTAAAAGGATGAGAGCATGCAACACGAGTACGTAAGAGCTAGCAACACCTATAGCGATACTAAAAGCCATCAGGGATCGCTGTAAGGCGAAATCGAAAGGCCCCAAGCCCCCTTGAGTCATCAATAGCACCCAAGCCAAGTTGGAAACCGATGTAGCGAGTAAAAAGACATAAAAGGGTATCCCTAAATCGAAGGCAAAACCCACCATGCAAAACAATCCCGCCTCAAAGAGCCAGACCAGCGCTGCCAAAATAAATACGACCAGGAGCTTACCTGGACTACGCATTATCCCCAATCCTTCGATAAGAAGGAGCAACCACTCCTCTGTCCTCTCCCGCCACCGCTTAGGCAGAAAGTGCAACACCACATTGATCGCCATTCGAGCGAGCCTTGGTGAGGAAACCAGGATGAAGCATAATACTAGTGCCCCCAGAAAGAGCCCGGCTGTGATATAAATGACTTGTTGGAGCATTCCCTCCAGGGGAACAAAAAAGGAAATAATCGCCGCAAAGAGGAGGAGTATCACTCCATCTGAGATTTGCTCCACCACCATAGTGCCTCCAACAGCCATCTTGCTTATGCGCTCCCTTTCTCCCAGAATGTAAGCTCGAGCGACTATGCCCAGACGGGCGGGCAGGATGTTGTTTACCAGCATGCCGATGATGATCAGCGGGAAGAGTCGGAAGGAGGAGAAATTCCCCAGCGGTTTCAAGAGGTAGCGCCAGCGCACCGAGCGAAAAAAAACGCCCACATAATAGACCAATATTCCGGGCAGTAGAAAGAGATAGTTTGCCTCGCCCAGCGCCTGGCCCATCTCAGCGAAGTCCGTTCGGTAAAGGAAAAGGAAGAGGAAAACTATGGATATCCCTATCCCGAGCCAGAAACGGCGATTCTTAATCAATATTCGCTCCCTATGCCGCTGTTATAGAGTATAGAGCAGAGAGGGATAGCGGCGCAATCATGGGGTGCTCTTGGGGAAATAGACGACCCCTTCCGTACTCCAGTAAGGACCCAAGGTCTCTCGATGAAGAAAGTAACCCCACCACCACCCCAGGTCGAAATCTTGATACTCTTCGGGGAACCATATCAGCATGTTGATTCTTTCTCCATCGCCATACTTTTCTAAGTAACTCTCGTCAGCGGGTTCATGGTCTGACCTGACGATAAGCACCGAGCCGCTAGGTTGGTCGATGGAATAATCAACATTCTGATAATCTCTGAAATACCAATGCCAGAGCCAGTAAAGATCCCAGTCGAGGGTGATGGCTATCTCCTTTCCTTCTCCGGTTTCCTCGGCCAGCTCCTCGATCTGGTCCATAATGCGGGGCATATCAGAGGACATCCCGGCATAGAGCAGCATCTGGGGGGGCTCATCGCCCTCCTGGTAGCTCTCCTGGCAGGCGACATGGACACTGAAGGGGAAGAGGAGGAGCAGAGCAAGCACAGTAACCCCCCTTATCGCCCAGACCTTGGCCCCAGTCCAATCGAAGGCTTGGAAAAGTCGGCCGATGAACATCCCACCGAGGAGGATCACGGGGATGGCGATATGCAGGGAGAGCCAGGGCGGGTTCTCCCACGAAAAGCAAAAGAGGATCAGGCTCAATATCGCCCAGTAGACCAAGAACCGTGAGAAGAGATTCCCCTTTATCGTGTAGTAGATGGCGCCAATAGAGGCGAAGAGCAAGGGCAAGAATTCATAGGTGGCCAAAATCATTGGGTAGTAGAACCCAGGCTGGATAATCCGCGGCTCCGCCCGAACATCAAGCCAGTAATCTACGGAGCCCCAGATGCCACTACCGAAGCCTGAGAGGTTGGTGAAGAAGGTGGTGTAAAGGAGGGCGAAGATGCCATAGAAGATGAGGGCAGAAGTCAGCCAGCGACGCCAGTTCCAGAGAATCCCGATGATTACTGAGATGATGAACAGCAGAGACACGGTGAGCACCTTTGCCCAGTGAGAGCCATCCGGAAGCTCTACCCCTGGGATTAGCTGAATAAATGCAGCAAAAAGGGGCAGCGATAGGGTGCCTATCAGGATCAGATATTCGGCAGGAGCGGAGAGATCCTTCAGGTCAAATCTGTTTCTGACCCGGCTCACTAATTCCTTAGCGGCTATGACGATGAGGAAGAGAGCGACGATGCCTACGGTGATGTAGCTCACCTCCTTGGTGCAGAAGCTGAGGCTCAAAGCAGCAGCACCAATATAGAGGTATCTTGCCTTCCTCTCCTCAAAATAGCGCCACATACAGACGACCAGAAGGAGACTCCAGAAGGCGCTATAGATGTCGTTTCGGGCATAGCGACTGTAGTAGAGGAGCAGGGGGGAGAAGGCAAGGAGGGTCGCTACCGCTAGGCTTCCCCAGCGACCAAGATAGCGGCGCAGGAAAAATGGGAGCGCCACCAGGGCAGTGCCGAAGATGACGGGGAGCAGGCGTGCGGTGAAGTCACTGTCCCCAAAGAGGAAGAAAATCAGGGCGTTGCCATCAAACTGGAAGGGGCCATGCATCATCGGATCATGCGAATAGCCTTGCCCTTGGGCAAAATTCCAGCTGTAAACGAGATGAAGGACCTCATCATAGTGGATGGCACGGGCACCCAGCTCCCAGAGACGCATCACCAGGGCAATAACAATGAGCATGGCATAAAGGGCGATCTCCCAGTTCATGCGGGCACGCCCACGGCTAACTATCGATAGGAAAACATTCCTCGCCTGCTCCACTATTCCTCCCTTACCCTGTAGATGGTTACCCCTTCATTCTCAAAGACCACATCCATGAAAACAGCGAACTTCTCCCCCACACCATCCCCATACTGCTCCCTCTCCAGATGCCCCACATAGACATAGGTGACATTATATTTTGCCAGAAGTTCCTCCATCAAGTCTATATCCTCGCTCTCATAGATGAGGTCGATGTCCTCCTGCCTCTCTGGGAAGTCAGAGCCTCGCCACAGGCGCTCATGCCCCGGACACCCCAGGATGGTGGGCAGTCCAGTGCGGGATGAGACCCGAAAATAGCCTGCGTTAAGCACCCCCCCTGCGGCCTCGACAATCACCGGAGCGCCCTTCACCTCGGCGTTAAGCCACTCTATCGCATTATATTCTGAGGGATTACCCCGCTCGAGAAAGGCAAGCCCATTTAGTGTCGGCTCAGCACTGAAGCTACTGGTAAAGGTGATGGTAGCAGCGATGGGGTAGATCAAGCTGCCAGCTAATAATAGGACGCATACCACCCACCACCAAGCACGGAATAGTTTTCTGGGGAGGGTTGCCGGATGCCAGCGTGATGCCAGCCAATAGAGGCCGAAGGCCGAGGCTATAGACATAAAGACCCATACCTGGTAATAAACCTTGAACATGGTATTCATGCGCCGAATGCCGTGGGGGTCTTGGACGTAGAAAAGCTCTAAACCCATGAGCAGCATGAAGCCGGTAAAGAGGAGCACGAATACGAAGAGAGTCGACTTATCGCCATTATTCTCCAGTTTCGCCGCCCTTTGCGACTTCTTGATCAGGATAAGCAGGATGAGGGAGAGGATTAATAGCAAGGGCAGTAAATGCCCAAATTTTTCCAGGATGAAGAGGGGCCCAGCGCCCGTTGTCAACTCCCAAACTGCCCAGATTAGCAGCGGTAAGAGAGGAATAGAAATAACACCTACGATAACCCACCTGGAGAGATTTCTCCTCCTCAATACATCCCAGGCCTGCACCAAAATAAAGGAGACGGTTATAAATAGGAGAAACCCCCAGAAGATGAGGAAGTGAAAGGGGCGGGTGTCTATATTATCAACGAGGCCAAATCCTCTAACCCGGGTCTCAAGCCCAAGGTAGAAGGGAAGGTAGAGTAGTATAGCACAAGCAACGAGCGCAATGCAGAATATGCCTACATCCCTTACCAGTCGCAGGTCTATCTTCCCTCGCGCTAGGTATGCCGCTATCAGCGCCACAAGGGCGAATAGAAAGATATAGGTGGGAAGGTCCCAGGTATTTATGAATCCCAGTGCCCCCAAGCAAATGGCGAAAACTATAAACTTTGGCCAATTCCTCTTCAGCCAAGCGAAGCCAAAGGAAGCTGAAGAGTTCAGGATCTCCAGACAGAAACCCAAATTAAGCAATACAACAGGAAGCGCCATGAGGTGGGGGTGAAGATCAGCAAAGAGGAAGCTGAAGCAGGGGAATTCGGTTATGGTATAGTCCAGCCCAAACCATATCTCTGGGTCCAGCGTATTGATCACCCTTGTGGCGCGCCACCACCACAAGTGGTCTGTAGGATACCAGTGCGCGCTATGGTAGGGATGATCCAGCCCTGCGATGCCCACCCAATCCCAGAATCCTTCGCCGCCTAAGCCGTGGGCATAGAGTAGTTCCAATACCGCTTCCAGGTTGCCCAAGATCAGCAAGAATCCCACTGCCACCAGACCGAAGCCTATCGCTGCTCTATTCCCTCCCCTTCTCAGCTTAACCAGGTTATAGACAATGCTGAAGGCCCCGATGGCGGTCATGGCAAATATCAGGGCAACGGATAGATTGAAGGTAATCGCCGGTGATATTCCGGTGAGCTTGGTCAAGGTTGCCATCATCAGGTAGCCAAAGTAATAGTAGCTGATGGAGTGCCCGCTGAGCCAGGGGTCGAGGGGCGGGAAGTATTCACTCCTGAGGATGCCATTGAGGAACGCGAAGTCCATGGGCTTCTCGCCCCAATCTATCGCCGGATCGTAGGCGCGAACCACGGCCATGAGGACAAAAGAGAGGAGGAAGATAGCTTCGGTGGCGATGATCACCCGGCGGTGCTCGGATATGAAGCTGACTATTTGGTGACGGCGGCGTATGAGGATAAAAAGGCAGCCCATGGCAAGCAGAGCGATGATCAGGATGATGGCCCATCGGGTGTTGGGCAGGATGTGGGCGGAGGCGGCAAGCCAGAGAAGGAAGGAGATGATCAGGATGGAAAGCACCTTTCCGAAGGCGTATCCCCTATCGGGCAGGCCCTTGAAGAGGACGAAGGTGGCAGGCAGGGCAATGAGGCTTAGAAGCTCTACTGTGACAAACCAGATAAATGCATCGATCAAGAGGATAGCGCCTCAACGAAGGTTTGGGCATCGAAAGGGGCGAGGTCGTCCAGGGTCTCGCCGGTGCCAATAAAGAGGATGGGTATCTTTAGCTCATCGCAGATCGCAAGTACAATCCCCCCTTTGGCAGTGCCATCGAGCTTGGCCAAGAACACCCCGGTAACGTTCACTGCCTCGGTGAAATATCTGGCCTGTGTCAGGCCATTCTGACCTGTGGTGGCATCAAGAACCAGGAGCACCTCATGAGGCGCCCGGGGGTCATTTCTTGAGACCACCCGCTTGATCTTTACAAGCTCCTCCATCAGGTTGAACTTGGTATGTATTCGCCCCGCCGTGTCGATGATCACCACATCCGCATGGCGAGCCCTTGCCGCCTCCAGGCTATCGAAAACCACTGCCCCGGGGTCGGCACCAGGCTGATGGCAAATAACCTCGGCCCCCACACGTTGCCCCAATATCCTGAGCTGGTCGATGGCCGCCGCCCTGAAGGTATCGGCAGCTGCGATGATCACCCTTTTCCCTTGCCCCTTAAAGGAGTGAGCGAGCTTCGCAATCGAGAGGGTCTTTCCTGTGCCATTCACCCCGACCACCAGTATCACCCTTGGTCCCGATGAAGCGAGGTCAAGGGGCGGGGACGCCTCTCCGGAGGTATCCATCCTCAGCATCGTCACTATCTCATCTTTCAAGACAGAGTATATGTGGGGACCATCCTTAAGCCTCTCTCTGCCTGCCCTCTCCCTCACCCGCGCGATGAGCTTAGTGGTGGTGCTCACTCCCACATCGGCGGAAATCAAAAGCTCCTCAAGGTCGTCCCACAGCGCCTCCTCCACTGTGGCACGCTCGAAGAGATGCACCACCCTGCTGAACCAGCCCTCCCTGCTTCTTTTTACCCCTTTTTCGAACCTTTCCACCAGCCTTAAGCCTCGTTAAAGTTCAGCCATAATAGCACGGTAGTAAAGGTGGGTCAACGGGTACCGGGAACCTTAATACGTAGATCGAAAGAGAAGCTTACCCGTCCCGTACCGTACCTGTCATTGCCCGACTCGATCGGGCAATCTAGAAATGAAGTTTGAAGTAATCCCAGCATATAGAGTCCTATTCCTCTGGCTTGCCAGGACGTAAACGTAGTAGTCTTTATCCAGTTAGCTGGATCATCCGGTCAAGCCGGATGATGACCCCTTAAAAAGAGTCAAACGCAAAGCTAAGCTAGTTCGCTTAGACTATCACCCATCATGCGACCCTTTGAATCTAAACTCACGGATTATGGAGGAACTGTAGAAGGTTGTGCTCGCTACTTCAAAGCTAACTATGGTTAGCTTGCTGAAGCACCAGCTCCCTATAGACTGCCATTAGCCTCTTTGTCACCTCACCAGGCTTCCCCGTGCCAATGGGCTTGCCATCCACCTTAGCGATCGGCATGACCTCAACTATCGAGTTGGTCAAGAAGGCCTCTTCAGCGCGGATAAGGTGGGCTAAGGGGATCTCCTCCTCCTCCACCGCGATGCCCAAATTTAGCGCCAGCTCCAAAACCTCCTCCCTGGTGATCCCGGGCAGGATGCCGCTCTCCGCCGAGGGGGTAAACAGCCGTCCCTCAACCACCAGAAAGATATTGCTGGTGCTGCACTCGGCAACAAAGCCCCGCTCATTGAGCAGGATGGCCTCGTCTGCTCCCGCTGCGACAGCTTCAGCATGAGCCAGCAGGTTGTCCAAATAACCTATCGACTTGATTCCAGCTAGTGGCGACTGGCTGTTTCGCCTCACGCTCACTACGGCGGCGCCGATGCCATCCTCATAAGCCTGGGGAGGCGGTAAGACAAGCTCTTCGGCAACAACTATGATGGTGAGCATGCCTGACGTCGGGGGCGCCAGTCCTCGCTCCCCCTCACCTGCCGTAACGGTAAGCCTGATGCGGGCGTCCATGAGTTTATTTGCCTCCAGAGTCTTGTGGATAGCCTGCCTCAGCGCTGCGGGGTCCAGCGAAGCGTCGAGACCAATTTTATCGGCGGAATGCATCAGCCGGGCCAAGTGTCGGTCGAGGCTAAAGACCCGTCCCCCATAAGAGCGCATCGTCTCAAAGAGACCATAGCCATATAGTATGCCGCGGTCGAAGGGCGAGATCCTGGCCTCCCTTCGCGGCACCAACGCTCCATTGATATAGATAAGTACTTCCATTGCCTACCCTCTTTCACCCCAACGCGGGCGGGAGAAGCTGAGAAACCTCCTTAAGATGTCGTGGCCCACCCCGGTGAGGATCGATTCGGGGTGAAACTGGACCCCCTCCACCACGAACCTCTTATGGCGCACCCCCATAATCACCCCATCCTCAGTCACCGCCGAGACCTCAAGGTCATGTGGCAAGGATCCCCGCTCTATCGCCAGCGAGTGATAGCGCCCCGCCTCAAAGGGATTGGTGAGACCTTGGTAAATGATCTTGCCATCGTGGTGAATCAGGGAGGTCTTGCCGTGCATGGGCACCGTGCGCACGATCAACCCACCATAGACATATCCGATGCATTGATGCCCCAGGCAGACCCCCAAAATTGGGACCTTACCAGCAAAATGGCGCACCACATCGTTGGAGATGCCGGCATCCCGGGGGGTGCCCGGCCCCGGGGAGATCACGATGTGAGAGGGTGCCAGCGCCTCGATCTCCTCCAGGGTGATCTGGTCATTGCGATAGACGACAGGTTCCCACCCCAGCTCACCGAAATACTGAGCCAGGTTATATACGAAGGAGTCATAGTTATCGATGACTAGT
>JABUBL010000408.1_pt1 | contig 12610 bp, 4 predicted proteins | sample 7240371 | NCBI WGS metagenome assembly JABUBL01 (sample SAMN07256343, study PRJNA390944) | subsurface metagenome | isolation source: Methane hydrate marine sediment | place: Pacific Ocean: Eastern North Pacific, ODP site 1244 | collected 2002
CGTCGCCAGTTGGGCCGTAGGTCGGATTGGGCTCCTGGAAGAAATGCTCAAATATCTCAGTATTGTTCCAGAAGATGTTGCCTTGCATATCTACGCCTCCGCCCGGCTCCCTGGGTGGATTTCTGTACGGCTCACCAAAACTGACAACAGCAATATCTGTGTTGACGAACACGTTGTTTTGAGCGTGCATGAAGCAATCTTCCTTGAGCAGGACCGCGTGGTCGTTGTTGATAAAGATGTTCCTTGCTACGTATATTTCTGATGACCAGGTGTAGTCTTTGCCTGTGGCAATCGCGTTGGAGGTACCAGTGCCTCCGAGGTGGAAATTCATAAAGATATTCCCTTCGATGTGGGCATCCGTACTATCGAGGTCCGGTCCATCGTCGCCGCCGCCGAGAAAGATACTGTTATACAACTGGAATACAGGTCCGGGGCGCTGTGCACCGGTAAAATCGATTATGTCACTATAACCGGTTGCCGTACCGAATATACAGCCGTCAAAGATGATATACTCATTGCCGCTCAGACCAACGCCATGCAGCGGCTCGGTGTTGCCGATTGAGGGGAAGACCGAGTTGCGGCATATCACCGATGGGTGGTCTATTCTAAGCACCTCGCTATTTGTTCCGCCCCAGGTCATACCATCGATCAGAACCCGTGAGTACTGAACGTCCGTTGACCTGCCCTGACCATCACCGAACTCGTGATCAATATAGCATAGCCGATTGTCCTGGAGTGTGTGGTCGAACTTAACCCCGTCCCAATTCGCTCCACCCGGCACGTGTGTCAGTCTGATACGATTGTACCGGATTCCCTCGGCCACGAGTCGGCCACCTTGTTGCACCGTTATGCCAGTGTTGGCTTCAAAGAACAGTGTCGTACCGGGCTCAATCGTCAGTGTTTTGCCTGTGGGTACGACAATGTCGCCGATTACGCGCCATGGCCCGGAAGCAGCATCCAGAGTCGTATTGGTTGCAAGCGTACCGGAAATCGGTACGTCGTTGCCGTCGTCGTACCAGATGTCAATATATTTGCTATCCAGCTCGTTGCCGGTGTCGTTGGGCTCGTCGAACGTCTGCACTATGATACGGTTAATACCCGGTTGCAAGGGGACGTCTCCGCCAGTGGCAGCGCCGTAGGCACGCAGTTCCATGCCCCAGACGATGTCGCTGCTGCCGGAGCTGGTCTGGTGAACCTCGACGGCGATGACGTTGTCGCCGTGAACGAGGTGGGCGGTGGGGATTGTGAACGGACCTTCTCTGGTCGCATCTCCGATGCTTCGGTTGGCGTAATCAGTGTGCGAAAGCGGCCCGGTGTCTATGCCGATGTGCCGCGCATCATCGCCGTTATGGCCGTTAAGATAGATCACCGCGCCGTCGTCGAGGATAGTGTAAATTTGAAGCTCCGCGACCTCGTTCGGGTCGCCGTCGAACCAAAAGTGTGTCCGGAAGTAGTATGTGGTGGCGCCGAGCGTCAGTGGTGTATTCTTGGGCCCCGGCAGGCCGGCGTTTTCGACGTACAGCAGCGCCCTGCCGGTTGGCCACGATGAGTCGTTGTAGCCCGGCGCACGCCACGCGGTGCCCAGGTCGGTATCCGACTGCTCGTAGGACCAGACGGTGTCCATCGGCAAAAAGAGGAGGAGTTCGCCGGGCAGGCCCGTGCCGGTGGACCATGTTCCCTCGAAGGGCGAATACCCCGTTGGCATGCCGTTGACGAGCATAGACCGCGTGCGGATCGCGTCGATCTCGCCGCCAATGTCCACGGACGGATTTGTGGTCCGATAGTAGCCGTAGGATTGTGGCAGGCTGCTGCTGACAGAAAACGTCAGCGGAATCTGCTGCGTAACACTGGCGATGCGGTCAGTGTTTTTCTGCTTAATTTCATTGATCATTGACTGGGGCACCCAACCCTCCAGCACTTGGTCGAGCAACGGGTTCAAGCGCTCCGGCGAAAATGTCGTTTCGGCTAATTCGGCAAGCTGAGCATAATACTGTCTTACAAACACGGGATGTTTGATGAATCGGTCGATGACCGGCAATAAACCGCGGTCAGCCACATAAAAGATAGACCTGTCAATGGGGGGAACTTCATGGGCTACGTGAAGAACCGTATCCAGGTCATGAATCAACAGTTGGAAACGCGTATCCATCAGGCCCCGATACATCCGATAATCATCTCCCACACCCGTACCTAAACCAGTTTCATTGTTGCCGATTATCGCATTAGCCGCAAACCAGCGCAACCACTGTTTCACGTTCAAAACCCGGTTGATCTCCTCGACATAAGTAATATCCGGCTCATTATCCAGCACATTCGTAAGGTCGAAAAGGTCGTTCCAGTCATTCTGCGCTTCATTCGTTAGTTTGCTGTAACCTGCATCGATATAGTCAGCCGGATTTGTGCCGAGGTAGCTCAGGTCCACCGTCCACGGCCAGCGCGAGGCCTTATAGAGATTTCCACTGTCGTCGTCGGGAATGTGATTCTCGGCCCAATCGCTGTCATACACTTCCAGGTAGACATACAATCCGTACATTCTGGATGGGTCCGTCAGCGCCAGATTCGCACCGTTAACTCTAACCTCAACTGCCGATGCATCCGCCGCCAGCAAACCCGCCATACGGAATATCGCACTGCCGGCTACCTGCAGATAGGTATATTTGCTGTTGATGTTGATGGCAGTAATATCTTTCCAGGAATTATCGTGACGGAAGTTAACACGGTAATTGCTGGGCGGCACGCCGCTTGTGCCTTCGCCCCGATTACGGATGCCTACAGTGTAGCGTTTCTTCATATCCACGCCGTCGATACTTATGAATGTGCCGTTCATCTGGACGCGGGAGTATCTTTCATTGTTGTCGCCGCTCTGCTCATTTCCAATATCCGCCAGGCGTCCGCGTTCCATCTCGGTCATAATCAGATAGAAAATCGGGTTACTCTCTGCGGACCACTCCGAGTTGGGGTCGTATGTATCATCAACCTGGTAAAGCAGGTTAGTCACTTGCTGCATACCGGCGCCGATGCTACTCATATCGCTCGGCGCAGGCCAGGTTCGCGAATTCGCTCCAGCATCGCTTGCTTCAATGTAAAACTCGACAATTGTGCCGTCCGGCTGAGCGGGCACATTAACGCCGTAGATACCATCATCAGCGTCACTGTCACCGTGTGCCCCGTCATCAAACATCATCAAGTGGTTGTAGTCGCCGGGGTCGTGATTTGGGTAGATATCTTCGCCAAGATACTCCGAGTCGTCAATGCGATAATGCAACGTTACCGTGATACTGGTGGATAGCTCATCAATAATACGAGCGGTTACCGTTACGGGGTCATTGGGCCCGGGAATAATCGGAGAATGCTTCACGTCCAAAACCAAAGGCGCAATGTCGTCATCAGTAACCGAGTTAGTAGTTTCTGGGGTACCGTCGTTAGCATTGCTTGCTGCCCAGTTTTGTCCATACTCGTTTGGCAACGCCGGATTTATCAACTCCAGCGACTTGCCGCCACCATCGTGTTCGTCCGACCATTCCCAACCGCGATGCTGGTAATACACCGGCCCGAGTTCTCGTACTGCCCAGTCGCCCTCGTCGGCATATTCAACTCTATCGATAATCATACCGTTTTCATCAGCGAGCTCAATCTCTTCGCCTTTGTTGCTTAGTCGTCCTGTCCAGCCACCAATGATATTATTAACGCCCGGATACTTGGCCGTAAAGGCATTTACATCTGCAGCCACAACCAGATACTCACACGGATCGAGCGTAACATCATTCGGGAAAACGAACTCCACGCCATCGCTGAATTGCCAGCCAGAAAGGTTAATCGATTCGGTCCCCCGATTAAACAACTCGATGTACTCCTCCCCGAGGTTCTCAGGCTCGTAGACGAGACTGTTATGGTAAGGATGGTACATTATTTCGCTGATGATGATGCTGGGGGGTGGGGCCCCATTGGACTTTCCCGGAGTGGGATTATCAAAGACTTGCCAGTTATCACTGCCATCGGGGAGACGACCGTAGGATTTATTTTGTTCCTGTGGCGTGGGGTCGTTAAAGTTAAAAATAGCGTCAATGATAGTACTGGCATCTTTATCAAACAGGCAAATATCTTCGTCGGTATCACTAGCGCTAAGTTTGAAACTGGCATGCAACGTCCCTTCGCTGGTTTCATCATCGGCCCAGATAATCAAAAAGCCACCAGCAGGAATAAGGGTCGCAGTAGGGTCATTAGTGGGAACCATCCACATACTAGGCTCATTAAAATCATCTTTGAAGTACATGCCACCTATGTTAATGGCTTCGCTGCCATAGTTGTAGATTTCAATCCAGTCATCATAATCACCCCATTCGTCCCGGATTCCGCTATCACTGTTATTGCTGGCCATAAACTCGTTAATCACCAGCGTGATTTCGCTGTAGTCCTTGAGCCAGTTTTTTGCTAACCGGGCGAAGTCGTACATATTTACCCCGGGTGTATCATCCAAGTCAGCTTCGCAATCAGGGGCAACGCAGTTGACATCCAACCAATAATTAGCCAGGGCCTGTAGGTCTACAAAATTGACTTTGTAGTCCTTATTCAGGTCGCCTTCGGGGTAACTCTGGGCACCGCCTGAATCAGCCAAACACACTACTAATGCCAGTGATACCAAAGATATCTTCACCGATATATGCATCGTTTTCTATTCTACTTTCATGCTGTGATATTTAGGCCACTTCCTCCTATCTTATCTTCATGGCTTGACGGGCCTAAAGTTGTAATTACCAATATGTTAGATATGATTATTCTAACTTATATAGGGTAGTTCAGTCAATACTTTTTTGTTATTGAGCTCTGTATTCTTAAAGGAATTAACAGTGCTCTGCTATTGAGAACTGTATAGATAATGGAACAGCCAAATTCCTAGCCAAGCCGGACAAGCCGAAAAGGCAGATTTCAGGCTGATTCAACGTACATGGGTTCCATTTTCAACACGGACATCAATAATACAAGCAAGTGGTTGTGGAAATAAACTGTGGTGAAAAAATGTTGATAACAAAAAAAGAAAGGTTCAGAATACGTAAGAAATCTGAATGTTTAAGAAGCAACAGGATGAGCATTTGAAGCCGGTTTTACGTGTCAGCAAATCAGAAACTTCATTAGTCGTTGCTTTTCAACTTCCCGTCAGGATAGAGTTTTTCGGGGGGCAAGATTTGAAACAGAGATATTGACCTGGTAAGCTCTAAAAGGGATGAAAGAACAATCAGTCAATTAGAGAAGATAACTATGACAGTTGAGCTCATAGCCATTACGCCAAACGCTGAAGCGGTAATCGAGAAGGCCGCCAGAACATGTTATTGTTCTACCCCAAAGGCTCAATCGGCCAGCGAAAAGAACTTCATCTATAGAATTATCAAGAACGGACACCATTCTGTCCTGGAGCACGCTTCCGCTACCTTCAGAATCACAAGTGTATCGAGAAGTTTTACTCATCAACTTGTTCGACACAGGTTATGTGCTTTTTCTCAGCGGTCCCAGAGATATGTAAATGAAAAAAGCTTCGCTTTTGTGGAGCCTGAATCCATTAGAGGAAAAACTGAGGCACATAGGTTATTTGAAGAGTTTATGGCTGAGGCTGAAGACGCTTACTGTAAACTCCAGGAATTGGGCATCAAAAATGAGGATGCACGGTTCGTGCTGCCCAATGCTGTCCAGAGCGAGATTGTGATATCTGCTAACTTCCGTGAGCTTAGGCATATCCTCTGTATCAGGTGCGACCGTCATGCACAATGGGAGATTAGAAATGTAGCTCTTCAAATGCTTCGCATTATGAAGAAAGAAGCCCCGTCGGTTTTTGGAGATTTTGTAATAAATGAAGAAATGGAAACTGCTTGTACGCCGTTTCCCTCTTAGACGTAAGAGTAAGATCCAAATTAGACAGGTGGTGTAATTTGGTGGTAATACGGGGGCAAGGTATTGCGAACCGAAAATTAAAGGCAGGGATGCTCATGGGAAACATAAAGTGTTTTAAGAATAGCGATGTTGCTCAAAGACGAAAATATAGCGAACTCGTTCATGACACCTGCCGTTCTACCCGACGGCAACGGTGGCTTCACACCTTGTTCAGAACTTCTTACTGAACAGGAGCTTATCGTCTTTCTACGCATTCCGGAAGTCAGTAAATCCAAAGACTACCATAATGTTATCGAAAATCTCAAGCGGATGCATAACTTGCCACGGGTTCATATATGCGGGAAACCACTCTATCCTCTGGAGGCAATAAGGCAATGGATCAAAGAGGAAAACGACGAACAACAAATAATTATATTGTGTTTTAGCAGATTGTTGGCTATAATTCGGCTTGGGTTAATCCGAGCCGAGCCAGCATCAGAAAGGAGGTAAATATGAAAAAGCTGGTAACGCTCTGGAAGAGGCCGTCATCTGACGGCAAAACTTTTACTTACTATCTGCTCTATAATGAGAATGGCAAACGAAGGCAGAAATCTTTAGGTCATGTGGACCGTCGTAAGGCAGAACGCCAAAGAGCACAATTTGAGCGTGAGTTAAGAATGGGAGTTGTTGAGTCCATGTCTATGGGACTCAGGCCGTTTATGAAAGACAGCTTGGCAAAAACCGGTGATCAAATCAGAGAAAGTACTCGTAAAAGCTATGAGTCTTCTATGGAAGATTTCATTAAGGTAGTTGGCAATATCGATTACCAGAAAATCACTCTGGAACATGGCGAACTTTACCGTCAAAACCGTTTAGATAAGGGTAATAGTCCCGCAACGGTAACTAAGAAACTCCGTGAGTTGAAAAGACTGTTTAATCTTGCCGTAAATCGAAAACAGCTTGATGAGAACCCATTGCAGCACATTGCTATGCCCAAATCACCCAAGAAAAAGATTCATATTTACGATAATGCCCAATGCAGAAGGATGTTGAAGGCCGCCTGGGAATATACTGCCGAGTGGAACCCAAAGACATCTGTTAAATGGGATTTGATGATCACGGTCGCCTTGGCCACTGCCATGAGGCGTGCAGAGCTTCTGAACTGCACATGGGCGGATGTTGATTTTGATGCCCAGACTGTCGAAGTCAACCCCAAGAAAAACACCAAGGATACATGGGAATGGCTTATCAAAGATACTGATCACAGAACGCTCCCATTGACAGAAGAAATCGTCCAGATGCTCGTAGATCACCAGGCCCGGCAGCTGGAAGGGTATCCTTATGTTTTCGTCCCCTCAGCAAGGTACGATTACATCCAGAATGTGCTCAGGCCAAAAGGCAAGTGGACTCTCTCTGACTCCCGGCTCAAAGTTGTAAATAATTTCAAGAGGAGTTTTGACAAAATCCTCAGAAAAGCAGGCGTCAAAACGGGAACTTTCCATGATATCCGGCGGACGGCCATAAGTATGTGGTTTGCCAATGGCATGAGTGAGCATGATGTGATGGTTCTTGCAGGGCACTCAAATTTTGCCACAACTCACCAATTTTATCTGGCAGTAGCAGATGACTTGGTGGACCGTGCAAGACAAGCAAGTCAAAAAGCTATGAAGTCGATTTCTGTTGCAAATCTGTTGCAAGGGCCTTTTGAAGCAAAAAACAAAAAAGTGCTGTCAACGCAACTCCTTGACAGCACAAGACTTATCAGTATGCGGGCAGGTAGCTCAGTCGGTAGAGCAACGGACTGAAAATCCGTGTGTCGGCGGTTCAATTCCGCCCCTGCCCATTTCATAAGTGTTTCTTGGGCAAGTGGTTACGGCTGCTTGCCCTTTCCTGTTGGGAGTCAAAAATATCACCTGCACCATTCTGCACCAATTTTTGACGCAAGCCTTGGGCAGTTGCGACCCTTGCACGGTGGACTAAGTCATCTGCTACTCAAGGTAAAATTTATGGGTTGTGGCAAAACTTGAATGTCCTGCGAGGACCATCACATCGTACTCGCTCATGCCATTGGCAAACCACATACTTATGGCCGTCCGCCGGATGTCATGGAAAGTTCCTGTTTTGACGCCCGCTCTTCTGAGGATTTTGTCAAAACTCCTCTTAAAATTATTTACCACTTTGAGCCGGGAGTCAGAGAGAATCCACTTGCCTTTTGACCTAAGCACTTTCTGGATATAGTCGTACCTCGCTATGGGAACGAAAACATAGGGATACCCTTCTGGCTGCCGGGCTTGGTGATCTGCGAGCATCTGGACAATAATAGGGCAGATGCCGTTTGAGCAACCTCAATTTACCATCAATTGCCTTTGCCAGTTCTGTTTGTCCGGCCAGAAGCTGCACGCCGCCAATGCCGCCATAAGCCAAACCACGCGTTCGATCAGCAATATCGTAATGTATATTGCTGGCTGAAAACATTGGCTTGTTTTGTTCTTTCCAGTTGATGTTACGTAGCCGATATTGAATTCTTTGCTTGCGTTGTTTGAGTTTTTTTGTTATTTTCTTTTTCACTCGAAATGCCTCCTTGCATCTTAAGATTGCTTTTGAGTTTGTTTTTCTAAAAGCCTTTATAAGCAAAGATGCAGGGCATTTCGAGTATTTTTATGACACTAAGCGCCGTAAAGAAAAATAAATCACGCTTGTATAGGGTCTAGTCGCTCATACTCCGGTTTGAGTACCGAACTGACACTTCCATTGGAAAACTACAACCAAAAGACACAATAGAAAGGCTCTGAAACTAAGATTTTGCCTGAGATCTCCGGTTTTGGTGAAATTATTTGGCAAAAGTGGCCGGAGAGCTTGCATTTTAAAGGGAAGTTTGGTATTATTATAGGACAGTGAATATAGAGGAACGAAGTGAAATTGATGGTAAATGGGAAATCCCCGTTTAAGGATATTCCTTGAGTCAAAGTGGCTGATTTGTTATAATTGTTATAAAATAAGGTGGCCCAGATGTGAATTTTGCTTTTCTGGGCGAAAGGAATGATGAGAAGAAATAGATCTATTTTCATTTCCGTTGTCCTGGTGTTTTCCAGTACGTGTAGAAAATTGATTGTTTTAATGTCTTTTGTTTTGTTGGTTACATTGGTCGGCAACGCTTTCGGGGCGGGTGGCCTCACCGGTGATTATTATCATACGAGTGGTGGAGGCGGCCCTCCAGCGAATGCCTGGCAGACTTTCATGTTTAGCCGCATAGATGCGACGGTGAACTTTGACTGGGGCACTGGCAGTCCACCCGGGATCAATGCCGACGATTTCGCGGTGCGGTGGACGGGCGGCGTTGTACCGCTCTACTCCGAGGACTACACGTTTGGTGTTGAGATCGACGACGGTGGAAGGTTGTGGGTGGATGGCCAATTGATTATTGACTCGTGGCAGGACCAGGCACCCCAGTGGTACTATAGCGCCCCGATTCCTCTGATAGCCGGCCGGGAATACGAGATCAAGATGGAGTGGTATGAGAGGGGCGGTGGTGCTGTGGCACGGCTGGGGTGGCGGAGTGCCAGTCAGGCCCAGCAGTTCATCCCCAGCTCGCAGTTGAATCCCGTATTTAGGCCACGATGGGCCCATAATCCTGACCCGCCTCATCAGGCTATAGATGTGTCCATAGAGACAAATCTTACCTGGACGCGCGGAGATGGTGCCGATGAAGACAAGGTGTACTTCGGCACTGACCCCTGTGATGTGAATCTTCCTCAGGTTGATACTATAGAAGCAGTCCTCCCAGCGGAGTATGATCCCGGAGACCCAAATCTTATTGCAAGCACCACTTACTACTGGTATATCACTGAGGTCAATGATGTCAACGAGTACCCAGGCCCTGTATGGAACTTTTCCACGGTACGCGGAGAGGCCCAGCCCGTCTATCCGGCTCATGGTACTGTGATTGAGGGCTACAATTATCCTACAATCCCGCCCCACACGCACATATATACACCGCTTGATTTTATACCCGGCGAGACTGCAGAAACGTTCACGGGCTACTTCAGCGATAATTACGCCGACGTGTACAACCGCATTGAGGATGCGAATCTCGGCCCACCGCCAGAAACCAACCGGTATTATGTTGGTTTTCCTCTGGTTGGCCCGTATACAGACAGTCTTGTTCGAGGCACTGCATACTACTGGGCTGTTGATTCAGCAGATGCTCGGGGCAATATGTTCCCGGGTGACATCTGGGAGTTTGGTATTCAGGGCTACAAGGCCTTTGATCCCAGCCCGCCTAATCAGGCTATATTTGTGGAACTCGATGTGCTGCTTGAATGGCGCGCAGGTTACGACGCGAATCAGCATGATGTTTACATGAGCACCAGTTGGGACGATGTGAACGATGCCAATTACAATCCCCTCTCTCAACCACCGGAATTTCTGATTACTACCATGGAACCGAATCATATGGTAACCGGTCTCCCCCGCGGAGTTAAGCAATACTGGCGTGTTGATGAGGTCATAGGACGGGAACCTCCGTCGGTTGGCACGATATACAAAGGCGATGTCTGGGAATTTACTACCCAGATATTTGCATCTGAATATCGTGATAAAGGCTACCGGTATTTGTCGCCCGTACCGATGGCTGAATATGTAAGGCCGGAGACCCGTTATATTCTGGTGCGTTTTGAGGAAGTTTCTCCCAACGATATCACAAACTTGCCGACGTTCATTGAGGTGACAGGAGACGCCGGTGGATCCCACCCAGGCCAGACTAAGATTGCCACCGATGATAGGACTGTCATCTTTGAGGTTTTGTCGGGTTTCTCGAATGACGAGCTTGTCACGGTGACGTTGACACCGACAGTAGATCCTTGCGCTCCTGGTATAGTTGAGCCGTATCAATACCAGTTTATGGTCTCCGGGCCCATGCCACCCCCACCACCTGAGAGCACATTGCCACAAGCGCCAAGCAGTGGATCGGCAGCACACGAGGATGTTATGAATAGGCAGGCGACGCCTGACACGGAATGGGATGTGTTGCCCACAGCGGACATGGCTATGATGGCCGAAGGCGCGGTTTCCGCGGCTGCGCTCGAAGAGGGCATGATTATGTCAAACGGGGTATCCGTGCCCAGCGACTTTCCGCAGGTCGTGATCACCGTCAATAACAATCCATCCCCAGGATACCTCTTCCTCGAACATGCGGGCTTCACCATGATGCTGGACAACAACGGCAATCCCGTCTGGTACCGGCGCGGGGGCGGGCGGGATTTCAAGGTCCAGAAGAACGGGATGATCACCTGGACCCAATTCAGCGGCGTTGACGAGAACTTCAATAACCCTCGTTCCTACAGGGCCGTGAACGGCTATAACACCGATAGCCATGAGCTGCAAATCCAGGAAGATGGGGGGTATTTGCTCCTTGGGGTTCGGGGCACTACCGTCGATATGACACTGTACCACCCGAGCGCCAATCCCAATGCGAATGTGAATGAGACGGTCATTCAGGAATTTACGGCGGACGATGAGCTGATCTTTCAATGGCGGGCGTGGGACAATTTCGATCCTCTCGATTGTGAACCCCACCTGGCGAACCCGCTGGGGGGCGGTTTTAACTTCACCCATATGAATGCCGTTGATATTGATGAAGATGGCCATATCCTGCTTTCCAGCCGCCATATCAGCGAAGTGACCAAAATCAACCGGGATACGGGGGAGATTATCTGGAGGTTGTGCGGCACCGATCCAGCGCGCAGTGATTTCGTCTTTGTCAATGACCCCTTGAACGGATTTAGCAGCCTGCATGATATTCGCTCGATGGGCAACGGCCGCTACACCATCTTTGATAACGGGAACTTGCATAGTCCTTCGGTCTCTCGTGCCGTTGAATATGAGCTGGATCTGGACAATGGGACCGCTACCATGGTCTGGGAATACCGCGACGGCAAGTACACCTACTATATGGGCAATGCCCAACGCCTGCCCACCGGCAACACGCTTATCAATTTTGTCAGTTCCTCTTTTCCCACGTTAGTCGAGGTGGATCCGAACGGCGTTAAACGGTTCGAGATCAATTTAATTCCCGGCCAGGATCTGTACCGGGGATTTCGTTTCCCCTGGAATGGTATTGTGGACAAGCCGCATCTGGAAGCCGAAAACCAACCGGACAACATCACGCTTCTTTTCAATAAGTTCGGTGACCCCAACGTGGCCTACTATCGCATCTACGGTGGAACCACACCGCAGCCCACTACGGAGATCGCTACATCTACATCAACGCTGAAGCGACTCTTCGAGGGCTTAGAGAATGGACTTCGATACTATTTCCGCGTAACCGCTGTTGATATTAACGACACGGAAAGCGATTACTCCAACGAAGAAAGCGTCGTTGTTAGTCTTACTGAACCAGGTCAGATTGTGGTTTTAAATGGGGATTTCTGCCAGGGACAGGCTTCGTGGATATGGGAAGTTGGCGTTTCCGCATCTGCGCAATGGAACATTGAAGACGGTGTAAGCCATTTCGATATAACCGACGGTGGTACTCAAATATCGGATGTTCAGTTGAGGCAGGCCGGAATCAGACTGGTCCGGGGAAAAGAATACGTCTTCGAATTTGATGCCTGGTCTGATTCGCCTCGAATCATCGAAGCCAAAGTGGGGCAGGACGAGTCTCCATGGACCAACTACAGCAAAATCGGACCCTTGCAAATCACACCGAACCCGACCCATTTTCGCTACCCCTTTACGATGCAGGATTCGT
>JABUBL010000409.1_pt1 | contig 12587 bp, 14 predicted proteins | sample 7240371 | NCBI WGS metagenome assembly JABUBL01 (sample SAMN07256343, study PRJNA390944) | subsurface metagenome | isolation source: Methane hydrate marine sediment | place: Pacific Ocean: Eastern North Pacific, ODP site 1244 | collected 2002
CACGGTGGAAGAGGTACGGCAGTAAGTAACATAAACAACAAACTCATTTCCATCCTTTCGTTAAATGGTTTGACCTCGATTGTTCTAGTTTAACCTGAGGTTTAGGGTTGTCAAGCGTTTTAAAAAGGCCGGCTGTAATCCGGCCTTGTCGATCATTATAAATATCAAGGGCCGATCTGATACCCAAAGGGGCACGCTGAGGTCGGCCCCTACGATTTTAAGCTGCGATCTTTTCGCTTCTAGCGAAAAGAAGCACTTAACTATTCCTCTTTATACTCAGGTATATAACCTTCCTTCATGAGAAGCTGGACCGAGTCGCGGGCGTTTTTTATGATCTTTTCCGCGTTCTTCATGATGTCGTCGTAGGTGAGGTTGGTGATTCCGGCAACGCCTTCTTTTATGGCCTGCATACCGACGGCGGCAGCTTCGCGGGGGAAGACTTCCCACTCCTCCATGGAGGGGATGATGTAGTCCTCTCTGAGACCTTTATCTTCTGCGACCTTTGCAAGCTCCTTGGCCGCGGCGATGCACATGCCATCGGTGATGGTTCTGGCGCGCACGTCAAGGGTTCCGCGGAAGATGCCGGGGAAGCCAAGCGAGTTGTTGACCTGATTTGGGAAATCGGAACGTCCGGTTGCGACCACTCGAGCACCCGCTTCCTTTGCCTCCCATGGCCAGATCTCAGGCACCGGGTTGGCACAGGGGAATACGATCGGGTCTGCGGCCATGCCCTTGATCCACTCCGGCAATATGACGCCGGGACCGGGCTTGGATGCACCAACCACCGCATCGGCGCCGCGCATGGCATCTGCAATACCCCCCTTGACTTGCTCGCGGTTGGTGATCTGAGCAAGCTCCCACTTCTGTTTGTACTTCTCTGCAAGGTCGGTGCGATCCTTGTGAATGATTCCCTTGGAGTCTACAAGGATGATATTCTCCGGGTTGAATCCACCGGCGATGCACACGTGTGCTGCACGGATGTTTGAAGCACCGGCGCCGATAAATGTCAGCTTAGTCTCCTCTATCTTCTTGCCCACGAGTTTAAGGGCGTTGATAAGCCCAGCGTAGATTATCGCCGCGGTCCCTTGCTGGTCGTCATGCCACACAGGGATGCGGGCGCGCTTTCTGAGCTCGTCCAGAACGTCGAAACACTTGGGCTGGGAGATATCCTCCAGGTTGATGCCGCCGAATGAGGGTTGAATTAAAAGGACGGTCTCGATGATCTTGTCCGGGTCCTTGGTATCAAGACAGATGGGGAAGGCATCAACACCGCCCAGGTATTTGAAGAGAAGTCCTTTACCCTCCATCACCGGCAGCCCGGCCTCAGGGCCGATGTCACCCAGACCGAGCACCCGCGTGCCGTCCGAGACCACCGCCACCATGTTCCCCTTGTTGGTGTGTTCAAACACCTTTTCCGGGTGGTCGCGGATATCCAGACACGGCTTGGCCACGCCAGGCGTATACCAGATGGCGAAGTCGTCCATGTTACGCACGCAGCACTTGGCCATCACCTGCACCTTGCCCTGATAGAATGGGTGCATCTTCATCGCGTCCTTGCTCGGCTTCTCGGCCTTGGCAAGGAGTTCGTCGACGTTCTTTTGCTCCATTATCATGTCTCCTTTGGCTTTAGTTTAAATCTTTCTGGCAGCAGCTGGTTAAGTGAATACCAGCGCTGTTTGTCTTCAGTGAATAAAAGGATCGGTATGCCATCCGCAAATTCAGATATCACCGCAAGGCACGCACCGCAGGGAACGGAAGGCTCTTCTGTAGGAGTATAGATAGCGATTGCAGCGATACTTCTCTCTCCTGCGGTAACTGCCGCAGCTACAGCAACACGCTCGGCACATATGGTAAGCCCGTAGGATGCGTTCTCCACGTTGGTGCCGGAATAGATGCGACCGCTTTCTGCTAAAACCGCTGCTCCCACGGGAAAGTTGGAGTAGGGGGAGTAGGAGTTCGCTGACGCGTCCCTTGCTGTTTGCTTGAGGTTCTCAGCTACCTGCTCAGGAAGCAACGATTTCCCCGCCGATTGGGCTTGGGGGTTACTACCGGTTTGTGAGTCCGGCGACATATTGTCAAGAAGATACGCCGATTCCTTACATTGTCAAGCAATTTCACCCCACTCGAATACAAGGTATTCGAGCGGGGACCCCGGGATAAATGCTTCTTTTGAGCACAGCTCAAAAGATCGCAGAGAAAAACGTAGGGGCCGACTTTGGCGTTTCTAAACGCCGCTTCGCGTAAGTCGACCCGCTTACTATCTTATGAGAACAACCTTCTGTGTTCTGGATGACGATCCGCCCTCAACCCTGACGAAATAAACCCCGGAGGGAAGGGAAGGCGCTTGCCAGATTCCTTCTCCTTTGATAGTTTCCTCAAGAACCATTCGGCCGTCGGCTGAGTAGAGGGTGAGGCGGGCTTCGCCGGGGACGTCGTAGGCCAACCGGTTGAGGGAGGCTGAAAGCTGGATAGGGGATACGATTTTGGAAAGGGATTCCACGATCCCTATCCCCATGTCCCAGTCGGTGATAATGGCCCAAGCCTCGAAGATGGTGTCGGTGTTAAGGCGGCAATACACCCACACGAGGCGATCATCGCAGCAGGCCACCGCAGGAGGCTGAGTGCGAGGATAGTTGTTGATAAGGCTGTTCACGGTATCCGCTCCCCAGGGGGGTGTGTACTCAAACAGGGTGGTGCGGCGTATCGGCTCGTTATCTTGTATATATTCCAGTATCCCTCCCCCATGATCCCACCAACGTAGCTTGGACGGATCAGATGTATCAGGATAGTCAGTGTAACTCCTTATGTGCGTGTAGGCAAAGCTGTCGTTAGGGGCAACGGTAGTGGAATACCAGCCTTGTGGACCGCCATGGGCACACCACAAGGAATCTTCCGTTATAACCGCCCGTATGGGATGGCGAGTCAGACCCCTGTCGCTGAACACCCGACCCACAGGACGATAGGTACTCCAATCTCCCCAGAACACCACGAATCGGTCGTCATCAAGCCAATGGACTTCAGGCCTGCTGCCATGGTATTGCTCATCCTCGCCGTCATCTATACGATGCCCCATCGGTTCCCAGGGCAGGATAGATTCATCCTCGGCATCAAACACCTGAAATCTGGGATAGAGATGCTTAGCTGTGAGACCTTCAAGCCAGGTTACTACCAGGTCGCCGGCATCGTTCAGCGCCACACAAGGATAGTGGGAACCGACATCATCAGGGAGATCGTCGTGAACCCTGAAGGGATCACCCTGTGGACTGCCCTCGAAAGAATAACGTCTGGCGTAAATCTCCCCTCCTACATCCCAGGCTACGGCAAACTCGCCCTGGTCGTTAAGACTCGACCCAACCGCTCTATTGGAGGTGCTCATATATCCTTGATACTCTGTCTGATGGGAACCCAGAGGATTGCCGCTGCTGTCAAAAAGTTGTAAACGTAAAAGGGTCTCATCAGGATTCCTCGGAGGATATTCTGTCCAGATCAGGACGGTGTTGCCTGCTGAATCCATGTCAAGATGGGAACCGCCGATCCGGGTGGTATCCACCATCTTGGTTATCTTGTAAGCATCGGTTAAGGGGTTGCCGTCCCGGTCAAAGAAACGTATATACAGGTCAAGCCCGTGCCGATCCGAAAGAAGCAGGTAGTCTACCCATGCTACGGCAAAATCCCCATCAGGAGCCATGGCCGTGCGCAGGTACCCCTGATGATGACCAGGCTCGGCCTCGGCTATACGAAAGGGCTGCACAAGAAGACCACCGCACAGGGTTAAAGCCAAAAGACCTATATTAAGCATTACTGCCTCCTTTTGTCTCAGTATAAGCGGTTCTCCGGCAATGTCAAGACCAAAAAAAGAGGAGGGGGCAAGCCCCTCCTCCAAGGGTTTGGATTCCTTACGGACTGTAGTATATCCGGTCGCCTGCACTGTCGCCTTCTCCTGTAATGCCCAAAGGACTACTGTAGCTTGCAATCCAGTGTGCGCTATAGGTGGGTGTGTCAGGTGGACATGGACACATAGTGTAGTCGAAGTAGTCGCCAGGCTCATCTGTTGTATTCCAGGTGCCCCAGACGGTGAAGGTATCAATCTTTGGGGGGTTTGGGGGTGGCTGGGGGATTATGCGAATCGCATTACCTGACCATTCAGCTTCATCGACTTGCTTTTGGCCTTCTTGACCTGTGTCTTTCGAGCCGCTGGGCGTAGTCACCCAAAGCTTGATGGTGCAGCCAGTCCTGGTGCAGGTGAAAGTGGAAGGAGTTACAGTGGTGATGTAAAACGAATCGACGGAACCATAGGTGCGGTCCTCAAGCCTGCCTTCACCATTCGTATATTCAAAGGTGGCGCCAAAGTATTCGAGGTATCCTGAGTTAAACCAGCCGGTCCAGGCTTCGCAGTAGGCAGAAGCGTTTGTAGCGGCCACGAGCATCACCGCCACCGCGGCGATGACGAGTAAGGTCTTTTTGGACATTTGATCTCCTTGGCTTAGGTTTGTTTTTAGATATTCGGGGATTCCTGTATTCCCCCAATACCCTCCTCATAAGCCTATTGTAAAAAAGGGGACTTTGTCAAGTGATTTCTGGTCAATTAAAATCTTTTATTAAAAAGTAGTATCAAATCTTGAGAGCTAGAAATGGTCTGAGAATCGCCTGTCGCACAGACTGCGTTTTGTTGACAATCGGGGAATTATTCAGTAAGCTCCGGCGATGAGGCGGATGGTTTCTCTAATCCTTGCTCTGGGATGTTTTTTGGCTCTCTCCGCCTTCTCCTATGAGGGGCCGGTGCAGGTTGTGCGTTTCAGTGACGATGAGCCGAACGGGCTTGGTTTCATTCGAGAGGGAGCAGGACACGGGCCATTGAGGCTTCTTGCCTGTGATAGTCTCCTCTATCTCTTGGCTCGACTAGATCACTGTGCCTATACCTTCGATCGTCGAGGCAGGCTCATTGATTCTCTGCTTTTTGATTTCTGCCCTGCGGATATGGCCTGCGACGACGAAGGTCGTCTTCACATCCTCCAGTATAGGGTGCAGCCCCAGTTCATAGCTGTCTACGAAAGGGGTATGGAGGTCCAGCGTCGCGAGTTTGATCTCCCGGGGAATCGACTCATAACCGAGATATGTTTTTCCCCCACCGCCGAGCGGTTGCTGCTTGCAGGCGGTTACACCTACCGGCTTGTGCCCGGGCAGGAACGGGACATACTCTTTGCCGCGGGTGAGAGACCGGGTCGTTTTCATCTCACAGATACCCACATAAGGCGCATCCAGGATACCTGGGAGGTCGAGTTTACAGCAAAGACCTCCTCTGGGGTGGTAGGGCCGGTTCGTCTTGAACCTCTGGAGCCGAATATACATCGTCGGCACCTCTATTCAGACAGATGAGGAGGGGAAAAGCTACATCGCCCGAAGAATGCTCGTGCTGAAGGATGGCAAGCCTCTTGCAGAGCTGCGCGGCATTGAGCCGGGGCACTCGTCCTACGACTACGCCAACCGCGACATAGCAGTTGCACCTAATGGCGACCTCTACCTGTGGATGACCCACTTCTCGGAAGGGTACTCCGAGATACTTTACTTCAAAGCCCGCCCGTAACACCAGTAACACCCATCCCTCCAATAACATCCGTAACACCGGTCTGTCCGGGTTGACAACCCTCCCGTATAGCTTATTCTCAGAGTGATGAAGAATATTCTTCCTCTGATCCTTTTTGCATCATCCCTTTTGGCTCTGTCCTACGAAGAGCCGGAGGTCGTGGTGGAGCTGGCAAAAGGCTCGGGCAATTACGAGGTTGGGCTTGCGGAAGAGGATGTAGCGATAGGCCCTTACCGTTTGCTTGCTCTGGACTCTACCCTGTATCTCCTTGACCAGCTCAACAAACGCGTACTTTGCTATGATACATCCGGCTCGTTTGTCCGCGAGATAAAGACGGCATTCCGTCCTTTTGACATGGCAGTAGACCGTTCCGGACGTATCTATCTTTTAGAGAACCGCACCCAGCCCGCGCAGGTGGCGATCCTCAAGGACGGCAAGGAGATTGAGCGAATCAACATCAAGTATGATGCCAAGCACCCCATCACCGCCCTGGTTGCTCATCCTGGAGACAGCTTGTTGTTCTTATCGGGGAGCGACCTTTTACAGCCGGTTCCGGAATCTGCCGGTATCCTTAGTTATATCCTTGAGCGCAAGACCTTCAAGCTTAAGCGGGTTGAGCTGGAATCCCTTCAGGTTTTAGAAGCCAGTGGGTTAAGACCTCTGGGCATCGTGACCCGGTTTGAAGGCCGCACCACCGAGATCCTTTTATGTTACGGCGACGGTCGGCTATGGGTAGGTACCGAGACCTATATCCAGGATAAATCCGGTTCGTTCAGCATGCGCGAGGTGATAGTTCTCGATGAGTCCGCAGAAGATGAAGTTTATCTGCCCCTCCCCTCAAGCTACTACTCCTACGATACAGGCTGGCGCAACGTGTCGGTGGATTCGCAGGGCAATATCTACGTGTTCACCTCAACCTCCGAGGGCAAGGCCGAGATTCTGAGATGGCGCGTGTCTCCTTAGTCCTGTCCCTTCTAGTCTCCGCACTTTGGGCAGCTCGACCGGATAGTATTAATTATGTAGGGCCAGAAGAGGTGGTGAGATTCGCTGTTGGGTCTGGACCGTATGAGATAGCGATTGAAGGGGAGGATACTCTCAAAGGTCCTTGCCGGTTAATTGCTACGGATACACGGTTGTATCTATTGGATCAGTTAAACCACCGTGTGCTTTGTTACGATACGGCAGGCATATTCGTTGACCAGTTTAAGACTCCTTGTGATGCGGTCGATATGGCGCTCGACAGTTATTCCCGCCTCTATTTTCTTGATAATCACAATCAACCAGCGACCGTGGTTGTCACTGAAAAAGAAGAGGAAATATCGCGATTCAAGGTTAGATATGAAGAAAAGAGGCCTGTCGATGGCTTAGTTGTATATCCCGGAGATAGCTTGGTTTTCAAAATAAATCAACAAGGTTTTTACAGATTAACTATCGCCTTCGATTCCAAAGGCAGGGAAGCCCGAGGGATATATTGTTTGGAGCGAATTAGATACCCTGTTACATATGCAGATTTACGTATGGATTTTGACGGTGAAGAATGTTCAGGTTTTACTTTGAACCGAGAAATAGGAAGAAAAAGTTCTAATTGCCTATCGTTTCTTAACGATGTTACTACCGTACGTATCCTCTCCTGGAGCCACGCAGAAACTAGATACCATGAGACAGGTTCACAGGTTATGAGTAATAGTATATTGATTTTTGCAGGTAATAAGGGGTGCAAAATTATAAAAAACCCTCCGGGAAGTTACTATGAAACAGTACACTGGCGCAACGTCTCAATAGACTGTCAGGGTAATGTTTATGTCTTTGATCTTAATTCAGAAAGAAAGGCTTGCATCTTAAGATGGCGACCCTCCCCGTAACACCCGTAACACTCCTTCGTTTGATTCTGCTCGTTCTGGGCGGGTTGACTTCGATAAAGGCAGTTACCCGCAAGGAGATACTGGCGCGGGCGCAAAGCTTTGCCGATATGACCTGGTTTGCGGACTCGGCAAACACCGTGGCCTGGGAGGAGATGTATGAGCGCTACGGGTGCGAGGAGCATCTAATTCGGTGTCTCCACACGGTTGCGTAGCAAGCGTGTGGGGTGATAAGTTGACAACCTCAACATAGAGCGTAGAATCTGTTTACACATCACGGAGGAATATTTGGATCTATTCAAGAAATGCGAGGACTACTATCCCATAGTAGCGCGTGTGAAGAATGAGGGTTACTACCCATACTTCATTCCTATAGATTCTCAGCCCGACCACAACGTAGTTATTGACGGCAAACGTATGATAATGCTCGGCTCAAACAACTATCTGGGGCTTACCGCTGATCCCCGGGTCAAGGAGGCGGCAATCCGCGCCACCGAGAAGTACGGCACCGGATGCACCGGCTCGCGGTTCCTCAACGGAACCCTGGACATACACATCGAGCTTGAAGAAAAGCTCGCCAGGTTTGTTCATAAAGAAGACTGCATCTGCTTCTCCACCGGCTACCAGACCAATCTGGGCTCCATCTCCGCCCTGGTGCATAAGGGGGATTACGTTGTGACCGACAAGCTTGATCACGCCTCCATCATAGACGGGGCATTCCTCTCCCGTGGCGCGATGAAGCGGTTTGTGCACAACGACATGGATTCGTTACAGCATGTCCTGGCCTCTCTTCCCGCTGATGCGGGCAAGCTGGTTGTTGTTGACGGGTTGTTCTCGATGCAGGGAGACATCGTCCCTCTGCCTGAGCTGGTGCCTTTATGCAAGCGCTACGGTGCTCGGATTATGGTGGATGAGGCGCACTCGGCAGGGGTAATGGGTTCAACTGGCGCGGGAGTTACCGAGCACTTCTCTCTCTCAGAGGAAGTAGACCTTGTTATGGGGACATTCTCCAAATCGTTTGCCTCGCTTGGCGGCTTTATCGCCGGAGAGAGGAAGGTTATCACCTTCATCCGACACAACGCTCGTTCGCTTATCTTCTCTGCTTCAATGACTCCGGCATCGGTGGCCTCGGCATTGGCCGCGCTCGAGATCATAATAGCAGAACCACAGCGCCGCGAGCAGCTCTGGCGCAACACCCGAATGATGCTTGATGGCCTGCCCAAGCTGGGCTTTGATATCGGCACATCCGAGTCTCCGGTTATCCCCCTTCATATAGGCGACGACATGAAGACCCTTTATTTCTGGAAGGAACTCCACCATGCGGGCGTATTTGTTAACCCGGTTCTGCCGCCTGGGGTGCCGCCCGCCCGCTGTCTTATCCGCACAAGCTACATGGCTACTCACACCGAGGAGGAGCTGCACCGTGCGCTTGAGATATTCCAAAAGGTGGGCGTAGAGACAGGAGTGCTATGATTAAGATACGACGTGTTCGCGGCAAAAGAGATCTGCGTAGATTCATAAAGATGGCCTGGTCGCTCTACAAAGGCAACCAGCACTGGGTACCGCCTCTGATCTCCGATATGGAACAGATGCTTACCCCTGGCCGTAACCCTTTCTGGGAGAACGCCGAGCGCCAGATTTTCCTCGCTCTTAAAAACGACCAGATAGTGGGTCGGATCGCCGCCATCGTATCCTTCAATCACAACAAGCTTTACGATGAGAAGACCGGCTTCTTCGGGTTCTACGAGTCAATAGATGACCAGGATGTCGCCCATGCCCTGTATGAGGCGGCCGAAGAGTGGCTGGCCTCCCTGCAGATGACGCACATGCGTGGGCCCATGAACCCCAACATCAACGAGGAGATAGGGTTCGTTGTGGATGGGTTCGACGAGGACCCGTTCGTGATGATGCCCTACACCCTGCCCTACTATCCCAAACTGGCCGAGAAAGAAGGTTTTACCAAGATCAAGGACGTCTACTCCTACTGGGCACCGACCGCTGCAGGGATGCCTGAAAAGGTGGAACGGATTGTAAAAACGATCAAGAAGCGCTACAAGATAACCGTTCGGCCTGCCGATATGAAGAATATTGAGGCTGAAACCACGCTTATAAAAGAGGTATACGACGAGGCGTGGAGCCAGAACTGGGGCGCGGTTTCCTTTACAGACGCAGAGTTCGATTTGATAGTCAAAAAGCTCAAGCCCGTTGTTATTCCGGACTTCGTGCCAATAGTTGAGCTTGACGGCAAGGTGGTGGCGATGGCCGTTGCCACACCCGACGCTAACCAGATACTGCGCTACGCCAACGGCAGGCTGTTCCCGTTCGGGTTCATCAAGGTGTTACTTAACCAGCATAAGGTAAATCGGGTCAGGATCATGATCCTCGGGGTGCTTTCCGAGTACCGGCGCTACGGATTCGATGCGCTTCTGTACTACGAGCTGTTCAAGGCGGCCCAGAAACATGGATTCGTTGGCGGCGAGTTCAGCTGGATTTTAGAGGACAACGTGAAGATGATTAACCTCATCGAGAGCTGGGGCGGCAAGATAACCAAAACCTACCGGTTATACCAGAAGCCTATCAAACCGGCAGGCAAAGCAAAGCGTAAATGGGATTATTTGTTTTGATACCCCACGAAGTTACGAAGTAACTTCGTACCCAAAGGACGGGCACAAGCGGGGACCCCGATTATAAATGCTCCTTTTCTCCTCCGGAGAAAAGATCGCAGTAAATAAGGGGTATATGGACTCTGAGGAGAGATATTTTACGGGGTGTATAATCCCCTCCCCCTTGATGGAGGGACACCGCACCAAAGGAGCGGTGAGGTGGTGGTGGTTCCTTGTCTCCCCCTCCACTTAATCCCCTCCCACCAGGGGAGATCTCTCTGCGGATGACTTCCAAAACTCCTTCAATGTTGTTGAGAACTCAAATGCTGGCTACCGTCGAGTGCTATTACTACACCTGCTTCGAAGGAAACGAGATCAACCATGTAATTACCGATAGTGCGTTGCCTTCGGAACCTTATTCCTGGTTGTTTGCGGTATAGATGTCTCCATAATTTGATTTCCGCATCAGTCATACGTTTGCGGAGAGATTTAGCTATAGGGATGAGTTTCTTCTTCATAGTTGCTCTTTTCATCCCCCCCTCAGTCCCCTCCCACAAGAGGAGGGGGAGTTTTTACTTTGCTACGCTCCTTACTTCGAAGGAAGCCCCTCGAATCTCCTCCCCCTTGATGGGGGGCGAAGTGCCACCGCTTGCACTACCGTCTAGTGTCGGGTAGAATTAAAGAGGGGGTGATTAATCCAGCTACGCAGCTTTGCGGGGAGCCCGTAGGTCCTCTCTGAAGCCGCGGTCTTAAGCTATTCTTGTCAGCTCTACAAGTTACTCTCGGAGGCCCTAGATGTTCAGCCGGTCGGAGTAGGCACCCAGGATGGGTACACGCCAGAGGTCGCCGTTTGCCGCTCTGATTGCAGCGAATACCGATAAGCCGATGTAGAGAAGATACAGAGCCCCCTCCAGGAAATTGAAGACCGTTTTGATCGGGACAATCCAGCCGAGAAGGAGATTCAGGATCCGGAATGCAAGCACGGTCAACGCAGCTGCTGCGAAGATCACAAGGGCCTGACGACCATGGTGCTTGGCCAAGGTGCTGTCCCCTGAAAGGAAAAGGGGGATAAAGAACAGAGACGGTATGTAGCCTATCGCGGCCAGCACATTCTTATTCTCACTCATACTGTATTAATTCTATCACAAAGTCCGTCGATGTCAACCTTATAACACCCCGTACCCCTTCGGGGCATCTCCATAACTTCCTGGGGCTAACGCCCCTTAATCAAGGAGATAACACCCCGTATCCCTTCTCCTTTTGCTCTCCGGGCAGAAGATCACAGGGAGTGAAGATTTATTCCGCATGGTGTGTTACGGGTTGACATTCTGTCCCCTTTGGTTATCTTTAGCAGATCATGAGCCGTGAACTTGACCGAAAGTTGCTTGCCCGTCTGGACGATATGGCCCCCGCGTTGGTTCGTAGTTTCCGCATCCTCGATCCACGCGGGCCTGCAGGGCTGGATATCACATTGAATCAATACTTTGTGCTTTCACTTTTGGCCCGCAAGGAGAGCTTTGGTATGGGTGAGCTGGCGCGACAGATGGGAACATCCTCAGGCAACATGACCGCGATGGTCGACAGGCTCCTACGCTCCGGCTTGGTAGACAGACAACGTTCGGAGAAAGACAGGAGAGTAGTAACCGTAAAGCTCTCCCATACGGGCCGGGAGCTGGCCGGGCGTGTGCAGCGCGTAACCAAGGCAGGGATGCGCCGCATCATGCGTCGGATACCGGATGAGCAGAAGGTGGCCTTTTTCGATACCCTTTCTGCGATAGTTGCCGTCCTTGCAGAAGGTCGTCGGCCTCGCAGACGCTTAAGGCCTATCCGGAAGACATTAAAGAAGGCAAAACGTCAGGGACAGTGAGCGAAAGGTCGCAGGAAGAACAACTGCCTGGGTTGATTAAGGATATTACCGTCGTCCTGAATTGATAAGGCGGCGCTTGACAACTCAAGGAGTAGGTATAAGGTTCTCCATAGACTAAGGAGGAATACGATGAAAATCAATCGGTTTTTGAATAGAACCAGGCTTGCATCCTTCCCCCTGATTACGTGTTTGTTCGCATTGTTTTGCGTCTCAAAGGCTTCGGGAAGCGAAAAGGAAACTTCGTTCTGGCGCCTTTGTCTGAAGGGCAACTACTCGGCGGCGGCTACAGTTGGAACAGAGTTAGGTGCGAAGATACCCCCCTACTACGTCTTGGCAGCAGTTTGTTATCAAAACATGGGGAATTATTATAAGGAATCTTTGATGCAGCACCAGTATTCAAAGTGTGCAGTAGAGATCTCCAAACTGGCGGATATACTTGACATTCAGGAGGAAACCAATAAGGACAACTCCCAGATTTATTTTATCAGGGGGGTTCTCGCAGGCATGTATTCAGGCAGCTCGTCTGAAACCCCTCGTTACTACTTTGAGAAGTCTATAGAACTGGATGGGAAGAACCCGTATCCGCTAAACTACCTGGCCATGGTGGATATTGCAGAGGGCAGGTTTGAGGATGGCGCGGCGAACGCAGAGAAGGCAATCGAGCTTAAGCCTGA
>JABUBL010000410.1_pt1 | contig 12573 bp, 10 predicted proteins | sample 7240371 | NCBI WGS metagenome assembly JABUBL01 (sample SAMN07256343, study PRJNA390944) | subsurface metagenome | isolation source: Methane hydrate marine sediment | place: Pacific Ocean: Eastern North Pacific, ODP site 1244 | collected 2002
TTACTCGCTGCCAGAATCGGAGCTAAAATCCAGTAGCAGACGAAACCTCCGATGACGAAGTAAAAACCTCCCCTGCCTGATATAAAGCCGACCCCGACCGTCATCAGAGAGATGTACCAGACGCCGTTCATATATTCCGGCATTCCAATCAGCTTGCCCAGGTTCCAATACTCGAATCCGCTCAGTCCCTTGATTTGGCCCATATACTGGCTAAAGAAATATATGATACCACTTAGAGCCAAACCCGAAAGCAGCAGCAGGGCTTTGTGGACGCCGGCGCCGGGTGATTTTAGGATTGTGGCGACGGCCACGCCGCCGGGATAGGTCAGCCGTTCAAAGTCAATCATTTGTTTGCGAAGCGGGATAATAAAGGCGATGCCCAAAATGCCGCCGGCAATGCACGCAAAGACCATCAACACGGCGTTAAAGTCGGTTCGGCCTAAGATAAACAAGGCAGGGACCGTAAACATCATACCGGCTGATGCCCCGTTGACTGAACTGGCAATGGTCTGGTTGATGTTGTTCTCGACGATACTGCTTCGGCCCATAAGGCCGCGCAGAATCCCAAAGCCCAAAATAGCAGCCAATTCTGAGCCTTCAATAGAAAAACCGAGTATCAAACTGGCATAGCCTATGCTCAAAGCAATGAGAATTCCCAGTCCATAGCCTACCAGCACTGCGGTCAGCGTAAGCTCCGGATAAGGTCCGGTGCGAATGATTCTTTTTTCGCCGGCTTCTGTATCCGCCATCAATAACTATCCTTATCGAATGGTAAATGGTGAATGGTAATTACCAATAACCAATCAATTTATTTGAACGGCAGCATCGGTTCGGCCCGATTAAGAAACTGTATTGGAACGCCCCAGGGGTCGCGCAATATAACTAATTCATCGCCTGCCGGTGTAGTATTCACATCTACGGCAATCGTCGCACCGGCGGCAATCAATTTCCTGGTAATTGCTTTGACGTCATCGACCATAAAGGCAATATGAAGCGACAGTGGATTCATCGATGGATAATCCGGTACTTCATCCGGCGGATTATTGTAAAGCTCTAACATCATATTGCCGCCGGCATCGGAGATAAAACGCATGTTGACCGGAGACGGGCCTTTCCTGACAATCTTCATCCCCAAATTCTCACAATACCACTTGGCCATAGCCGCCGGGTCCTCGACATTGATTGCAACATGCTCAAGGCGTATTCGGTTCGTACGTCCGGCAAAGGCAGAACCGTCATCCTTTGTTTTAGCTGACTCAGTGCCGCAGCCCGCTAATATTAATGCCGTGAACACAAAAACCACCATTGGTAACCAGTTTACTATTGGTCTGCATATCATATTACAACTCCTTTCTGGCCGAGCCAAATTTAACGGAGAGGGCGGGATTCGAACCCGCGGTAGGGACAAGCCCTACACAGCCTTTCCAAGGCTGCTCGATAAGCCACTCCGACACCTCTCCAAAAGCACATACTCAGTTTGTGAAAGATTCTATGGAAAATTTGCAAAAAGACAAGTAGAAATAACAAAAAGGGCATTAAAAACAAATAACAGAAAGTCTATTATTTATTGAAAGGGGTACAAAATGCGTGCATTGAAAATCTGTTTGTGGATAGCCGGTGTTGGATGCCTGCTATCGGTATTTGGAATGTTCTTACCTGTTTCGGCAATTGAATCCATTACCAGAGCATTTGGGATTGAATCGTTTCCGGATTCGCCGCAGTTCATGTATGCGGTTCGTCTGATGTCAGGCACGTATGCTGCGGTGGGGGTATTTTTTATAATTTTGGCCCTGGACCCTATGAAATACGGAGTTATGGTACCATTCTCGGGCGTGGGTGCAGTGTTCGTAGGCGTGGTCTGTGCAATAGCAGGACTGTTAACAGCAATGCCTCTTTGGGGGTTCCTGGGTGATTCTTTGAGCTGTCTGGTGCTGGGCGTTCTCATCCTTGTGTTTTGGATTAAGAAATAGCATTTTTTCTTTTGGCTTTAGTTTATGTTTCAGAGCGTATAAAATACCTAAGAGCTTTATCCAGCGAACTCTGACTCGCTGGACACTCGCCAAAGTCGCTGATTTCGGATGTTAGCTGAGATTTTGGATGTTAGTAAAGTCTTCTGCAAAATCGAGGTTAGGCATAACGCTTATTTTAGTAAAGGCTCCTGCAAAATTGAGGTTAGGCATATATTATTTAAGAAAATTGTGTTTTTGATTTTCTTAAATAATCCCGTAACTGTTCATTGGGCAAGAGCATACTGTTTGAAAAGAAAAAAACAAAAAACGTTTTTTTCTTTCCAAAGTATGCCTAACCTCAATTTTGCAGAACTCATCTTATTTTAGTATTATAAGGAGAAGCTATGAAAACAATTCGACAAATTGGCTCGCTGGCCTTTGTGCTTGGCCTCTTCATTGTAGTATTTGCCGGGATACCATGGCACGTGCTCGTTACCGATGACCCAGTCGTGCCCTGGTGGCTGCGTATAGCGATTTTCTGCCTTCTGGGCGGTATCCTTGTGGTCTTGGTGACATTGGCCCTCGAACAAAGGACAGCCGGGACATCGGCAGAGGCGCCACTGCCCACTGACTCTGATAGTAAGGTTTTGTTGTTGAATTCCACAGAAATACCCGGCCGCCAGGCACGTGAGGTTCTCGGTCTCGTCCAGGGCCATACGGTATTTGCTATCTGGTTGGGCAAAGATTTGTCCGCCATCGTCAGGTTGATCCTCGGCGGCGAATTGACTGAATACACCCAGATGATGGGAAAGGCCCGGGCAACAGCTACTAACAGGATGATGGCCCAGGCTGCACAGATGGGCGCCGACGCAATAATCAACGTTCGCTATATGACTACGAGTGTTGTGGGCAGTGCCGCTGAGCTTTTAGCTTACGGCACAGCGGTAAAGCTCAGCGAATAGATTCCCTTGCCGGATTGGCCTTTAGATTGTTCGCGGCTCTATGCTGTCAGAATATCTGTTTATTGTTGTTCTTGTTCTCTTCACGTCGCCGAGCAAAGAATCCCTGTAGCTGCTCTCGGCATTGCTCTTCCAGAACGCCGCTTGTAACTTCGAGTCTATGATTGAGTCTTTCATCCTGTACAATATTGTACAGACTTTTGCACGCACCTGTCTTCGTGTCATCACATCCATAGACTAATCTATCTATCCTCGCCAGCACCAGTGCCCCCGCACACATAGGGCAAGGCTCTAAAGTTACATATATTGTACAGCCGCTCAATCGCCAGCTTTCCACGAATGCCGCCGCTTGTGTCAGCGCGATTATTTCTGCGTGGGCTGTCGGGTCTTTTAGTTGCTCTCGCTGATTATATGCCTTGCCGATTATCTGATTTTTATAAACGATAACCGCCCCTATGGGAACGTCACCGTTTTCCTCGGCGATTTGGGCCGCCTCGATAGCCACCCGCATAAAACGATGGTCTTCTTGTTGTTGTGTTCCTTCCAGCGCCATCATTCAAACAAAGCCAACTCAATACGAACCAGCCATCCCCAAGCTTTGCTTGAGGCTGCCACCCATTGCAAAAATAGAAAATAGTCAATTATAAATAGTCAATTGAAAATACCCCCAAGGGGAGTCGAACCCCTGTCTCCAGGATGAGAACCTGATATCCTAAGCCACTAGACGATGGGGGCAAAAATCGTATCTCGTCGTTCGTATCTCGTATCTCATTTTAGCAAGGGCGAAACCCTTGGCGAGGCAATACGCATCACGCTTAACGAGATACGCGCAAATAGCGGCGGTTGGATTCGAACCAACGACCCTGGGCTTATGAATCCCATGCTCTAACCTGCTGAGCTACGCCGCCGACAATTACAAGCATTTATAGAATAACAACTTCCAATATGTCCTGTCAATCAGTTATACCCACCGAACAGAAAAAAACTCTTGCGTTCAAAATCCTTGTTCTATAAGGTGCAGCAAAGATAATTGGCTTGAATTCCGGCTTCTCTGTTTTCGTGTTTTCGATAGGAAAGACAAATCCCGCTTTAAGAGCTGCTCTATAATGAAGAGGATTATTTCTGTATCGCGCAGAACCGATATACCAGCCTTTTATGGTGATTGGTTTATGCACCGGTTAAAAGAAGGCTTCGCCGGCCTGGTCCATCCCTTCGGCGGCAATAAATACATCATACCACTAAGGCCCGAGAAGGTTATCTGCTTTGTCTTCTGGTCCAAAAATTTCAGTCCTTTCATCGAGAACTTGAAGATTATCGATGAATTAGGTTACAAATTCTATTTTAACTATACCGTTACCGCCTCTTACCTTGCTGTATTCAACTACAAAGCTGAAATAACAACGTTCCACGTATCCGGCAAATTCGGATGTAAGCTTTTCAAAGGCATTGATATAAAAACTGCGGTCATAAGTGTCGGAAAGAATGATTGGGTCGAACCGCAGTTTTTATATCAATGCCTTTGAAAAGCTTACATCCGAATTTGCCGGATACGTGGAACGTTGTTATTTCAGCTTTGTAGTTGAATACAGCAAGGTAAGAGGCAATTTCGAAGAGCTTGAGAGAAAAACAGGCCTGAAAATTACAAATTGCAGCCGGGATTCTAAGGTCGAATTAGCAAACGAATTAGCAGCTATCGCAAAACGCTACGGCATCCGGATGTTCTCCTGCTGCGGCGATTATCTAATAAACGATGGCATCAAAAAAGCCCATTGTATCGATGGTAGTATTATTGAGACCTTGTTCTTTCCAGATGGTCTTCAGTACAAAGAAAAACCCACAAGAAAAGAATGCGGCTGTACTGAGAGCACGGATATTGGAACCTATGACACCTGCCCCCACGGCTGTGTTTACTGCTATGCGAATGTAAACAAGCACAGAGCCTACAAGGCCTTTAGAAATCACGATAAAGAAAGTGCCTTTTTAGGCTACACGAAATCCGAGTCAGACAGGTGGCTTACAGAAATCGCTACGAAAAATGAGGCCAAGAGTCTTTTTGTTGGCGAACATCACTAATTTCTGCTATTTTTTATCATTATTTCATAAACATTACACGGAACTAAAGGCTGTTATTCAAAAATAGGAATATCCCTATTTTTATAGAGGATACAAATTGCTAAAATGATTTTTTTGAAATTATTGAGCGATATTTGGAAATTATTGAGCGGTATCATGTACAGACCTGTGCTGTTTTTCCTGAAATGGTGGAAAGAGACGAAGGAACGAAAGGCCAAAAACCTAAGCAGATATGCCAAAAAACTCTTAGCGGAAACAGATACGATTTATACGCTCGCAAAGACCATGCGTACCTTAGTTTCGGATTCGTCAGGCATTGGGAATATTCGCACTCGGGCATCGCTATTATGGAAATCCGGCTCAACATCAGTACTTTTGAATAATTGGCAATCGTACGCTTGGGTCCTGGATAAGCATAGAAATACCAGATCTCTCCGCAAACGCTTTGAGCAGGTAGTTGAACGCATTCGTCAAGCAGCAGTAACATGGCATAAAGCCGATATGAAATGGCGTCGGTCAGTTGGGATAACGGAAAATGAATGCATAATTGGAGGTGATCCCCAGAAGAAACCAACGAACTATGATATCGCCAAGAGAAATGCTGCACAAGGCTATCTTAAGGATTTTGATGCATTTTTGAAAGAGCGTCAAGTAATCCATAATTCTTTGCAGCCACTGATTCAGAACTATAACAGCCAAAAGAACGAAAGGTAAATTTCCGGCTGATGGAATAATTCAAGACAGCAGGTCTGTTGAAAAAGTTTTAGTAGTTATTAGGGCTCAAGATGTATCAGTCCCGGCGGCTAATTTGAGAACCAATTGCTCCATCGCCACTTTTGCTTTTGTTCGGCCGGTCTTTATAGCGTAATCGGTCTCGGCTAATTGCTGTAGGTACTCGCCGATTTGTTTTAAGTCCATCTGTCGAAGTTGGGCAAAGAATTTGTCTTTGTGGCTCCATATTCGAAATCTGTTTGCAACTTCGCCGCTCCCAACGCCTTTGTTAAGCAGCACTTTGGCGTTAAACATCCTGCGGAAATGAAATGCGAACGCCCCAACAACAGTAAACTCGGCTGATTTGTCCTGTGCGAACATCCCCCTCAATCGCTCTACCGCTGCCCCGGGATTGCCCGCGATAACGGCATCAATCACGGTAAAAGCATTAAATAAGCGATTATGGCCTATGAGCGATTCGATATGCTTCGGCGTTATGACCTTTTCGGCATCTGCGAACAAAGCTAATTTGTCGATTTCACTGTACAGCCGCGTCAGCTCGTCGCCGGTCAGCTCGATTAAAAGTTCGGCTGCGTTCCTGCCGAGTTTTTTATCGTGTGCATCACTTGCGTATTTCATCAACCGTTGCGGCAGTTCACTGCGTTTTGGTTGCGTAACTTTAATCAATTTGCCCACATTAGACAGTTTCTTGGCCAGATTCGTTCGGGCATCCCAGGTCCTTACCGTTAATATAAGTCGTCCCGTAGGGCAGGGTTTATCAAAATACTTCTCAAGCAACGGACGGTTTTCAGATATGAATTTGTCTGCGCCTTTCACAAGAACAACTCGCTTGTCGGTTAGAAATGGTACCGTCCGCAGCTCATCCAGCACCTCTGAGACTGAGACCGAAGCAGCCTCAGCGTCAAAAAGTCCTGTCGCCCTTTGCGACGGCTCCAATAGCTCATCGAGAAGTTCCCGGCACCGGGCATTGACAAGGGAATCTTCTTTGCCCGCAATTACGTAAATCAGCTCATCCATCTTAAATCCAAAACAAAACAGTTAATTACTCAACTGGTTAATTAGTTAATTAGTTACTGTTGTGGAAACAGTATTTGTCATTCCCGCGGAAGCGGGAATCCAGCTTTTTCGTTCTGGACCCCTGCTTTCGCAGGGGTGACATCGTCAGTTTTTGTTTTCCACAACAGGAACTAATTAGGAACTTTACCGCTCCGAATTTCCCTGACATCCTGATTACTGATATCCTGCAACCTGATTTCCAGGTAATCTGATATCCTATTAACCAATCTCTAATTAACTAATTCTCTAATTAACTGCCCACGAGCCACGAACATCCAGCATCGACTCAGGATTTGCGTCTTTTTTTGCTGCTTTTCTTTTTGGCTTTAGATTTCGGTTTAGGTTTAGACTTTGGCTTAGCTTTCGGTTTTGGCTTAGCTTCGGCCTCAGGTTGTGACTGTGGTTTCTTATTACTTTTCTCATTACTGACGGATTTGCCTTTCGCATTGTTTGCATCTTCGGCAATTATCTTTTCGGCGGCAACGAGTTTATCGCCGGGTTTGAGCTTGATTAAACGCACACCCTGAGTGTTCCTGCCAATCGAACGGATTTGGTCAAGTCCGGTTCGAATAATCATCCCGCTGGCTGTTATCATCACTAAATCATCCTTGCTCTGAACTGCTTTGAGTGCAACTACTTTGCCGTTTCGGGCGGTTGTTTTTATGTTTTTCAGACCAACTCCGCCTCGGCTTTGCGGCCGGTAATTCTCAAGGCCCGTGCGCTTGCCGTATCCGTTCTCGCAGACCGTAAACAAAGCGGCTTTTTCTTCGACAATCACCATATCGACCACAGCATCTCCGGAACGCAGCCTAATCCCTCTGACCCCTCGCGAGGCCCGGCCCATCGAGCGGACCTGGCTCTCGTCAAAGCGTATCGTCATACCATCGCGCGTCCCTAATACAATATTGTCGTCCCCTGTGGTCAGCGCAACACCAATCAAATCATCAGTTGGGTCAAGATTGATAGCAATAACGCCGGTACTTCTCGGGTTGCCGTAAGCGGATAGTTTGGTCTTTTTCACAAGGCCGTTTTTTGTGGCCATAACGAGCTGCCGCGGCCCTTCCTCCTCGCCTTCGCCGTCAAAACTGCTGACGTTGATTATTGATGCGACCTGCTGATTGCCCAGCTTCAGAAGGTTAACGATATTTCTGCCCTTGCTCTGTCTGGACATACTCGGGACATCATAGACCTTCAGCCAATAGCATTTGCCGCGATTAGTGAAGATAAGCAGATAATCATGCGTCGAGGCAACGAACAGATGCTCTATAAAATCGCCTTCTTTTGTAACCGAGCCGATGATTCCTCTGCCGCCTCTGGCCTGCTTGCGGTATGTATCAATCGGCAGCCGCTTAACGTATCCGCTGTGACTGACCGTAACGATAACTTCCTCTTCGGCAATCAAATCCTCCACATCGAGCTGCTCAACCTTGGCCGTGATTTTCGTCCGCCTGGCACCGCCGTATTTTCCCTTTATTTCGTAGATGTCTTCGCGAATTATATCCAGCAAAAGCTCCTCGTTGGCCAATACTGCCTCATAACCCTCTATCTGTTCGGTCAGGTCAGCATACTCTTTGGCCAACTTTTCCATCTCCAGACCGGTCAGCCTTTGCAACTGCATTGTCAAAATCGCATCGGCCTGCGGGCCGGTGAGGAAATGCTTGCCTTTACTTTTCTCCTTAATAAAGGACTTAGGAAGGATTTTCTTTAGCGTAGCTAACTGGGCCAATCGCAAAGGTTTTTTCATCAGGTTCAGCTTTGCGGTCGGGGCATCGGGTGACTTTTTTATCAGGTCGATAATTTCATCAATATCACTAACAGCTAAGATAAGACCTTCGAGAATATGGGCCCTGTTTCTGCATCTTTTCAGCAGGAATCTGCTCCGCCTGCGGACGACGACCTTGCGATGGCTAATGAAGCAGTCGAGCATCTCTCTTATATTGAGGGTTTCAGGCCTGTTATCAACCAGTGCGATATTGGCGATAGCAAAAGTGTTCTGTAAAGAAGTGTAGCGGTACAGCTTGTTCAGCACGATTTCAACATCAGCATCTTTTTTCAGGTCCACCACAATCCGCAGCCCGTGACGGTCCGATTCGTCTCTGATGTCGGCTACTTCCGGAAGCGTATTATTGTGGACACAAGCCGCAATCTTCGAGACAATTGTGGTCTTGACGACCATATAAGGTATTTCGGTTATTACGAATCTTTCCCTGCCTCGTTTGGTTGTTTCGATATCTACTTTGCCCCTGACCGTCAAATGCCCGCGACCGGTCGTGTAAGCGTCAATGATGCCTCTTTTGCCACAAATGATTCCACCGGTTGGGAAATCAGGGCCTGGCAGACACTTGATAATGTCCTTAAACCCGCAGTCCGGGTCCTCAATGACTAACAGCAAAGCGTTACAAATCTCGGTAATGTTATGAGGCGGGATATTAGTCGCCATTCCGACCGCAATTCCGGTAGAGCCGTTGACCAACAAATTCGGAAACTTCGAGGGCAGGACCGTCGGCTCCTCACGGGTCTCATCATAGTTCGGCACAAAATCGACGGTATCGTGCTTAATATCTTCGAGCATTTCCATAGCCGGCGCAGCCATTCTTGCCTCGGTATATCGCATAGCCGCCGGCGGGTCCGAATCGATACTGCCGAAGTTGCCCTGCGGGTCAATCAGCGGATAACGCATATTCCACTCCTGACCCAGACGCACTAACGTCCCATACGTGGCCTGGTCACCGTGGGGGTGATAGTTGCCGCCGGTATCGCCGACGATTTTAGCGCATTTACGGTGTCTGCTTCGCGGCCCGAGGTTCAAATCGTTCATCGCGACCAGTATCCGCCTCTGTGAAGGTTTCAGGCCATCACGAACGTCCGGCAAAGCTCGCGAAACTATCACACTCATCGCATAGTTGAGGTATGAATTCTTCAGCTCATCGAGGATGTGCATGTCCTCGAATTGTTCCTGCGGTTTCTTGACTTCCTTCATAAGTTCTCTGTTGTCCTTAACACTAAATCTTGTTCGCAAATAGATTACCTGCAACCAGCCAAAAAGTCAAGAAATACTAACGATTTTGAACAGAAATGCACCCCAATTTCTCCTGCCCGGCACAACCCTGACTGGGCCGGAGCACATTGCCGGCCGGCACAAGCGAATATCGGTGCCAAAAAGGACAAATAAAGAACATTGACGAGTTTTTTACGTATAGAATTAAACTACCCTAACCGATAATAATCTAAAGTCTTCTGCAAAATCGAGGTTAGGCATACTTTGGAAAGGAAAAATTGTTTTTTAATTTTTTCTTTTCAAACAGTACATTGTTGTGTAATAGACAGTTAGCTAATTATTCAAGAAAATCGAAAGCCAGATTTTCTTAAATAATATATGCCTAACCTCAATTTTGCATAACTCATATAATAATTTATAGAGGAAAAATGAAGATACGAAAAGTGACAAAATATATCCGCAGGCTCTGGAAAGAATGGCGATTCACCATTTTTTTCTTAGTATTTATAGTATTACCTGTAAAATCAAGTTTAGCAGACTGGAATTGGGTCCCAACCGGCTCTATGAATCCCACTATACTGGAAGGTGATTTGATCTACGTGGATAAAATAGCCTATGACTTGAGATTTCCTCTTACTTTGCATCGGCTTGCAAAATGGTCGGACCCCCAAAGAGGTGACATAGTAGTTTGCTTTTCTCCCGACGATGAAACTCGGTTAGTCAAGAGAGTAATAGGCCGGCCCGGTGACACAATCGAATTAAGAGACAATACACTTTTTCTAAATGGAGGACCGGTTAGCTATACAAAAATCGATTCGAAATACACGGAACATCTGTCCGGCAAACTGAAAGAAAAATGTATATTGGCGATGGAAGATTTGGATGGACTTGCTCATGCAGTAATGAGCACCCCTTCAATTGCAGCAGTGCGGAGTTTCGGGCCGGTTACAGTACCACAAGACAGCTACTTTGTTATGGGCGACAACAGAGACAATAGCAGGGACTCAAGATATTTCGGATTTGTGGAAAGAAAGTCAATCGTCGGCAAAGCGAGAGGTATAATTAGCTCATTCGACATTACCGACAAATATCAGCCCAGATTCAAAAGGTTCTTTGCCGCTTTGAAATAACCATCTCAGGCCAGGCCGTCTATCAGCCGGAACCTTGCGCAAATAATAATCCCATGATACCAAACCCAATGTTGAGTACTGCCACAAGAGTGATATGTTTTTCCATCTATCTATCCTTTCCTCTCATAATTCACATTTCATTTTATCTGCCTTTTTTATCTAAAATCGCCTCGATCTCATCCATCGTTCGGTTCATCGCCGTCATCGTTTTATTGAACGGCTCAGCGCCTGTCATATCCACTCCCGCCTTTTTCAAAAGTTCAATAGGATAATCGCTGCCACCCGATGATATAAATTCAATGTATTTTCCGACCGCGTCTTTTTCTTTGCCCAACACTTTTTCAGCCAACGCCGTGGACGCGGTAAAGGATGTCGAATACTGATACACATAGAAGTTGTAATAAAAATGCGGAACGTATGCCCATTCGACCGCATACAGGTCATCGATATGACAGATTCCCTTGTCGTGGCCGTAGTATTTTTTGAGAATCTCACCGTAAATTTCGTTCAGCACATCCCCTGTCAGCGGCTCACCACGCTCGGCCTTTTCGTGAATACGCAGCTCGAACTCTGCGAACTGGGTCTGCCGGAAAACCGTCTGCCTGATTCCTTCCAAGTAATTCATCAGCAAAGACAGCCGGGTGTCATCATCCTTGATTTCTTCGAGCATTTTGTGAATCAGCAGGGCCTCATTAAAAGTAGAAGCCACCTCCGCGACAAAAATCGAATAGTCGGCTGTCGGATAGGGCTTGTTCTTATTGGAATAATAACTGTGCATCGCATGGCCTAACTCGTGAGCCAACGTGCTTACATCATCATATTGGCCGTTGTAATTCAAAAGGATATAAGGATGAACATCATAGGCACTGCCGTTACAATAGCCGCCCGCCCGCTTACCAGGTGTCGGATAAACGTCTATCCATCGTTCCTTGAAGGCCTTTTCGACCACACGACCGTAGCTGCTCCCTAATGGTTTTACTGAATCAAGCGCAAGCTTCTTTGCTTCATCGAACGTATATTTCAAATCAATACCTTTAACCACCGGCGCATATACGTCTGAATATTTTAACGTCTCTACGCCCAACATTCGTTTTTTCAGATTCAAGAAACGATGGAATGAATCAAGGTTGTTGGTAACATTTTCAATAAGAGCCATATATACTTCTATCGGAATATTATTCTTATCCAACGCGCTTTGAAGCGAAGAGCCGTAACCGCGCGTGCGGGTATAAAACATATCCTTCTTCACATTCGCATAAAGCTGCGTACCGAAAGTCCCTTTGAACTTGTTAAACGTATCCCAGAATGCCTGAAATACTGCTTCGCGGTCCTTTCGATTGGGCGAAGCCCGATGGCGAGAGTACCCGGCCTTGGTCAGCTTGGCCGTAGAGCCGTCACTTAATGTAATCTCAGGATAAGGCAATTCCGCATTACTGAAAATCCCATATATCGAAGATGGCCCATCGGCCAACAAACCCGCCTCCGCAAGTATCTTTTCTTCTTTCTCTGATAGTGTATGGGCCTTCTTCCGCTGGATGTCATACAAAGTCATCTTATATATCTTCAAACCACGCTCTTGCTCAATAAACGTATCGATTGTCTCCTTATCCATCTTGGCAATTTCCGGCGTAATAAATGCCGCCTTGGAATTGTAGTCTGTACTAAGCTGCTGGATT
>JABUBL010000411.1_pt1 | contig 12559 bp, 9 predicted proteins | sample 7240371 | NCBI WGS metagenome assembly JABUBL01 (sample SAMN07256343, study PRJNA390944) | subsurface metagenome | isolation source: Methane hydrate marine sediment | place: Pacific Ocean: Eastern North Pacific, ODP site 1244 | collected 2002
ATCACCGGAACCAACATAGCAACCAAGATAATCGCCTCCTTGACTTGATGCAGCTGTCCATTCGGCATTTGTGGTGTTGCCATCAGGACCAAGGCCTGAACTTGAACCTTCCCAGACAAAGACCATTCCCTCACGATACTCAGGATTATTATAACCGTCAGCTCCAACTACAACATCGTCGCACAAGTTACCATCAAAATCCCCAGAACCAATCCCCCAGCCAAACCAGGAACTATCTTGATTTGATTCAGCCCTCCAGTCAGCATTTGTGGGATTGCCATCGGGACCCAGTCCTGTATCGGCTCCATACCAGACAAAAACCATACCTTCGTTACTCTCCGGATTATTATAATAGTTTGCTCCTGCGAGTACATCATCATACGAGTCCCCATTAAAATCACCCGAACCAACTCCCAGGCTAAATCGAGCGTCTTCCTGATTTGATTCAGCCCTCCAGTCAGCATTTGCTGGTGTGCCATCAGGACCAAGGCCAGTCTCAGAACCGTACCAGACAAAGACCATACCTTCTTCACTCTCCGGATTATCATAACAATAAGCACCGGTGAGCACATCGTCATACCCATCACCATTAAAATCTCCTGAAGCAACTCTATAACCAAGCCGGGCATTTTCTTGATCTGACTCAGCCTTCCAGTCTGCGTTTATGGGATTACCATCCAGACCAAAACCTGTATCGGCTCCGTACCAGACAAAGACCATACCTTCATAACCTTCAGGATGGTCATAACAGTGGGCACCGGCGAGCACATCATCATACCCATCTCCATCAAAATCGCCTGAAGTAACCGAGTAACCAAGACCAGCACCTCCTTGATCTGATTCAGCCCTCCACCAGGCTACGGGGTCTTCTACACCAAATACTTGAGATACACTAAATAACAATATAATGACAAGGATATTCCTAAACATTGTTAACCTCTTGATCATATATAACTCTATTGCACTTCTTTGTGAACCTTTTTGGCCTAAGTTCCTTTTATTAGTAATCATAGGAGACTGTCCCATCTATTGGGCAAAAAATACATGTAAGTTATTGATAATAAATTAGTTTTACAGCTGTCCCATACATTGGGCAAGATTTGACTTATTTGCAGACATTTTTAAGATTGTTAGAATGGAATAAGAGTCAATAGATTCCTTGTAGTAAGCTCATTGTATGTTTAAGTAAGATTTTCAAAAATGCTGAATTCACACATAAATAAATGATTTAAGAACAGTATTTAGAAAGATAACAGATAATATTGAAATATTTTAGGTTTTTCCTGTTTTTAGGTTAAGACTATCTGTATAGAGATTTAAGATTTTTCCAGAGTAAATTTGCCCAATAGATGGGACAGTCTCATCATAGTTTAAAATGAAAAATTTGACTATCGTACCAACAAAACCTTCTTAACTGCATTGAATCCATCCAATTTAAGCCTGCAGTAATATACACCGGAAGGTAGTACTTCCTCATTATCATCCTTTCCATCCCAGGATACCGAAGTGTTTAGTGCCGACCCAGTCTCCAGTGACAAATTCTTTACCAATCTTCCACTCACATCATAGATTGAAATGGTCATCGGGCATTGGTGATTAATTATGGGATTTTCTCCTGATGCCGAGTGCCCGGTGCCTGATGTCCACTTGATTTCTGTCTTTTTCCTGAATGGATTCGGTGAAACACTCAAAAATGGTTTTAGCTCTGTAACAACCGCTGATACAGGTCCATACCATTTTGTGTTTCCATTTGTTTTTGTCACTCTTAGTTTGTAGAAATAGCGTATTCCGGGTTTGACATCTTCATCTTTATATAAATAGGACTCTGACGAGGGAAAAGAACCAGCACCAGGAATCTCTGCAATCGTACAATAAGTATTACTTTCCTCGGTGGAGCGTTTAACTACATATTGAAAAATTTCATCGGAACATGGACAAGTCCATCTTACCTCTATGAAGCAAGATTTAGGTAAAGCTACGAAAGACATCAAACCCACTGCCGTTGGGGTAAGAGTGCCTTCTTCGTTATAACTTAAAGCACCATTATTCCATCCACCTATTACATAAACCTTGTTTCCAACAAGACCCACTGCGGTTGATTGACGGGCATTTTCTATTGGGGTTTCCTTCGACCAGCTGTTAGAAACGGGATCATAAAACTCTACGGTTGAAAAATAAGAGTGATAATCATATCCACCCACGCTATATGCCATATCGTTATACGAGAAACCGACATTAGCATATCTATTGAAAGACATACCTGCCTTAGTTGCCCAGTTATTGGTAGCAGGGTCATAACATTCATTTACAAGAGTATCCTTTGATCCAACATTGATTGAACCACCAAAAACATAAATAGTATCCCTGATTACGCTACAAGCAGGACCCATCCGCTTTGTTGGCATAGCTGTCTTTGTTGCCCAAGAATCGAACAAAGGGTCATATTCCTCAACTGCAGCTGTTACTGGAAGCATTCCGCCAATTACATAAATCTTATTTGCAACAACCGCAATTGCAAAAGCATACCTTGATGTTGGCATGGGTAGTTTTGAAGACCATGAATCGCTTGCCGGGTCGTACACCTCTACAAGATTAGTATCGGTCTGTACACCTCCCACAAAGCCACCAATTGCGTAGATCTTTCCACCCACAACTGCACAACCGAGGTTTGAACGGGCAGTCGGCATTGGTGCTTTTGTTGACCATAAATCCGTTGCAGGATCATAGACATAATTCGTATTATGAAGAGAGCCACCTCCACTTGAGCCGCCAATAACATAGACAGTGTCATTAACCACAGCAAAGCCAGGAGCTGATCTAACTACCGGTAATGCTTGCTTTGTCGTCCATGTAATCGACTGGCTTAACACCGAAGATAATATCAAAACAATCATGAAATTCATCTATACCTCCATATCATACGTTCTCTTTCCCAAAGAATCTATTTTATAATAATCCTTATTCAATTCTTTTTACTTCCGTCACTATTTCTATCTCCTGTTTTCCATTTTATTATCATAGTAGAAGTGTATTTCGAATTGTGTATGGTTTTTAGGGTTTATCAAATTTATTATATACTTTAATTCACTTGTTATAGTAACTTAAACGAAATAACATTTTTTCCATTGACAAATGGAAAGTTTTGGTTTACTTTTTCCTCAATGAGATATACAGACAGGACTACAAGAATAGAAACAAGGATTAAGGGAGTTGAAACATATATCACAAAAGGAAAATCCTTAAGGAAAACATCCGAGAAATTGGGTATCCCTCACATGACTCTATGGAGATGGGTTAAGTGGTACAGGGAAGGTGGTAAGGAGAATCTCAGAAGAAAGAAACCATACAGGAGACCCTGGAATAGGCCCTCGAGAGATATTGAAGTGGAAGTTGCACTACTTAAAGAGAGAAATCCTGCATTAACCCTGAAGAAATCACAACAGATGCTTCACCATAAAGGGATAAATATGTCTTTAAAAGGTATTTGGGGAATATGGAAAAGGTATGCATTAACTGGAAGACCCAAGAATAGCCCATACTCACCATTTGGTGCCGTCACACCCGAAATAAAAGATGCTTTGAACAGGATGAACAATATGCTCAAACAAGGGATGCTTAACAAGGCATCGAAGATTGTAAATCCCCTCCCCTCTTTTCCAAACGATAAAATCCTGGAAGACATTCCGGAAAAGCTTCTTACCACAAGAAGGCAACTCGAACGTATATTTTTGTGCTTCGGTAAAATTTCCTTTTCCGAATACCATAAAAGGGTGAAAAAAATCAGGAAGAAGTTAGAAAAAAAAGGTTTACTTTACTCCTCTATTTTTGCAGCTCTGGGGGAATTGGTTGCTTTGAATTGGATGATGTCGCCCAAAAAGGAATTAGAAGTTATTAACATCCTCAAGCAAAGGACGAATAAAATCCAGAGCCCGTCTATTCGTCATCTATTATCAATGCATGAGGGAACAATATATAGCGAGATACTTGATGGGGAAAAAGCAAAGGCACGCATTAGAACCAGTATCAGATTACTCCGTTACTTACCCTACGCATTTTACTTTGATTCTACTGGAAGCCTACTGGGCTCGATTACAAACTATAAGAAGGCTTCAGTTTATTTTAGGAAAGCACTTGAAATGGAAAGAGAAAATATCCACAGAAAACTTCTTTTAACAAAGCTTTCATTTACCAGTGCGATGGCTGGTAGATATCGAAAGAGTATAAAATTCCTTAAAGATGCAGAAATGGAAATGGAAGGAACGCATTCGTTATTTACCATTATCCAGGCACATTGTGCTCTTGGACAAGGAAACATTTCAAAAGCATCTTACCATATTAAAATAGCATTGGAAGAATCGGAAAAAAGACAACTTAGAAATCATCTACATGCTGCATCTTTGGGACTTGCTGGAATTCGGGCAACATTGGGCGAAGAGAAAGAAGCAAAGGCTATACTTAGGAAATACATACCCTTGTTCAGAAAATATGGAATGAAAAGAGAAACTCTTATTCGCAATGCACTCTTAGAAAAAAATTTAATAAGTAAGGAACATATTAAGGGGTTCCCTATATTCAAACTCCTTTCACTATTACGAAATAATCCCTCTACAGGCAGGTATAACAAAGCACTTAGATTTGCCAAAGAGAAAGAGCTTTTGGGTTTCTTGCATCGGATTATAGTGTTTTTTCCTGAACCAGTTAGAGCCCTTCTTGAAAAAGGAAAGGATACGGGACTCCCCAGAGCGATACTCAATCTGCCAGTCTTCAGGAAGGAGATTCCCGTTTATTCTGTAAAATTTTTAGGACATTTGATTATCTACAAGAATCAAAAATATCTAAGTGTTATGTTCACACCAAAGGAGACTTCATTCTTGATCTTTCTTTCCTCTTCTAAAAGGAAAAATATATCCCTTGAAAGAATATACCGCAATTTCTGGCCTAACAGTAAGAATCCTTCAAGAAATCTGGCACACCTTCTTGTTCGAATACGGAAAACATTACGATTACCTTCTCATTATCTTTATGTGAAAGAGAATGAACTCTTTTTTGACTGCTATTTCTCAACCGATTATGGGAAATATTCAGAACATCTTGCACAGGCGAACGCATTATTGCGTGCAGGCGAATGGGGATTTGCAAAGAGGGAGTTTATGCGCGCATTCAAGCTCTTCCGCGGCGAGCCATTCAGGAAGATGTATGATGACTGGTCCGATGATAAACGATTGGAAGTGCTCTTCAGCTATGAAACCGAAGTGATAGCCTTCACTAAGGAACTCATGAAAAGAGGTAGAAAAGCAGAGGCTGAGAAACTACTGAAGAAAGCGGAGAGGATAGTTCCTTTGGAACGGGAATAAAACGCTATCGCTGTAAAACGAATGCTTCGTTGTGTAACAAACGGCTTTGCCTGTTAAATAAACACTACGTTGTTAAACAGACGCCTATCAATATTGGTTGCTTCGCAACGGTATAGAAAAACAAAAAATATAACAACGGGTGAAGTCCACTTTCGCCAAGGCTTCAGTGGGTTGTTGTCCGCCAGAGTTTCAACGAAGGAGGACTTCCAGCCTCACAGTAGACGATGTCATTGCGAGAACACTTGCATATTCTCAAGTGAAGCAATCTCGATTTTTTATAGAGCACAGTCGAGGTGTCTCAGATTCTTCTATAGTCAATAATATAGGATTACTCAGAATGACACCTTATACCAATAATTTGCATTTTTCTGGAAGAGGGCAGTTCCGCGTGTCTGCCCTTTTTTTGACTTTGTGAGAAATTTAACAAAAAAATACTTGACTATTATAAACCAGCTGACCCCACTGACCCCAGAAAAAAAGTCCCTCTTTGAAAAAGGGAGATTTAAACTTGTCATTCTGAGTAAGCAAAACTTATTTGCTCAGAGTTTTATTAGCCTGAACTTCCCAATATTCTCAGTTCCAACTGAAAGAGAAAGTATATATACCCCTGAACTCAGACTCTTTATTCTTTCATCACCAAGGATTATAGAAGAAGGAGTGCGGGAATAAGCGTTTTCATAAATCCTGCCTCCGTAGATGTTGTAAAGAGCGATCCTTAAAGGATGCTGGCTTGACCTGCTGAACCTTATCTTTATATTATCTTTGAAGAAAGAAGGAACAAAAGAGACCGTTGTGGGTCCGTTAGAATCCGAAACATCCCCTTCATTTATGCCTGCTGGACCCAAACTTATAACAGTGAAATCCCCAGAGTTGCCAAAGCTATATCCTGCGGCATAAATATTACCATCCGAACCATATACAATTGAACAAGCCCCATCCGCACCACCCGCGGTCCCATTGTAGCAATAAATCCAATTTTCTGTGCCTGCACCTGTTAAACTTATAACAGTAAAATCGTAAGCAGTGCCACTGCCCCAGCTCCATCCTGCGGCGTAGATATTTCCATCTGAACCATATACAATTGAACGGGCTTCGTCCCAACTATGCCCAGGTCCATTATACCTATAAACCCAATTCTCTACTTGAGCAAAGAGTGTAATGGGTAAAGATAGAATAACTATGATAACTACAAACTTCCACACACCAATTCCTTTCATCTCTTGCTCCCATCTAAGGATTTATATTTATTATTTAAGTCTTCATTTCAATTATATCAAAATTTAGCCAAAAGTCACGGCTTTTTCAAAATAATTTACCAGCGGAGTGTTTGTATGTTTTATTACAGCGTAGCGTTGGTTTACAACGAAGTGTTAGTTTCACAGCTCAGCGTCTATCTCACAAGTATAATTTTCTTCACAGATGCAAAATCGCCTGATCTTAGTCTCACAAAATAAATACCAGAAGAAACAAAATTGCCTTTTTCGTCTAATACATCCCATATTAATAACTTCTTACCGATAAGCTTCCCAGTAAAAATATCTTTTATTTTTCTTCCTGAAATGTTAAATACTTTAAGATTTATATTTTCTTCCCTAATAGAAGATATCTCAATTGAAACCTTTTTTGAAAAAGCTGAAATAATACTCCAACTCGCCTTTCGAAAATTTCCTTTATCACTAATGAAATATGCGGTAGCTTCAATAGAGTAATTGTTCACAGTTACTAAAGTAGAGCCCAAAACCATTACATTATTCTTGGTCGACCTATGATTCTCCAGTCGCAGAAAATGGAAGCAATTGGAAGATTGGCTGGAGGTGTGGCTCACGAGTTCACAATTTGTTAACCGGTATAATGGGTTTTAGCGAGTTGCTATTAGCTCGAATCGACGACAACTCCCCACTCCGCAAGGACATCGAAGCAATCAAGAAAGCATCAAAACGGGCTGCTTTACTGAGTAGTCAACTCCTTGCATTCAGCCGCAGCCAGAAGGCTCTATTAACGGTGTTGGATCTTAATGTTGTGATTGTGTCAACATTGAGAAGATACTTAGACGTCTTATCGGTGAAAACATCAAACTGGTCACTCTTCTCGATCCTTCTCTCGAACACGTGAAATCCGACACTGGGCTTATTGAACAGCTCATAGTAAATCTTGCCATCAATGCCCGCGACGCTATGCCCGAAGGTGGCAAGCTTACACTAAAGACGGAAAACATACTCCTGAACGCTGATGATTGTAAGGATATCCTTAATGCACGTCCTGGCAAATTTGTCTGTCTCTCGGTTACCGACACTGGAATTGGTATAAATCAAGAAGTCATCCATCGAATGTTCGAACCTTTTTTCGGTACCAAAGAAGTTGGAAAGGGTTCTGGACTCGGTCTATCCGTTGTCTATGGCATTATAAAACAGCACGAAGGGTGAATAAATGTTGAAACTAAGCCTAAGAAGGGTTCTACTTTTAAGATTTACCTGCCGGTTTCTTCAAGAAAACCAGTAAAAAAAGCTGAAGAGACGATTTCGTTAACGAGGTTTAGTGGAAATGGCGAAAGTATTCTGGTGGTTGAGGATGAGGAAATAGTCCTTAAATTAGCCACAAGGGTGCTTCGTGAAAACGGCTATGTTGTATATGAAGCTACGAATGCAAAAGAGGCACTGGATATTTATGATAGAGAAAAGGGGAAGTTTAATCTTGTCTTCACCGATGTTGTTATGCCCGGTGAAAATGGTCTTCAACTGGTTGACAAACTCCTGGTTCAAAACTCCGAAATCAGAGTCTTGTTTAGCAGTGGCTATTCAGATGATCAATCGCACAGGGATATCATAATCGAAAGAGGGTTTCAGTTTCTGCAGAAACCTTATACCCCCACCGAGCTGCTCCAAGTCATAAAAGAGGTCATAGATGTAACCTAACTGCCACCAAGCAAGCTGTAGGGGCAGACCCACGCTTGTCCCGTTAGAGGGATTCCTCTAATGGGATGTGTCTGCCAAAAATCCCCTCTTGAGAGGGGTGTCTCCGTAGGAGAAGGGGTGTGTTATGGAGTGAATCAAGTTCGCTCTTTGCAGTGTTTTGGTTTTTATGGAGTGCAACGACGGTGTCGTTGCAGTTTTAATGTTTTTTTGGAGTACAATAACTTCACTCGCTAAAGACTCTAAGATTTATCTTAGAGTACATTACATAAAACACAAACAGCAGATTTCAATCTGCTAACAAATATTTTTGGGGAAAAAAATAAAGGTGGGATATAACTCTATAAAAAGGAGGTAAAATTCTATATACTATAGGTGGGGAAATGTTATGGTAAGATGGTGTTGTTCAATCATTCTGCATTCTCATAATCCTTCCATGTTCACCATAAACAACAGCACCACTGGGCACATTTTTTACAACAGTAGTACCTACACCAATCAAAGCATTCTCTCCAATTTCCACACCACAGAGTATCGTACTGCCTGCACCTATAGATGCCCGTTTTCTAACAAAAGTAGGCGTAATATTATAGTCTGTGATGAGTGTTCCATCAGCATGAACAGAGGCAGGATAAACATCATTCGTAAATGTAACGGATGGACCAATAAACGCCTCGTCTTCTATCGTGACTCCTTCTGGAATAAAAACACAGGGTTCAATCTTCACCCTGTTTCCAATCACAACATCCTTTCTGATCTCAACAAAAGCACCAATTTTTGCTCCTTTACCTATCTTTGCACCATATATATTCACATTACTCCATATATTTACACCTTCTCCGAGAATCGTATCGGAAATAAGAATATTGTATTCTGGGATATGTATATTAATCGGTTTATTCACTTCACATTTATAAATCTTTCCTCGTATGTAAATACTCATAAAATCACCTCCCTTCTCTGTCCTGAGCCTGTCGAAGGGCTCCTTACTCTGTTCTCTGTTGTCTGTCTACGCTCTACTCCTTTGCTCCCCTACTCAATACGCTCTACGCCTTACGCCCTACGCCCTACTCCTTACTCCCTACTACCTACTCCCTACTGCCAATTCCTTACTGTCTTCTGACTTCTGTTCTCTAATACTCTTATTCCTACATCTTACATCATACATCCCATATAATCTTCCACAGATTTCACTTTTAACTTTTAACTTATAAATTGACGTTATGTGAAATGTTAAGATTTATCCCGTTAGCGGTCAAGTTCGTTCATTAGCGTACCTATGAACTTTTACGGGCACCTGCTCCCTAAAGTTCCCCTAAAGTTTATTTCATCCGGAACTTGAAATCACCATCAAACCAGATTCCAACTCGCCAGTTGGTCTCGTTTTTCGACTTACCTTCGACATTGTACGCATTCTCTCGCTGAAGCGAAAGAATTTCTCCCTCTATCCCCCAATGTATAGACGGATAATACAGGGCAGAAAAACTCACCTCCCGACGCTTCTCAACAACCCCGGTTGGAAAAGGTTCTGAATATCCCTGTTCAATTGTATAGTCAAGCCATGGAGCATCCCAGGGGGTAAAGAGACTCCCTTCACCTTTACGAGTCTGACTGTATCTAAGCCCTAACCAGAGACTCCCTCTAAACCACTTTGAAATACCTATCTGCCAGTAATCAAAATCATTGCCCAGAGGGTATCCAAGGGGCTTGTTTCGATGGATAAAGGTCTCCCACGGATTTGGAGTTTTATAAGTACGATTAGTCACACAAACAAATTCTCCAGAAATTGTGAGACCAGATACTCCAAATGGATCACCAATGTGACTACCCAAAAGCCAGCCTATCTCATTGGGTTCAAGGTCGTCAGGGCATATTTTTTCTATCTGGATGTCATCGATGAGAAGAGAACCATAAAGTTCCCAGCGGCTCACAGGGGAAAAACTTAGATCAACTGTGACAAATGTGTTCGCAAAACCACTATTGTTCAAATGAACACCATAATAAAAAATAAAAGGATTGAGAAATATCCAATTCAGTTGTCTATTGACACCTCCATACAAAACAGCTTCTGTAACAGCACACTGGAACCGCCCATTGATAAGGTTCACATCAAGACGATGGGCAGAGATGTAACGTTTTGCAAAAGAACCGCCGAGCGAATCCGCTGTTTTTGAATCCAGAGTAATGTCGTCTAAAGCAGAAACCAAAAATGTAAATTGAAACGAACCCATTGTTGCAAAAGCAATAAACTGATCCATGGGCCGTGCCACATCAGAGAAAAGAAGTGTTCCACTCTCACCAGTGCCCCAACTGAGAAAATCCCTGCCGAACTTAAAACGAAAACGACCCACACCAACTGTTGCATAGGCCTGTTCAGTATACCCAACAATACCCCTCCACTTTCTTCCAATGTAAATCGTATCGTCAATAAGATACTGAGCGAAATTGGTCCCGTTGTAGACCTCTACATAATTACCAAGAGAAACACTAAACTTGCTTCGGTAGACTCCCCTGTACTTTGCCTTATCATTTTCCGATTTATCTACATCTGATTGAAGCCGAACACCCAATCTAACCTCATCCTTTTCTGGAATCTTACCCTCGAATTCCCTCATTTCTACCTGAAATTCTTTCACAAACTTTTCCAATAACATAAGATCAGAAGATGTAAGTGAAAGTTTTCTTTCTTTTAGCTGACTTTCGGTCTGCACCAAAGCCTTAGCAACTTCTCCTCTGGTGTAGGGTCGATTCATTGCATATAGTTCCTCAAAACATCCCCTCAACCTCAGCTCATCAATAAATCCGTATGCCCAGTGCCAGGATGGGAGGGTTTCGTGAATGAAAGCCCAAGCTAAAACAGGAAAGAGGAATATAAAGATGAATAGATAGCGACGCGTTATCTTCTCCATGGCTTATAATTTTATCAGCCTTACCTTGCGGTGTTTAGCGAAAGAATTTCCCGAAACCCCATCCTCCTTTCAACAGGCGAGGCATCTTGCCTCGCAAACCACATCCCCTCTCTATAGGTTTGTTGGAGCCTTCCCTGAGTGGAACGAAGGGCCTGTCCTGAGCCCTTCGACAGGCTCAGGGTAAATTCCCAGCGAAGGGTGGCAATCCCATATTTATAAGCTAACTTTGGCGACTAACCCTCGTTTTTTCGTTTATATCGTTTCAATCGTTAGTATCGTTTAGTCCGTTAGTTTGTCATTGTTTACCGCGTGTGCCTCGTATGATATTTTAATATCATATCGTGGTTAGAGGTAGGTAGAGAATTTTATCTTTACCGCAATCTCTAATGTGGTCATTGCTTGCCCCGTTAAATTACGTTATCTTTTCTTGTAGTATCTATTTAACGGGGCGAGCACTCTTTCTTAATTTCTACCGAAGTAATCCCATCTTTTTTTGTAATTTTTTAACTACACAATTACCAAATTACTTAATTATTATATGTTCAAATTACTAAATATTTCTGTGTTTTTCTGTGTCATTCTGTGGCTAAATTTCTTAGGTAGGGAGTGGTGGTAAGTAATAAAATGTACCCGTGTTCATCCGTGGCTCAATGTCTTGGAAGGGTGGTGGGAGGGTAATACACGATTATGGTTTTTCTTTGCGTTCTCTGCGGTAAGAATATCAACGATCCTCTCCGCAGTATGTCCATCCCAGAGTGGTGGTATCTTACCTCTTTTATTCCTTCCATTTAGAATTTTCTCTGCCTGTTTTATAATCTCTTTCCCTGATCTGCAAAGGGTGTTTGTACCAGAATGAATGGTTATTGGACGTTCTGTATTCTCCCTTAAGGTTAGACATGGTATATTAAGATATGTAGTCTCCTCCTGCATACCTCCTGAATCTGTAAGGACAGCTTCTGCATAAAATTCCAGACTTTAAAAATCAATATAACCCACAGGTGTAATGGGAAAGAAATTATCACCGCCTGAAAGCCAGGGGAATTCATTTTCCAACTTAAACTCATTAATCATCTTCTTTGTTCTGGGGTGCATTGAGAAAATCACCGGCCTGTGTTTTCTAATAAAATTGATAGCAGTCATTATATCACAGAATTTATCCCTGATATCAACATTCGATGGTCTATGAAGTGTCAATAACCAATATGCCTTTTCCTCTACACCAAACCTTGTAAAGTATTTTCTCTCCTTTGCTATTTCAAAATATTTTACAAGTGAATCAATCATAATATTTCCAACAAGAAAAACCTTATTCCCATCAATTCCTTCATCATTCAGATTCTCATTCGCATCATTAGAATGAGTAAATAAATAATCTGCAACTGTATCT
>JABUBL010000412.1_pt1 | contig 12547 bp, 16 predicted proteins | sample 7240371 | NCBI WGS metagenome assembly JABUBL01 (sample SAMN07256343, study PRJNA390944) | subsurface metagenome | isolation source: Methane hydrate marine sediment | place: Pacific Ocean: Eastern North Pacific, ODP site 1244 | collected 2002
TACTGCAATAATTAAATAATGTATATATCTCCTGTTTTTACCATATAATGATTTATATTTTACTATACCATATAAACCAATAGGAATAAGAAATAAACTCACATAAAACATAATATACGTTACTAAGAATATCAATACTAAGAATATCAATCCAATAATAAGTAATGCAATCGATAAATAGTATATTTGTTTACTTTTCTTATCGATCATTTTTGTATCATCAGAATTCATACCTTCACTCTCATCTTCCTTTTCAAAAATATTCTTCACCTTTAAGTTTAAATTTCTCAATTTTGTAAATAATCCTATAATTATGATTTTGTATAATAAATAAAAATTATTTAATTTTAGCTCCACATTTAGAGCAGAAAATTCTAATGTCATCTTCATTTAAATAACCTTAAATAAGCCATTTTTCTAATTAGAATAAATATTTTAATATTTATTTATTTTTTCTAATCATATAGATAACTTCTAATACTTATTTTTTCACATATGAAAGGAATAAGTAAATCTTTTAAATAGTTAAAAGAGAAAAGGAAATATTTTTTTCATTTCTTCTTTTTTGGTTCTTAGCTTACTTTAGTTCTCATTTCACGAATTAATTTATAAATTCCAAAAACAAAACAAATTAAAGAGGGTATAAAAAAAAAAATAAGAACAAAAAGAATTGTCATCAAAACATGTGAAGAATACTTTAAAGCAAAATAATTCGTTAGGTACCAAGATGAACCAATAAGAATTGGTAAGCTTACTGCAATAATTAAATAATATACATATCTCCTGTTTTTACCATATAATGATTTATATTTTACTATACCATATAAACCAATAGGAATAAGAAATAAACTCACATAAAACATAACTAACGTTACTAAGAATATCAATCCAATAATAAGTAATGCAATCGATAAATAATATATCTGTTTATTTTTCTTATCGTTCATTTTTATATCATCAGAATTCATACCTTCACTCTCATCTTCCTTTTTGTAAAAAAATAGCGTTTCTTCAGCCGAAACTTTTTTCTTTTCAATCACACCAAGCCATTCAAGATAATTAAGACATTTTTCAATTGCTTTATGATCTATTTGTAAAACTGATGATAATCTGAGTTGCGTAATCCCTGAATTATCTATTTTGAGATAATCAACAATTTTTTTACTATTTTCTATTATTTTTTTTTTACTCGGTGTTGGGCCCTTACTGGATTTTGGGATAGAAATCCCCAAACATGTAAAAAATATAGCTAATATAATAAGTGGAACTGATATTATATTTCCGAAGCTCAACATAATAAATCCACCTAAGAGCAAAATAATTCCCATAAATAAAAGTATATAATGAATTAATCTGAAAATTCTTATTGTTTCCTTAGTTATAATTTTTTTCTGTTTTAAAATCATAATTATTCCATAAATAATAAGCCCTATACTAATAGCCACTGGAATTGTTAAGAATAATACCTGCCCAAATACTGAAAACATCCCCGGTAATATAGCAATTGTTATAACAAATATCCACCATGGAAAAAAGATCATTCCTAATATTACGCCTGCTATTATTGTTATTTTATATAGAGTAATATCTCTTTTTTCCATTATCCTATACATGCTCCTTATTAAACTATATATATTTAAGAAAATTTAAAAATTTCCAAAATTTTCGAAAAAAATAAAATTAATTAATTAGTTATTTCTTTTTTTTCCTTATAAAATCACAGGATTTTTTGATTGTAACTATTGCTCCATCAATTTCATTTTCATCTGTTAGATGAATATATTTCCAATCATCTGGAGTAGCGTATTCTATTTTAAGGGAATTTACTTGTGGATATATAGCTACAAAATTCTGGTCGTTTACTTCGTAAATTAAGCTATTTTCAGTTGTTCTAAAACTAACTCCATAATATATTTGCTTTATTTTAGCATCTAATCTCTTGAAAATTGGTATTCTTTCTACTGGTGAATCAAGTTTTACAAATATTTCTCTTACCTGTTTATACTGTTCTGTTTGTATATATTTCTTAATATTTTTTATGATAGTTTCTAACCTTTCGATACTATCAAAAGCAACATCAATATCACCATTTCCTCTATTTTTTCTTTGTTCTCTTCTTAATTCGGCTCTTCTTTCTTCAGACATTATACCGAATTGTTCATCAAGTTCTCTTTCTTCTTCAGATTTTTCTTCTTTACTCATTTTCTTATCACCTCCTCATTTGTTATTTTGGATGTTTTTCTCTGTATTTTCTTTCTTCTTCATCAAGCTCGTTGTTCGTTTGTGAACTAAGTCCAGGCCCTTGGAGATAATTGTGATCGTTACCAGAAAGATGAAAGCAGTAAGGATATATGTAGCGAGTGGTAGGAACGTAAATGCAACAGTATAGTGTGCTTGGGCAAAAAGCTCTTCTACTCCAATGAAATAGACAACAATGGTATATTTAGGTAGATAAGCAGCTTCATTAGACCACGCAGGGATAACACGGCGTAAAGCTTGTGGTAATACAATATGTCGAATACCAGCTAGACGAGACATGCCCAATGATTGGGCAGCCATTAACTGCCCAGTCCCTACCGACATAAAAGATCCACAGAAGTATTCAGCTTGATAGGCTGCACTATTTAGACCTAGTGTGATTAGGTCGACTAAAGTTCGGTGATTTAGGAGGATGATAGTGATATCCTTATCTAGTATTCTGAAGCTAGTATCTAATCCCCAGCTTCCCACTGGGATATTTAGGCTAACGGGAAGAAAATAAATGAATAATAATTGCGCGAGCAAAGGTGTACCATGCATAAACTCAATATACACGGTAGCAATTCGTGAGAGAATCCAACCACCATACTGACGGAGAGTATCTAGGATAAGACCAAGAAAAAAGCCCATCATAAGCGCCCATGCATACAACCACATCGTCAATAAAAAACCTGAGAAGATATGATCACAGTATTCTAGAACAGTAAGAAGTTCGGCTATGGGATTAGTAGTACCTTGAAATATCATTTACTTTCCTCCTCATATGATTGCTTTAAAAGCTCTTCATGGCTTCCATATAATATCTGAAGCTGTTTGAGAAATTTTTTTACTCGATCAGACTTAGGCGAGGTGAAGAAATGTTTAGGAGTTTCCTGTTCTAAGATAACTCCATCACCGAGAAAAATCATTTCTGATGCAACAGCTCTCGCGAAACCCATTTCGTGAGTGATAACTATCATTGTAGTACCTGCTTTAGCAATATCCAACATCACTTGGAGTACTTCGCCAATCAGTTCAGGATCTAAAGCAGAAGTAGGCTCGTCAAACAAGATTACATCTGGCTCCATGGCCAAAGCACGTGCAATACCTACACGTTGTTGTTGTCCACCGGATAGTTCTGCAGGATAGTGATCAGCCCATTGCTCCATTTTAACTTGTTGCAATGCCTCTAGTGCCTTTGCGCGAGCTTCTTCCTTTAAAAGACCTTTCACCCGGCGAAGCCCTATACTAACATTATCTATCGCTTTGAGATGAGCAAATAGATTAAAATGTTGGAATACCATGCCGATCCTTGCTCGTATCGTATTAAGATTTATTCCAGATGCCATAAGATTCTGTCCACGAAGATATACTTCACCCTTATCTGGTGGGCTTAGCATATTGATGCAACGAAGTAGTGTACTTTTACCAGAACCACTTGGCCCAAATATTATCTTGACTTCTCGCTCTGCTACTTCGAGTGAAACACCCTTAATAAATCCGGAGCAATTCCAAGGTAAAGATTTAATGGTATTTCCCTGTTTAGTGTCACATTCAAAATTTTCTCAGAGGGGAATTGGGAAACAATTAATTGAAGCAGCAGAGAAAGAAACTTTCAATCAAAAGCGAAAGGGAATTGCAACGATTGGTTATTTTTGGGATTTTTGGTTTATGCCTGCAAAGTATTTTTTAAACCTTGGTTTTAAAGTCGTGGTAAGGAGGGGTGAAGAAGCAATATTATGGAAACAGTTTGATCAAACTGCAGAACCACCTACATTTAGGGAAGAAAACTATAAATTTAAACCCATTAAAGGAAAAGTGGTAATAGATCTATTTTGGAGTACTTTCTGTTTAACCAGTGATGTTGAAGCCCAAAGAGTTCGAGAAATAGTCTCAGAATATGGAGGTACTGTGATTTTAAATGAATATTCTGCTGATAATCAATCAATTTTACAACAATATGGTATTTCTCGAAGAATCTATGTGAATGGTAAAATAGTTGAAGTGGGTCTAGAAATAGAAAAAGAAGAGCTTAGACAAGAAATTGAAAATGCTAAAATAAAGATTTAGCTTTGCGAATTTTTTAACTCCATAATTAATTCATGTATGCGACTAAGTGCTTGGGTAAGGTAATCTTGCGGCAGTCCAAAACCAATCCGAAGGAACTTGTCCATACCGAAAAAATCCCCTGGTATAATGAGTACATTCTTTTCCTTTCGCAAACGCTCTGCAAATTCAGTAGAATTGATATCTAAGTGATAACGTAAGAAAAGGATTGCAGCTGCTTGTGGAGGTATAAAACTGAATGTATTTTTGTGGTTATCCATCCATGATTGTAAAACCAGATATCCATTACGAATGAACTTACGAGTACGCTTGATAATGCGCGGTCTTACTTTAGGGGACAAGGCGATCGCAGCGAGTTTGTTTGATAACATCGTGGCACTGATTGTAGTATACTCGTGTCTTGCCCAAATATTATCTATAGTATCAATAGGACCGAGTACCCAGCCAATACGAAGTCCAGGTAAACCATATGCTTTACTCATACTACCCACCGCTAGTACTTTGTCGTATCGTCCATAAAATGAAGGAGTTTGATCATTTATCAAACGTTCAGCACCACTATAGACTTCATCGGCCAAAATCCATGCACCAACTCGTTCTGCTGCATTAACAATAGCATCCATTTCATTCTCAGTAAGGATATAACCAGTAGGGTTATTAGGATTACATACGGCGATGAGTTTGGTATTTTTTGTCACTTTTTCTTGTAATTCATCTAAGTCAGGTGCCCAACCATTTTCCTCGAGTAGATGGAGTGTTCTTAACCTAAAATTATTGTTCTTGGCAATACCCCAAATTTGCATGTAATTTGGTAGCATCATGACGATTTCATCACCAGCAGCAAGTAACGTACGGATAGCATTATAATTGGCTTCAATTGCCCCTACCGTAACCAAAACATTGTCCGCCGTAGCACCATCATATAACGCAGCAATATTTTCCCTTAGTTCGGGGATTCCATTAACATGTGGATAATTCAGATCAGTAGCAAGAAGATGATTGATATAATCTGGATCATCTGAAAGTAATTCGCTGAGCGACATTGGATGAACATTACTTTCGGTCAGGTTGAACTCAACATCCTGCTCAAACTTGGACATCCAGCGTTCTTTAGCAAAGGGTTGAAATTTTTGCATTTTATTGTTTTACTATTTGGAATTAATTTAAAAGAGTATTAAATCTATTTTAAATCTTCTTTGATCTATTTTTTTTCTTAATCAATTGTACAATTATTCTATTTGATAAATCGAAGTATGTCTCTAGGTTACCTTAAATCAACATTTCAATTAAGAATTTCAATATTATTCTAATATATCTATATATAGATTTTCGATCAATTCTTTAAAATCTTGAATTTAATGTTTAACAGAAGTTTTGTTTCCATCAGAAAAATATCAAAAATAAAATATAATTAAAAAATTTAAATAACTCATATTGGAATAAAAATAAAATAATTAAGATGGCTCAAAGTAAAAGTTTTATAAGCTTTTTCTAAATTATCTGTTTCATTAATGAATGTCTCATGCGTATTCAATCCTAATTCTTTATATGAAGCATTTAAGCCTATATACACTGAGAATGCTGATGGTCCTATTTCTGGAGCATATATCTCCTTTTTATAATTATCTGGGACAACATCTTTAGGAAGCATTTTCATTGTAGTACATATTGGATTTACGTTTGAAATTATTGCCTTGCAGTGATATATATCACCATTAAGGAGTTCAACACCACAAACTTTCCCATTTTCAACAAGTATCTGGTTTACCAAAGCATTATACCTTATTTTTCCTCCTAATTCTTCAAGAGCTTTTACTATAGCTGTTGTTAAAGCATGAGATCGACCAATCGGAAAAGCAGCGCCCCATTTTAAATAAGTGATTAACATGCAGTAAAGGCATATGCGTTTAATCTAGTTGGAGGTAAACCAAGATATCCCCATAATTGTGCTATAACCGCAATTAATCGCTTATCTTTAAAGAATTTTCCAAAAATCTCCGCTAGAGTGAGACCGGATACTCTTACAAGCCATGGATGTTCTTTAAGAACTTCCGCGGGTGAGAATTTACCCCTTCTTGAAGCCACAAATTCAATTCCGGCTAGTACTTTTTGACACATGTCTAAGAATTTTAGTTTGTGAGAGTAATGAAACTAAATTTCCTTGTGTCCCAGAAGTAACAAATAATGCTGCTTCTTTACCAATAACTTCAGCTGCTTTTTCTTCCAGTTCATTTACGGTGGGATCTTCTCCTTCAACATCATCTCCAATTTTGGAATCATCAAGTGATCTAAGCATCTCCCACATTTCTTCAGATGGCTTGGTAACAGTATCAGAACGTAAATCTACAACTTTCAATTCAATCAAGACTTTATTAATAATGAGTTAAATCTCTATAATGTTTCATGAAAATAAAATAGTATGATAATAAGTGTATATCAATAGAATAAAGATAAAATTAAAATTTGTGAAATACATCACCAATTGACTTTCCAATTATTTCAATGTCATCTAAATCTGCTGTACCAAGTCCTTTTTGTTCTCCATATTTCAAATATTTAACTTTATCTACCCCATATCCCATAATGGCACTTCCAACTCGATCAACAGCTACAGGATCTTCTCCAGCTATAATTAAATCCATTTGGATAGGTTTGCCTCCTAGCTCCCATCCATCTGACCCAATAATTGCATCAATGATTTGAAATTTCATTTTAGGTCGTAACACAGAAACTAAATCAGTTATTTTTTTATGGATACTCGAGTGCATTATACTTTTTGGCATAATAGTACCCATCATATTTTTCATGCTTAATGTTGTTCTAGCCAAATTATGTGTTTTTAATGAGGGAACCGAAATAATACAACTCGCATCCATAGCTGTCTTCACTATATTAACAGTTTTTAATGACAATGGATTAGGGATTTCAATATCATTTACAATCTCGTCGTCATTCAAATTCATGATTTTAATTCCGTACTCCTCTAACCGAAAAACATCATTTAATTTAAAAAAATTCTCTGATGTTCCAAGAGATCCTCCATCAGCTACAATTATCTTTTCTGGCTCTATATTGACTTCTTGGATGAGATAACGAACGATCCCTTCTAAGGTATCTGTTGAAGTTACGTTACCAGTACTAAAATGGTCTGATGTTACCCAGTTTGGATTTATCAAGATTTTTTCTTCTGAATTGGTGATAAAATCTTTTAAAAGGATCAATTTAAGGGTTCTTAAAACTACCGCTTGAGTCGTTTCATGAGATCCTCTTTTAACAACGTAGACTTTCGTTTTCATTTTTGTAACATTTAATTCAATTGAAAGGATTAAAATATCAAATTACATAAATTAGTGTAGAAAAAAAAAAAAAAAATTTTATAATTTAATTATTATCTTTTACATACCTAAAAGTTGAGGGCTTTCATTTTTTTCAATAGGTAGCAATTATTGGGCATCCTACAATCCCGGAATCGCCGTTCGTTTGTGGATGACATCTAGTACTTTGGAAACAGTTGAGATCAAGACTAGAAAGATGATAGCGATAATAATGAATGTAGCCTCCGGGATAAACTCCTTAAAAACGAGATAGTGAGCCTTGCCAAAAAGTTCTGGTACTCCAATATACCAGACAACTATAGTATATTTCGGAAGATAAGCGGCTTCGTTGGACCATGCAGGAATAACACGGCGTAAAGCCTGTGGCAACACGATATGGACTATACCCGCCCGACGAGACATACCCAGCGATTGGGCAGCTACTAGTTGCTCAGTACCAACAGATGTAATAGCACCACGGAGGTATTCAGCTTGATAAGCCGTACTATTAAGACCTAAAGCGAGGATACCTACTAAAATTTCTGGATTTAATAAGATGAAAGTCATCTCCCTATCACTGATTCTAAAGTTAGTGTAGAAGGCCCACCTTTCAATGGGGATATTCAAGCTATAAGGGAGAAAGTATAGGAGTAATATCTGTGCTAGTAAAGGTGTACCCCGCACAATTTCGATGTACCCAGTAGCAATCCGTGAAATAATTGCCCCCCCATATTGGCGAAGAATGGCGAGGAAAAGGCCAAGAAAAAAGCCTATCACTAGTGCCCATACATATAACCAAATCATCATTATAAAACCTTCTAGGATTTCATCCCAGTATTCTAGTACGGTAAGTAAGTCCTGAATTTCCTGAGGGAGAGCTTGGAACATCATTTGTCTTCTTCCTCTTTTGACAACTTCAGAAGTCCTTTATGGCTTCCGTATAAAATATCAAGTTGTTTAAGAAAAGTCTTCACACGATCAGATTTTGGTGAGACGAAGAAGTGTTGTGGAGTTCCACGTTCTACTATGACGCCATTACCGAGAAAGAGCATTTCTGATGCAACAGCTCTAGCGAATCCCATCTCGTGAGTTACTACTATCATTGTAGTACCAGTTTTAGCAAGCTCTAACATTATTTGAAGTACTTCTCCGATCAGTTCAGGATCCAAGGCAGAGGTTGGTTCGTCAAACAAGATAACATCAGGCTCCATTACCAATGCACGTGCAATACCTATACGCTGTTGTTGACCACCGGATAGTTGTGCAGGATAATGATCAGCCCATTCCGCCATCTTTACTTGATTTAAAGCCTTTAATGCCTTCGAACGAGCTTCTTCCTTTGATACACCTTTTACTCGGCGAAGACCGATACTAACGTTATTTATTGCTCTGAGATGCGCAAAAAGATTAAAATGTTGGAATACCATGCCGATATTTGCTCGCATTATGTTAAGATTGATTCCAGGCTCCATTAGATTCTGTTCCGAGAGATAGACCTCACCTTGGTCTGGTGGGTCCAGCATATTGATGCAACGAAGCAATGTGCTCTTACCAGAGCCACTTGGTCCGAAAATAACCTTCACCTCTTGTTCCATTAACTCAAATGAGACCCCCTTAAGAACCTCCAATTCTCCATACGATTTCCACACATCAACTATGCGTAGCACGGATTTACCCATCTTTATCCACCTCCCATTCCCAACTCTTTAAGTTTCTTGGTTTGCCGTTCGCCAAATAATCTTGTTATAGGATAGGTGAGTAGAAAATACATAATCGCCACAACGCCTATAGATACAGCCCACAACTCGACAAAATTTGATGATATCTGTAAAGCTGCGTTTGTCATCTCGACTATTCCAACCGTGAGGGCAAAAGATGAATCCTTGATGACTACCGCATATTCATTAGACCAGCTAGGAACAGCTAGCCGTAAGGCTTGAGGCAATAAAATAGTTCGTAAAGCTTGGAAACGGCTCATCCCCAATGCACGAGCAGCTTCCTCCTGTCCTGGATTCACGGATAGAAGAGCGCCGCGAAAAATCTGAGATTGATAAGCTCCACTGCGAAGGGCAAGCGCCAAAAATACACCGAAAAGTGGTCTATATTGTGGCTCTATGCCAAAACATGTATCACCAATGCAAATCTCATACAAATTAGTTAGGTAAATAGCAAAGAGGAATATCAGAACCAGAATTGGGATTCCACGAAATAGTTTTTCATAGCCACTCGCTAACCAATTAAGTTCTTTGCCACCATAAACGCGCATAATTGCCAGTGATAAACCTATCACAAACCCACCTAATATGCCTAGAACTGTGAGTATTAACGTTCTAGGCAATCCTTTCACAAAAATATAAAAACCAATTTCAGCAAGATTAGGAGGTTTCGGAATGCTGTTTACCCAAACCATTTTTCGATGAGTAAATCCATTGATCCATCTCCAAATGCATTAAGGATGACTTTATTGATTTCTTTCATCAGTTCGGGTTCTTCCCAACGGCACCAAAGTGCTGTAGGCTCAGCTGGTACTGTGAATATAGACTTAAATGCGTACGTTTTCGCATAGACGGTAAAAACTGGTTCATCTACAAACGCAGCATCAATAGTTCCAAGATCTAATGCGGCCATAAGCACGTCAGCTTTAGGGTATACTAAAAGATTTACGCCTTCAGTCATGCCGAGATCTTTTAAGGTATCATGCTGTGTGGTACCCGATTGAACACCAACGGTGTAAGCTGTAATTTCCGTTAAACTAGTGATATTAATCGTTGAGACACTCTGGACGATGACAACCTCATTTACACGAATATAAGGCACGGAATGCGCGAGTTGTTCTGCACGAGTTGATGTAACCATCATTGCAGCCGCAATCATATCGATACTACCTGCTTTACAAGCACCAATCAGGAGATCAAAATCCATATCTGTCATTATAAGGGCAACACCGAGGTGCACAGCTATCATGGCTGACAGATCGATGTCAAAACCTTGCCACTCATCCGCAGTAACATTAAATATCTCAAAAGGGGGCCATGGTTCATCAGTTCCCACAATAATATAGCCTTGACCCTGAATCTCCTCGAGTAATGTTTTCCTTTCTGTTGGTTCTGCGGTAAGAAGTGGAGGTATAAACCATCCAAGACCGAATCCTGCCGCTACGCAGATTACCATCCCTAATACTGCAAATTCTCTTTTCATCAGATAATCACTCTCTTATTTTAATTTTTATATAATTTTTGGTTATTATTTTTGGATAAATTCTAACGGTAATATATTTAATGAGTTAATATATAAAGATTTCGATATTTGAGTATAAAATACGAATTATCTTTAATATTAAAATTTCTATTACTCACCAACAAGATTTATCATAAAAAATTAATTTATCAATAGCTAAAACAAAACCTAAATTATTCCACGCAATATGGAATTCTTGATCGGTGTTAAATGTGAAAGTTACTAAAAACGATTTAGAGAGATTCATTTAAAACCTTTGCGATGAAATTCCAATATCACATCAAGAATTAGATTCAATTATTAAAAAGTATACCGATGAACTTATGACCAGTGGACCCCTAGCGGTAGGACTTGCAAAAAAATTAATCGATGATTGTTATGGTAAGGATACTGCTTTTGGGTTAGAATTAGAAACACTTGTAAGTTCGCAATTACTTCAAACCAAAGATGCTACTTCAGGAGTGCTCGCTCGTTTGCAAAAGGTAAAACCTAAATGGCGATGGAAATAAATTTTTTTTCTTATTTTATTAAAGATCTCCTAAACCTAATCTTTTTAAATCTTCTTGCTTAAATATTCCTGTTTCGATATCCCATTGTCTATATTTATAATATTCCTTTTTTAATTGTTCAAAGTCAGGGGATTTGCCAGCACACTCCGTTCCTTCTAATGGGTTGAGTAAAATTTTTGGTAATCGATCATCTTTTGGAGAAATCCCCATCTTTAGATTAAACATTCGTTTTATCATGAAAATTCTTTCACCATAAATTTTTAGTCTTTCTATATCACATTTTAAACCTATAACTGTTTGTACTAATTCAGCAATTATTGATGGTAATGGATTAGCAAAAACACACATAATTAATGAACTATAGAGTGCACGTTAATCTTGAGCTCTAGCACTCATTATCGCCATTTCTGAGTCATCTTTAAATTTATCAATAGTCTCTATCCCAAATTCTTCAAGAGGAGTTCCTAATAAAATAGTACACATATCACAAGAATTATGGCAAGGACCTCTAGGAGCAGCTATTGCATATGCTATTGCCATACCGAAATTAGATCTTAGATCATGATATGGGACTTCCATTCCATATACAGTTGCTATTTCATCTTGATTAATATTAAATTGTTTCCCTATTGCATCAGATCCCTCAGCTAATAAATCTCCTATGCCTTCTCTTATTGATATTTTTTCAATCATCTCTAAAGCAGGTTTAATGTCTCCCCATTTAGGATTCAAACCATCAATTTGTTCGGAACTTAGTTTACCAGAATCATATAAGTAATATATAAGGGCAATTATACTGCTACAACTAATTGTATCAATTCCATAATCATTACATAATACGTTGGCTTTTACAATTGATTCAATATTATCATTTAAAATCATAGAACCAAAACCGGCGAGAGTTTGATATTCTGGAGCTTCAACCTCTCCATCAGTTTTATATTCTCCGGTTTTTACAACAGCTTTTTTAGCACATCCAATTGGACATGAAAAGCAAGGATATTTCCGTGTAACAGTTTTCTCTAAAGCAGTCATTCCAGAAATATTGTAGGCACCTTCCCACTCATCACCATAAGTCCAATATTTTTTGGGTATTTCTCCAGTTGAGTTCCATAAGTCTATTCCCGCTGATGTACCAATATCACCGTACATTTTAGAAGTAAATGATTGATTTACTTCAGT
>JABUBL010000413.1_pt1 | contig 12543 bp, 9 predicted proteins | sample 7240371 | NCBI WGS metagenome assembly JABUBL01 (sample SAMN07256343, study PRJNA390944) | subsurface metagenome | isolation source: Methane hydrate marine sediment | place: Pacific Ocean: Eastern North Pacific, ODP site 1244 | collected 2002
ACAAGGTCAACTCAAAGGCTTTGGCGATTGCGTTAAACCCTTCGATGATTCGTACAGGGGTATTAAAAACCTTTCGTCCGAACATCGCATCGATGAACGGCTTAACTCGCGGGTCAATTGCAACCCGTCCCTGAAACAACAGAATACCCCGTCCTGGCAACGGCACAGCATAGGTTTGTCGAATCGGCCAGTAGTCTACGGTCGGCCAAGCCGGAAAATCCTGCGGCTTTTGCAGGATACTCACTCCATCATCGTTTGTAATCTGCGGTAGGATTTTCAGAAAGGCTTTGTTGGTAGCCACTCGATAATTGATACCGGCCCACAATAACAAACCTTCACTCAACGTCTTGGCCCTGGGCTTCAAACCCAACTCGACCGCTTTAGCCAGGTCCGGCAGGACTCTTTTCTTTGCCTGCGGAGATCGCTTCGCCCATTTAGAGATTGCGGTCTTGTATTTCTCCGTCATTGGTGTCTGGTAGGTGTGGATGAAATAGTCCTCAATGAATTTGATGTACTCAGCAATATCAGCACCACGCAGATATTTGTTGACGGTCTGCCGGGCAAGTTCCTGCTGTGCCCTAAAAAGCTTTATAGCCTTCCACTCATTTGCCTTAATCCCTTCTCTAATAATCTCGGCTCTTGTTTTTCCAGTCCAAGGATTCTTTTCCCCCTTCTCGGCAATAACAACAAGGTCGGTCTGCCTTGCTTTATTAGGCACAAGTGCATCTATGCGCTCCGCTTCCCGCCTCGCACGCTCCATAAGAAGTTTATAATGCCTCGCGGCGGTTATGCCCAGGTCCTCGGCAGCCTTGACGTAATCCTCACTTGACATATCAATAATAAGTTGTAGCGGTGTGAACTCTTTGGGTAATGGAAAAGTCTCTCTTATATGCTTTTTGATGGGTGGTTCCACTGGGCCCGCGTAGCGGCTCTCTATCAGATGACTGATCGCATCGTGCAGCACCGGGTTCTCGCCGAGCTTGGCTTCAAAAAGCCTCGTTACCGTGGGGGCAATCTTTTTTGTCCTTTGAGGGTCTAAAATATAGTGGGATATATAGTCGGCCATTAACTCGGTGTGTCTCTTGATGTATGCCTTCGGACGCTCCCACATATCGGGCCGTAGGAGTTTGGATATTGCGTGCAGCTCCTTTCGTAGTTTCGTTTCCTTTGCATCGGGGTCGGCAAAACGTGCCTTGATGGAGCTTGGAAACTTTCCTTTGTTCATCAGCCAGTCGAGATTGTGTCCGAGTTCGTGCGTTGCAGTAAGAGCATCCCGAACGTCCTGAACCTCAATCCCGACAACCTCTGCAACGGGACGCTTTTTCATTCGGAAAACTCCCAGCATTGTTCTCCGCAATGCCTTATATCGAAAGGGAGTAAGCAGTTGTTTGGCTGTCGCCATTACTTCTACCCAGTAATCCTTATCGACTTTTGGTATCTCTTTCGGCCATTCTCTGAAAGTATCGACAACTACCTTGCTGATGTGCTTTGGCTCGGTTGCGGGGACTAAATCCTCAAAATCCATAGCGGCCGGCTCGGTGGGTTTTTCAGCTCTGCGTTGCTCGATGTATTCTTTAGTCTCTTTGATTTCCCTTTTTGAAGCCTTGCTGTATGGTTTCTCTAAATCATCTAAAAGCTCTTCAAGTTCAGGGATTGATTTTGCATCAAGCCATCTCTGTCGTGCTTGCTCTGCGGTCAGTGGCTTTTCCGCGGCTTTGAGTTCTGCCTTCAAATCGGCCCGCATTTTGTCGAGCTGAGCCATTACCTTTTTGTGGGCCGCCGTCTTGCCGACAGGATCGGTTTCCTCTATTTCTACCAGCTCATCTTCAAGTGCCTTGAACTTTTCGTCTGTGTCAGCCAGGTACTCTAAGACAGCATCTTCTAAGGATTCGGGCTTTTCACCGACCGCAGCCCAGTAGTCGTTAAATTCCCTAACTGTCTTGGCGATTGCAGGGGGCTTGGCTAAAGCCTCTTGTGCCCATTTCTCCTTTGAGAATTGCCCGATAACTTCTGGCCTTACAGATTCGCCTCTTTCTATCGCTTCTTTTACTCTATCCCGATAAACATTTTTTGCCCATTGACTCATGGGGTCTGGCTTAAAACCTGTGCTTTTTTCCAACAAATCAAGCCATTCTTCTTTTGTGTATTTCCATTGCTCGCTCGCTGGCGGTAATCCTTTCTCTCCCTCAGTGATTGCAGGGGGCTTGGCTAAGGCCTCTTTATATCCTTCAAATATTGCCTCGACTTCAGCATCCGTAAGGTCTTCTCCAAAGTCTGCCCGAATTTTCTTTGCCATTTCAGGCGTTATCTTAGCTTCTGGGGATACTCCTACCGCCTCTGGCTTAGTTATTTGCTCTGGGGCTACTGGGGGCTTCTCAACCTCAATCTTGCGCCTCTTCATCTCTTTGAAAGCCGCTACCCATTCGGGCGATGCGGGCTTTGCAGAGAGAAATTTCTCTTTAAGCTCCTTATCTGACAACGCTTCTATTTCGGGTTTGGGAGCCACTTCTTCTGGCAGGGGTTGTAGCTTTACTGGCGGCTCGGCAATATTTGGTCCTTCCGCTTCATCCATAGTAATACCCATCAGGGCCGCTACCGGCTCATTAGGAAAGCCGCCTTTATAGCCAACTAAAAGTCCCGTCTCTGCTTTGATTCCGTATTCGAGATCGGGGTATCTATTGCGAATGATATTGAACAGGTCTTGGTCATAAACGAAATATTTGTCGCCTGACTTAAAGACGGCAAGAGGACCAGCCGTCCCTGGTTCCTCAATGTGCGGTACTGGCCTGTCTGATATGCCCTCGCCAATTGCAGGGTCTCTTACGGCATAGTGCTGAAGCTCCGCCTGTTCTGTCGGAGCGTAGATAGTATCGTCTATCTTGACGGGCGTGCGTTCAGCCCAACCCTCTGCTCGTTTCGCCCTTTCAGGTGCTTTGCCTTTTACGAGAACACGGCCATCGGTAAACCAGCCTTCGGGTGCTTTTACTAATTCCAACCTTCTCTCTCTCTGCGCTGCTATGGGTTTTTTCTTTGCCCGCTTCGGTCTTGCCTTCGGCCACATTTCGGTTTCGGGCAGGCTTTTTACATCCTGCCGGAAACGAGTAAGGGCTTCTTTCGTATTGGTTATCGTCGCGCCGCCGTCAATCTCGAAGTTTACCTTTTGTGATTTGATTTTACCGACTTCCTCTGATATTCGCTTCGACCTATCAGCTACCGCTTTTTGCCAGGCTTCGTATTGTTTGTCTGTAGGTTCGCCTGGTAGCTCTGGTAGTTTTATCTGCTTTTCAAGTTCTTCTCTCAATGCTTCTTCGCTTGGTGCTTTTTTGATAGCTCCATCAATTTCGCCGAGAATCTCTTGCTTGCGTGGCAGAATCTCAATAGCTCGGCGCTTCGCGGGTTCGGGTTCGATTTCGGGGCCAGCCTCTATAAAGGGTCTGGGGGGTACTTCCCCGGGTGGTGCTTTCGGTATCGTTAGCGGTCTTCTGCCTGCAACTGCTCGTCGGGCCGCTTTTGCCGGATGCCTTGCCGCCTCGATTGCCAATCTGGAAGTCTCTGCGACCTCAGCTACTCTGGTCAGTGGCATTTTTATAAACGGTTGTATTTTGCCGAGTCCTTTCTCTAATGCCTCTACGCCTTTAGGTTTTGGCCGGCCAGGTTCGAGACCATACTTCATCAATCTCTCGGCGGCTTTCTGTGGGGATTCAACTTGCTCTTGGCCTAACTGGTAGAGCCTTCCTTGCTTCAAGCCCAACAATTGTGCTTCGGCCTGTGAGACAATCTTATCAATAGCTTGCAGTTCTATTCGCTTGAGTGATTCCAGACTTTTATATGCTGCTGATTTGGTTGAGCCTATAGGCATTGCATCAACTTTTCTAAGATGGTTGGCAAATTCTCTATTGCTCGATGTTATAAGAGCGGTTCGCAATCTCTTTACGTAGAGCGCTGTATCGACTTCGCTGGCAGCCTGGAAAGTTCCGGCAATACCGGCAACTAACGCAGCTCTTTTGCTGACGTGCCTAAGAACTTCGCCGGGTTCCATATCCTTGCCAAGCGTTTCGGCCCCAGCGAGTATCCCACCGACACCAGCACCTTTTTCCATAGCTTTGATTATGTTTGTGGCCCTTGCGTATGCCCTGGGAGCTTTCTCTGCGAGCCGGTTGAGACCCCCCATCTTCTTAATCGCTTCGGTCGCTTTGGCGACCCTTGGTATTTTGCCGATGGCTTCTTGAGACATACCCACAGCTTTGAACAACTTTGGATATATTATGCCCCATTCAATAGCAAGCGTTCCTGTTTCTCCTGCTACTGGAACTAAAGCCGGACCGAAACCGGCAAATTGGTCTGCTTGTCTCAATAAATCTTCTCGTAAGCCCTTCGGACCCAATCGACCACCCAAGCTCGCATAGTAAGTTAAAGCAAGTTTGAGACGATCTGGAATTTCCCTCGCCATTCTGTCGGATTCTTCTCTTGTGTAGGAAGTAGTAGGCGCAACCATTTCCCGAATACCTTTGAAGATTTCAGGGATGCCGGCCTCTGCTATGTAATCTCTTTCTCTGCGCGGGAAAAGGTCTTGGTCCGTCCAAGGTGGCCCTGCCCGAGAGTCAAGCCCTGTAGGCTTTGCTTCCCGCCCGGCTTGTTCGCGTATGCCGATTGGCTTCGGTTTTTCCTCTGTGGGGATATCGAGTAACCCTTGCATCCAGGTTGGTTCAAGAATATGCAGCTCTAATTGAGGGGCTGGTTCGCGTCTCAACGGCCCGACCGGCGGTTCCTCAATTCCAGTTTCCGGTGCTGCCAACGGTATGCGTCCGAGAGGGACAGTAGGTATGGTCTTGTCCGGGGTTCTTTCGCCTGCGACTACTCTCCGTGCGGTTTCTAATGTTTCTGGGGTTGCCTTTGGAAAAGCGACTCTGCGGTCTTTTGGGACCAAGTCCTCAAAATCCATCGCAGTCGCACTGGGGGCCATACCACTTTTGACCAAGTCATCGAACGATAAAGTACCTTCCTCCGATCCGGGCGTGGCCTTCTTTTGCTTCACCGGCGATTTAGGTATCAAATCGTTAAAATCCAACGGCATCTAATCACCAAGCAATATGTTCCGTAAGGCTTCAAGCCGACTCGTCACTGGCGTATACAAGAGAATCCTTTTAAGGTCTGTGCTTTGGCCGGGATATTGCCCTGCCAATCGTCTGTAAACTTTGTAAGGGTCAGCCCCTCGCTCCAATGCGGATACGGCATTTTCTAAGTCAGCCTTGAATCCTCTCGGATATTTTTCTTGTGTTTTGCCATAAAGAGCTAATTCGGCTTGTTCTGCCCAATGACTTGCCTGCTCTTCATTGCCGGCACGACTTGCGGCATCTGCCTTAGCTTTAGCTTCTTGATAAAGTCTTAATCTCTCATCGGTAAGCGTGGATTTTGAAGTATCAATCGTACCGCCTTGTTCAATTATCTGGTCTACCGTTGCCGATAATTCAGTTTCTGGAATTCGCGCCATTCTCATTTTGCCTTGAGCATCCCGATACAAAAGTTGTTCTTGCTTTGGTTTACCAAGAGCGCGTGTTTGTGCTTTTATGTGTCTTCTTTGGGTTTGTTGCAAGGGACTCATAATCTGGCTCGGCAAAAGGCTCGCCTGAAGTTGTTGCATGTAAGACGTTCTTGCCTGTGGTAATCGAACTCCGAACTGCGCTCCTATATCCTGAATGTCAAGTCCCCGCTGTTTTTTCTGGTATCGGTCTAAAACGCCACCGAGAACATTACCCACACCTTGGGCAAAATATTGTTTTGGATCCGCAAGAGGGTTGTAGGGTAGGAACGCCATTTGTTATTCTCCTTTCAATTCAGAATATAAGCCTTCTGTAAAACACGCAACTTTATGTTAAATAATGACTTACAATCATTATTTTCTTGCAATCTCCTCCGGTTCGGCTATTATGTAAGTAACAAACTAAAAAGGACTTACGGCCAAAACAAAGGAGATTTTATCATGCAACATTTACAAACATCATTCTTCTACGACCTGCAGGAGCTTATTCGAACCGCTCCCATGCTGCGAAAGTATTATCTAATCTTCCAAGCTCTTGATCTTTCAGCACTGCAGGATAGAAACCACGGCGTCGGTGCTACAGGGCACTCACGTCACGCCATGCTCAGAGCTTTCATAGTCAAACATCTCGAAGGCATCGAATCCGTTCCACTGCTGATCGATTATCTAAACTCAATTCCGCCTCTGTTGGAAATGTGTGGTTTTGAATTAGGCAATCTTCCTGATGAATCTCAGTTCTATCGCTTCTTAAGAAAGACCAAAAACTCAACACTCAAAGCTATACACAAGGCAGCAAATGACTTATTCATCAAAGATGGTTTCGCTTCACTTGATGAATTCATACTCGACTCAAAGCCGGTAATGGCAGCCACAAAAGAGAACAACTTCAAAAATCCAAACCGCAACACTCATAACAAAACAAAAAGACCAAAACGTAATCCACGGGCAACTCTGAGCTATTACTCCTGCCAGGTCGTCAACGGTAAGAAAGAAAACATGGTCTTCTTCTGGGGATACAGAACACACACCATCGTCACCAAGGAGGGTATATGCCTGGTGGAAAAGACACTGCCCAATAACATCACAGATGCGGAGGCTGCTTATAGCCTTATCAGAGCACTAAAACGCAGATTTCGCTTCAAAGAAGGTGCAATCTTTATCGCCGATAAGGCTTATGACATCAGAAACTTTTACACCTTTATCGTAAAAAAGATGAAATCAAATCCTTATATACCCATCAATCCCAGAAACCAAAAAGATGATAAAACCTTCGGGCCACATGGATGTCCTATTTGCGATGCCGACCTTGAGATGAAGTCCGTCGGCAGATGGACTGAAGGAAATCGCGAAAGAGTCAAATTCCGCTGCCCTGTAAAGACAAGTAAAAAGTTAGCCTCTAAATTCGGTAATGCTTGCCCAGCCAACCATCCATCATTTAATACCGGAAAATGCTATGGCTGCACAAAGTATATTGATGTCACTGATGACGCCCGCGCAAGAGTGCCAAGGGACAGCAAAGAGTTCAAAAAAACCTTCAAAGACCGGCAAATCATCGAGCAATACTTCTCCCGCCTTGGTGACAGAGAAGTTGAGCAGACCTCTCATTATTCACTTACTGCTATAAGCAATCAAATGACGATTGCTCATCTTAGTGCCAGCCTGATTGCCGTAGCTGCTGCTGTAATCTTGAAACAGCCCGACAAAATCCGTTGCTATCGAACATTTGCACGGCTAACGAGAACCGGCTGAAGTCTTCCACTTAGTGCTGAAAGATTAACTTTTCAAAGAGCAGGTACGAACCATCAGAGATGCTCTATCCAAAAACAGGTTTTTAAGCCTTAAGTCACCTCGAAATGTGCCTTCTTGCTCGTAAAATCAGCCTAACTTTCGAAAATCCTCCTTTTCTCGACTTCACTTATCGAAAATTCATTCATTTTGCAGAAGTCTTTTCAGAATATACGAGTAATTTGCCATAATGGAAAATAAGGATATCTGCAAGGGCTTGTCCAGAGCCGAACTTTTGGTTTTCATAAGCTCTAATGCCTTATGGGCTCGCGCAACATAATAGAGGTGGTGTTGCTCAGCCGCAAAACTTGCGAATAGTTGCTGGTATGGGTTTTTAGCTTTCAAGGGCATCGTCATCTTTCTTTATCTATTTCCTAATTTTCAGAAATTATCCCGCTCCCCAATTACCATATTGCACATCCCAAGGTTTAGGTTGCGAAGCTTTATTTCCTGTCATCCAGTCCCCGAACCACTCAGAGCCGAGCATCGAACTTAGAGGCCCCATCATTAAAGCTCCCATCCCCGGTCCCTGTTGCGCGGTGTCTGTATACTGTCCCAAGGCCGTCCCCAGATAGTTTGCCAACCAGGGATTATTATAAGGTTGCGCTTCACCCCACATCTGTTGCGCCCCACCCATTTGCTCTCCTGCGATTTGTCTTTGGATTCCACCGGCCCCGAATCCACCGGCTGCTAATTGCATAGGGAGCTGTCCGGCCCCGCTGATAGCTTGATTGAGAACATCCCCACCCATAAGTCCCATACGTTGAGCTTCGCCGGGTACTCCCATCAATCTGTTTTTATGGGCTTCGCTGGCGCCGAACTGATAGGGGGCGAACTCGCTTGCCATTCCCAGACTCAACCTGCCTCCTTCTTTGGCAAGCGCCCGGGGGAAGGCCCCACCCATGCTATCGGCGTACTTCTCGGCCACCCAGGGGGTAATGTCTTGTTTGAAAACGTCGGTAGCGTAATCTCCGACCGGTTTCATAATTTGGGTAATCTGTTCGGGGTCGAAATCCTCCATGACTTTTCTCAGGGCATCGCCGCCCATTTGCTGAAATTCACCGGCCATTTCCGGCCGGTATTGAGTAAATGCCTCCTGTAATACGTCTTGACCTCCGCCGGCCATTGGCATCATCCCACCCATAATGTCGAACCCCTGCTGTTGAAGTGGTGATATTTCAGGTACGCGCGGGCCTTGATAGGGTGTTATCCCCTGACCTATTTGGGGTTGTAAGACTTTTATGAGCTGGTCAAGAAGCCCACCCTGTCCGGGGGTCAAGGTGGGAACCTGGGAATATCCCCCGCCCCCGCCACCGAGCGCGGCGGCGCCCATAGTTCCACCTGCTATTAGTGCTGCCGAAAAAGGGTCTAACATTTCAAATCTCCATAATAATTCGATTATGTCTTTTGGCGCCCGCCCGTTCAAAAGCCTTTGGCCGGGCCGTTGACCAAAAGATTTTTCGCTTCAGTTCAATTCCGCCTTTTGCTTTGAGCTCATCTTGGAATTTATGTAAGTGTTCCACTACCTTTTTGACAATCTCACTTGGTGTCTTACTCAAACTGCCGTTTACATTTTGGTACTCGCGGTCAACGGTCAGGATGTTCACCGCAATCATCCCCACAACGGGGTCTATCGTAATCCAGAGAAAGCCCTTAATTTTACTTGCAATATCAGTAAGTGCCCAAAAGCGGTTCAGAGGATTAGCCACAAAGAGTGGCAGGCAGTCGTAGAGACTGTCAACTTCCCAATCTCGATGTGGTATTTGGTCAAATAAATATTGGGTATAACATCTTGTGACCGCAAAGAGGTTCGGGTCAATAACCGGCTCAAACTTTAGTTCGTCAAATTTAGGCAACTTTCAATCTCCCTATTCTTTTCTGGGCCTCTGCAAGCCCTTCCCTGCGAAGTCGCCAGACAATCGTTAAACTCTCACCTAGGGTCACTTTCAACAAGCCCCCCCAATACCATAAGCCTTGCGGTCAAATCTTCCGCAGCTCCTAAACCGATTTGTCCTTCCATGCAATGATAGTCGATACACTCCCCGATCTGGATAATAGGCAATATCAACCTCAGACCCCTTAGCCAAACCAAACCCACATCCCCATCTACGAACTCCAACATCGCTCGGAGACGCTCTAACCATTCCTGCTTCGTTGGTGATTGAACTGCATAAGGTTTGCGGTTCGGGTTAATCTGAACAATCGTAGGCTCGGCATCTTCCAAACACTGAACTACATAGGCAAGGTTCAATATTGACAACTTGCCAGCATCGTTCAATAAGGCCTCGATATTCTTCTTCCGCCCGTAGTCATCCATGTTCTTCACATCCTCAAACGGCCAGAGCCTCTTGGCTGCAATTGACATTCTCAAGGACATCATCAGCCGACCTGTGCCGCAGTACCCAAGAAGCGTGCTCGATGTCTTTTTCGGTCCAGAGGAATGAACCCCCGGGGCCTTTGAACGGCTCGTTGACCCGACCTTCCCAAACCGCCCTGGACAGCCGACTTATGCTGATACCCAAAAGCCTGGCTACCTGTCGGGTAGAAAAGAAACTCATAAAAATCCTTTCAATTCAACGGCGGCGCTTGTTGTAGTTTGTAACTTGCCATAATTAAAAAAGCCCCCAAACCCGCTGTGCAGGCGTGGAGGCTATTCTTTCGTAAGAGTAAGCCCAACTAAATTTTTAACGAATAAAAAAATCCTTTCAATGTCAACGGTTGTTTTGCAAGGCTTCAAAAAAAAACCTCGGTTTTCTAACCGTTGTACTATGTATTATACCAGATTTTGAAACCAAAATCAAGCACAAATTTTGTGCGTTGATGCCTATACAAAAGGTCGGGGTTTAATAACACCACGCTGCAAGGTTTTAGGCGCTCTGGCCGGCTGCTAAAATGTGGGTTTTTGTATGTAGTTCTCGTGCGTAGGTATATGAGATTTTCGCCCTTTTTGTCGTCCTTTTGAGGTTTTTCCAGATATTCTTTTACTTGTACTTTTCTTAGCCACTTCTCGCTTTTTAAAACGTAGACATTAGTAGACATTCGGCACAGGTTAATTGCTTTTTTGGCTCAAAAACAGCGTTTTGGCCTATTCGCTATTTCTTGCTGAATGTTAACAAACGTTAACAAGCGCGCTGCCGTCTGACGAACCGTTCCTTTTCTTGCTGAATGTCTATTTTTGACAACATGGCTAACCCCAATATTTTCAGCTCATACTGCCGAATTTGCAGTCCTAAAAACTAACTGTCCAGAAGGATTTTTTTCACTTGCCCTCTTGACTTTCGCTGCGACTTGACGATAATAAAGGTATGAAATCAACATACATCAAATCGCTGACCCCTGAAGGATTCGGGGGTTCCACTAATGCTGTTATGGCCGGGGTGTGTTTACCCGCAAGGGCGACAGGGCTTGGTATGTTGAGCCTCATAAGCCCCGGCCACTTCTCTAAGGAGCTTAATTATGAAATCAACATACAAACCCCAAAAATGGAAACCGCCTGACCTCATTTCAGGCACACGCCTACAAAACCAATTAGCACGGTTGGACCAGTACGAAGCGCCCCTGGCTGCAACGATGCGAAAATTCATAAACTATATGCTGACCGTGCGCTGTTGCAGCACCAACACTGCCGAGTCTTACACCCGCTTCCTCTTGAGGTTTTTCCGGCTTTGCCAAAGCGAGGGGATTGATAGCGTCCAAGAGATTACTCCGCAAATTATATTCTCGATGCTGGAAGAATTGAAACTGGAAAGCAAGAGCAACCAGACAATTTACATTCACTTGGTTGCTATCAAAATGCTGCTTAAGTTTACTGTCTTAACCGGCATAAAGCAGGACTATGCTGCGCAAATCGCTTGTATCCAGGGCCCCAAAATAAATCACCACTTGCCGGACGTTCTCAGCACAGCACAAGTACAGAAGCTATTAGCAATCCCGGGCCGAACAGAGACTTATTACTACCGCGACAGAGCAATGCTGGAGTTCCTATACGGAGCGGGTCTTCGAGCAAGCGAGTTGAAAGACGTTAGAATATCTGACCTGCGGTTGTCTGACGGATATGTTAAGGTTCGCGGCAAAGGTAGCAAAGACCGCGTACTCCCTCTACTGCCTAATCTCGTGGTTGCGATTCAGCGACATCTCAAACACAACAAAAAAGTCGGGCCCTATGTTTTCCTAACTCGCACCGGAAAACAATTTGACCGCCAGGACGTTTATCGAATGGTGCGAAAATACACAAAGCAAGCCAGTTTGCCTGATTGGGTTACGCCGCATACGCTAAGGCATTGCTTCGCCACGCATCTTTTGAGCCGAGGCGCTGACCTGCGGAGCATACAACGGTTGCTCGGCCACAGTAGCATCGCAACCACAACGATTTACACGCACCTGGACACGGCACAGTTAAGAGAAGTGGTAAATCGCTTTCATCCGCGCGGAGAGGGGGTGGCAACATGATAGCTTACAACATTGACCCCCGAACCGAACGCCGGTTTCGAGCATATTATCGTAGGCGCTTGAGATGGCTGATTTTCCGCAGGGATGGGTTCCGATGCCGTTATTGCAATCGCGGTATCGAGGACGGCGCAAAGTTGACCGTTGACCATGTCGTGCCTAAGAGCCGAGGGGGTGGGTATTGCTGGGATAATCTAATAACATCTTGCTCGGACTGCAACGAAGGAAAGGCCGACCTTCTGTTGACGGAGCTTGAAGTAAAAGAGCGATTCATCTGTCCAGCTTCGATAATCGGGCCGGTGAAGGTTTTGTCCAGACCATAGGAAAAAAGTTGTGTTGACAACCACAACCGGGCGCCCGGGGGGACTTTGCTCAGCAGCGGGCACGTGCGGGCCTGGTATGGCTGTGTGGGGTCTGTGTTTGCTCGCTAACGTGCCTCTGGCGGCTACTCTGGCGCGCAGAATCGTATCTCTGTGGCTATATCCTCTTTTCTACTATTTGCTGTCTGGTTGTTTTTTGTTTTCATAAAAAGCGTTCAGTTTCGGTCGGTCGTGCCGAAAGCCTATGTACCACAAAACAAAGGCCGGCAGAAAAAATATGCCACCAATGAAGCAAGCATCCAAAAGTTGCGGCAATGTCTTCCCTATTGTACAAATCACCCCTACTACGCCCAGCGTTAATAGAGCCATCGCGTGCCAAAAGAAGAAGCTGCCAAACGTAGAGGTTTTCTTTAGCTCAGCCGGATAATTTTCTCCGGTAAGTTCTTTGAGTTT
>JABUBL010000414.1_pt1 | contig 12520 bp, 12 predicted proteins | sample 7240371 | NCBI WGS metagenome assembly JABUBL01 (sample SAMN07256343, study PRJNA390944) | subsurface metagenome | isolation source: Methane hydrate marine sediment | place: Pacific Ocean: Eastern North Pacific, ODP site 1244 | collected 2002
ATATTCGCTTCCGTCAAGGGAAACCAAAATCATCTGTGTGCCTGCAAAAGCATCATCCGCAGTAATACCATATTCATTATTCTTATTCGCATAGTTTTTATTCCCCACAACAATAAAATCTTCTTTTGGGGCAATATTTACCTCAGGTGGGGTGCTGTCCACATAACCCTGAACTTTAAAGACCGGAGTTACATTTCCAACATTATCGACAGCATAGGTCTCTGCAGTATGAAATCCTTCTTCTGTGACAACGACAGGTTCGGTGTAGTTGATATATTCCATATCATCAAGCTTTACAAAGATCTGATCAACCCCCGACAGGCTATCTTCAGCCCATAAAATGACGGTGCTCACTTTTGTTATATAAATGTATTCATCCGCCATATACACAGCGCCCTCGATTGACGCAAGGCCTTCAGGCGGAGTTCCATCCACAACAACCGAGTAGATTATTTCATTGCTCATATTATCAGTTAAATCAATTGCCCTGTATGCAATAAAGTGCCTGCCCTCAGTTGTAAAGCTGATCGGCCTTTTATAGATGGATACCGGGGAACCATCAACGCTGTACTGGATATTTTTCAGCGTAGATTCAAAATCCTCAGCGCTCAGAACAAAACTTGCAGTCAGAGGTACATAATCGATTATTCCATCGTTATATATTCTCTTTTCCTGGGCACAAATGAGATGCGCACTGCTTACGAAAAAGCAAAACAACAATAGATAAAAAAACCATTTTTTCATTGGTCTCCCTCCTTTGGAAATTTGCCTATAGTTTACTATGTTACATTCAAATGTCAATAAAAATAAGACCTTTTACCTCAAATAAATACTAAACAGCTTGTCATTTACTTCTTCTTTTTATTAATATATTACATACTTCAAATACAAACACGACCACAGGAAAGTCTTTTCAGTCAGAGCCATTTCCTGGATTTATGCAGGAAATAATAAATGCCGGCGGTTTAATTAATAGAACAAAACTTAAGCTGGAGGGTAAATTATAATGTACAGAGTTGCGGTTATCCCTGGAGACGGGACAGGACCTGAGGTTGTGAAAGAAGGCCTTAAAATATTAAACAAAATTAGCTCTGTCTTTCAGATTGATTTTGATTTTAAAGAGTTTGATTACGGTGGACAACGATATCTGAAAACAGGAAAAACTATCTCAGAGGAGGATATTGAAGAATTAAAATCCTATCATGCGATTTATCTCGGGGCAATCGGGCATCCGGATGTAAAACCCGGGATACTCGAGAAGGGTATTCTGCTGCGCTGGATCAGTACATAAACCTGAGACCTGTGAAACTCTATCCCAATGTTGAAACACCCCTTGCAAACAAAAAACCGGAAGATATCGACTTTGTTGTTGTCAGGGAAAATACGGAAGGCCTTTATGTCGGTTCCGGGGGGGTTTTTAAAAAGGGCACAAAGGATGAGATTGCACTTCAGGAAATGATAAACACAAGAAAAGGCGTAGAAAGGTGTGTTCGTTATGCATTCGAATATGCACGAAAAAGAAATAATGCAAAAAAATTAACCTTATGCGCAAAAACCAATGTACTCACTTATGCACATGACCTGTGGGATAGAACTTTTCATGAGGTCGCTGAAGAGTACCCTGACATTAAAGCAGATTATGCCCATGTAGACGCAATCACCATGTGGATGGTAAAGAATCCGGAATGGTTTGATGTGATTGTCACTACAAATATGTTTGGAGATATCATAACAGATCTTGGTGCCATGATTCAGGGTGGTATGGGTGTTGCTGCAGGAGGAAATATTAACCCGGAGGGAGTTTCTATGTTCGAGCCAATTGGCGGTTCCGCACCAAAGTATACAGGGAAAAATATGATAAATCCGATAGCATCAATTGCAGCGGGCCAGATGATGCTTGATTTTTTCGGCGAATCAAAGGCAGCAAAATCACTTGAAGAGGCTATCATCAGTACAGTTGGAGAGCTGAAAAGCATGTCTGCCGGAAATATGGGGTACACGACCTCAGAAGTCGGTGATTTAGTTGCAGAAAAGATACGAGGGATAAAAATCCCTTAAATTTTCATTGATTTCTATTATATTATATTAAGATAAGGGAGGCTAGAAAAAAATGAGAAAAATTATCGAAGACCTCGTTAGGGCCGGCATGGGGCTTACACAGGTAACCAAAGAAAATGTCGAGAAAATATTTAACGAGCTCAAAAAAAGGGGTGAAGTTATAGAAAAGGACAGAGATATTTTTATCAAAAAAACCCTTGACAAACTTGAAAAAACGGGAAAAGGCATATCAGAAAAGATCAAGGACACTATCTCACCCAGTGCAAAAAAGATTGATGAGCTGAGTAAAAAAATTGATACGCTTGTAAAAGAGATTAATGAATTAAAAAAGAAAAAAGGATAACTTTAATCAAAGCGCTCCTGCCATAGAATCTCTCTTTCGAGGCCCAACTTTCTAAATTTTATCCTCTGGTAAAAAATGGCAAAAACCATATACAGGTTCGTATAGATAATAAATACAGGGAATATCAATGAGATTTTATCCAATATCCCAAAAACCATAAAAAGAGTGAGGTGTGTGGTGTCACCCAAAAATGACCATATTTTCATCGATACCCTCATTTCCCTGTAGTAGATCTCTCTGGTAAGAGAATCGATTCTCTCCGGGTCAGGGAAAAAATTATAAAAATTGTTTGCAGGAGGAAAATATCCTATTGATACAACCAGGGATTCCACTCTGTAGAATAGATAGTATATTTTTGCGATTAACCATTTTATACTGGTTGAATCATTCTGTCCTTTTTCTTTTACAGACCTGTCTTTGAGTTCTTCCAATGATTCAAGTTTTTCCCCATAATCGGGCCTGGCAACACTGATAAAAACATTCTTGAAGTGATCGTACAGGAAGATATGCAGATACATGGTAAGCTGTGCTCCAAGGCCAAGAAAAAATGGATAGATAGAGCCTGTTTTCATATATAGAGCATAAGCAACACCGTAAAAAATTGACATATGTGTGCTCATATCAGAAAGGCCGTCAAGGATTTTCCCCAGTGTAGAGCTTTTGTCTAACATTCTTGCAAGCTGTCCATCTGCACAATCAAAGATAATCATTAACTCCAGGAGAATCACAGCTGCCAGTACATAAGGATATTCTCCTTGTGCAAACAAAAACCCAGAAGAAACACCAAAAGCCATTGAAAACATGGTGATAAAGTTAGGGCTTCTTTTTAGTCTGTGAAAAAACTTTGCCGCAAGGAAAGCAAGCGGCCGGTTAAAAATTTGATTCACAATCTCTTCTGTTTCCCCTGGCTTAATCGAGATTCTGTACTCCTTTTCAAGTTTTTTAACAACCTTATATAGATTCTCCAACCTTACTATTGTAATCACCCCCTCATATTATTATCTTATCATTGAAAATATATTTATTCAACCAAAAAGGTTAAGTAAATTATTCAGTGTGAAACAATATTTCATTTACCATATTTCACCGGTTTTCAAATTCTTTTCTTTGACACAGTCGAGGGTAAATCTTGCTTTATTATGGGTACGGGTAGAAATATTTACTCCAAGGACTATTAAGGGACGTATCCGTGAAAAGCTCAGGGTTCTGGAACAAATTGCTTTTAAAGAATGGAACTTTTTCCTTACGATTTGTATCTCTTCCATGAACTCTTCGCAAGTGAAATTATTCGGTTTAAATAACAGGTGGTTGATATCGTAATAATTCCAATCCCGTGAGAGAATTCTTTTTTGTCTTTCCAGGCATGCTGTTAATTTTGTGCCGGGGTAAGGTACAAGAATATTGAGAGATGCTGCAGCAAAATCTAACTCGAGGAGATTTTCGAGCGACTCCCTCATTGTATCTTTCGTTTCAAAATCGTTCCCAAAAACCAGGTGCGCCTCAACAGAAATTCCACTATCCTTTAAGATCTTCAGCGCCTCCTTCAATTCATCCATATTTTTCAAACTCTTATTGTACTTCTCAAACCCCTCCTTAACAAGACTTTCAATTCCTATAAGAAGTCCGAAACAACCCGCCTCTCCAGCGAGTTTTGCAAGCTCACGGTCTTTCGCTATGTAGATCGGGGCCTGTCCTGCCCATTTCTTCTTTAAAGGAATCATTTCACGAAATAGTTTTTTTGCATACTGAAAATTGGAGACTATATTGTCATCGACAAAAAATAGGGTTTTCTTTTCAACACTTTCAATCTCGGGAATTAAATTCTCAAGAGGGCGATGCCGGATTTTCCTGCCATGTACAATCGAAACAGTGCAGAAATCACAGTTATACGGGCACCCGCGTGATGTTTCAACATTTCCCACATTGAAAAAGATCGACTTGCGTTTCGGGATGAGGTCACGTCTGGGGGATGTGTAGAAGCTGAGATCGAAATGTTCTTTCGATCGGTAGGTTTTTTTTAGTTTACCCTGTTTGACGTCCTCCAATATATCTTTCCATACGGGTTCTGCTTCACCAATACATACTGCGTCACAGTGAACGAGTGCTTCCTTGTACATCACGGAAGGGTGAATTCCTCCCATAACTACCATTTTCCCGCGTTTCCTGAACTCATCAGATATCTCATACCCTCTTTTTACCGTATGCGTTGCTGCGGTAATTCCAACAAGATCCACCTCTTCATCGAAATCTATCGTATCCTTTGGCTCCTGAACAATTTTTACCTCCCAATCCGGCGGTGTTATACCTGCAAGCACACATAGAGCTAAAGGAGAAAGGTCAAGGAAATTGCTATTTGCAATTTTTTCTATAAAATGAAATTTGCTTTTTGAAATTGCCAGCTGATTGGTTGGATGAATAAGGAGTAGTTTCATTTTGTAAACTTATTGGCCGCTTTTTAAAGCGCATTATAAAGTTATTAGTACCCCTAATGTGGACAAGCCGCATTCTTGATTTTAAAGATATTTTCCTGCAAACTAAAGTTTGTGCCAAAAAAGCAAGGAAATTGTTATTAAGGTACCAAATAAAATTTATTACCATCCTGAGCATTAATACTATATTTAAATATTACTGAAAGGTCAATTTATTTGAAAATAGGAAGGACTGCCAGGAAATCTCATTCTTGCAGGATCTGCAGATCAATGTGCAGTGCACCTTCACGTATTATCTTCCATTCAAGACCAGAAATATCAATAATTGTAGAGACTTCTTTCTTTACACGGCCTGCTTTCAGGCATACTATTGTGCTTACTTTTCCCTTGAACGTTTCGATGAGTTCACTGCACTCATAAATATTATCCTCTCCGCTGATATTTGCACTTGGCGCCACTATCACTTTATAATCCAGCACACGAAACAGACTGTGTAAAAATGCGTCATCAGGGTACCTTATTGAGACTGTTCCATGCTGAAAATCTCTAAAGATTATTGTCAGAGGGCCGGGCCAGTACTTACTGAGAGGATCAGGAATTTCCTGTTCTGTATATGATGATAGATTATCTAAACTTCCTATAAGCCTGATAAAAGGCTTTATCCCGGGCCTCTTTTTTATTTCGTATATCCTGTTCACTGATTCAGGGTCACTGTCAAGGGCAACAATACCGTAAATTGTATCAGTAGGTATAACACAAATGTTTCCCTTCAGAAGAGAAGAGGATACTTCTTTCACTACAGTGCTGGTGTTTTTTTCATTCAGAAGTAAAACATTCGTTTTCTCTTTCATTATGCGTTACATACACTTTGTCTTTATAATAGTACCTTAATACTGTTCAGCTTATTTCGAGCATTTTTTCAATTGCTTTTCTTGCATCTCTGGTAACATCCTGGGGCAGGACCACCTGCCGGGAATAATCTCTGCCCTGGATCGAAGTAAGGGCGGCAAGCAGATCTCTTCGCGCGTTTTTTGACATGTTTACACACACCGATTTACTGAGCGGTTCAATAAACTTATCCTGGTTGTTCATCCTGAGCCTGTTCACAAGGTTATACTCAGTACCAATCACCCATTTACTATTTTCAGGCGCCTGTTCTATCATCGTTTTAATTCTGGATGTTGATCCGCTGTAATCCGAAGCTTTTACCACTTCCGGATCACATTCCGGATGAACAATTATTTTAATCTCTTTATCCTTTTTTCTCCAGAAATCAACGTGATCTAAAGTAAACACCTTATGAACGATACAGAAACCGTTCCAGATGACAATCCTGCGTTCTTTTATATTCAGGTCATCCTGATTGTATCGGTCAACAATACAGTAATCGTTCTCCATCCCGAGGTCTGAAGCGGTATTCATCCCAAGATTTTTATCAGGCATAAAAAAAACTCGTTTTTCCCTGTCAAGGATCCATTTAAAAATCTTCTGTACATTGCTCGAGGTACAGACAAGCCCCTCATTTCTACCGCAGAACGCCTTTACATCGGCAAGGGAGTTTGCATAGGTTATTGGGATATACCCTCCCGGATGAATATCCTGGAGTATTTCCCATACATATTCAACATCTTCCCCAAAAGCAAAATCAGCGAGAGGACAGCCTGCACTGCGGTTTGGGATAAATACATACTTATCATCCGATGCAAGAGTCCGCGCAATCTCCGCCATAAAATAAACCCCGCAAAAAACGATAAACTTCGCCCCCGTTCCGGCAGAAACCCGGGATAATTCAAGTGAATCACCAGTATAGTCGGCAAACTGCACGATCTCGTCTCTCTGATAATGGTGAACAGGAATAAAAAGGTCTTCCTTTAACTCCTCTTTTATCTCCCATATCTTTTCGTCCACCTCTTTATCAGAGAGTTTACTAATATCTATCATTTGATCATTAACCTTTTATACCGGTTTTTTTATTAATTTAATACCAAATCTTCATTACAAACATGATAAAATTCCCAAAACCCTGGATATTGCATGCTCGATCTCCTTCATTTTATAAAGATTCACTTTACCAAGACGGTTGATAAATCTTCGGTGAGAGACCGACCTAACCTGGAATGTGTCAGCACATGAAGGTTTCTCTAAATTATTCTCTAAATCAGGATTCAAATGAACCATCCAGGGAGCTTCCCCGTAATTTTCCTTCCATTCAGTAATGGGGACGATAACTCTTAGGGGGAGGACACCAATAGAATCGACACTGACAATAACAGCGGGTCTCTTTCTTCTGATTTCTGCACCAATAGTGGGATCAAGATTAATCAACCAGATTTCACTCCTCGTCATAAAACCCCTCACCATCTAATGCCGTAAAAACAGTTAGCTCTTTATCATTTAAATAATCTTCCTTAAGCAATTTTGCTGCTTTTGACATCCCTCGTTCTTCACGTAAACGCAATTGCTCATCTAAAAACTCACGAATAATATACGATATGCTTCGATTTTCCTGTTTTGCGATTTTCTCAAGTGCCTTACGTTGTTCTTCTTTTATTATTATTTGTGTACGAACCATCTTTTCCCCCAATTTTCTACATCATTTAATAACATAATTAATCTACACCATATTTATGTGTAAATCAAGTGGAGGAAAATACAAATTGGATGAAAATCTTGTTTTAAAATCTCAGGTTGAAATTTGTAATAAAATATAATATGTTATAAACCTGGGAAAAAATGTCTCCGACCTTATATCGCTTTAAAAATTAAGTAGTGTACGCAAATAAAATATTACAATAAGGATATCACCAGTTATGACAGAGAAAACCAGATGCTGTGTTTGTAACAGGCAGGGCAGGCGCGAGTGTCCTGCACTTGATGGAATGATTTGTACGAGCTGCTGCGGGGCAAAACGTGGAAGCAGCATTGACTGTCCCCCTCATTGCCTTTATTTTCCTTTTGGAACCGAAGCGTATGACGCGTGGTTAAAAATTGACAGTACCTGGATGCCGAAAGTTATACGGTATATCCTGGATCATGTGGATAAGACCCATTTTGAAAACATATTAAGGCGTATGGATTCGGATAATGTCCCCTCTGCTGAATCTGTGGAAATGAGCTTTCCTGCCGCAGCCCATTATTTCCTTGGAGTAGAACGGGATGCTGCCGAAAAGACCATTGCCGATATATGGGAGGAGGAAGGCTGGCAGGGGTTGAATAATGACGAACGTGTCATGATTAAATACCGGCGAAATACTTTACCCACGATCATCGAAGTTCAGAATGTTCTGGGAGACCACGCCATGGAATGTATTGATTTGTTTGATCCGGATGGAAGTCCATTTATTATGTTCGATCGCAGCCTTGCACAGAATGCAGACCGTTTTACCCGTTTTCTCATGTGGATCACCCACTATCTGCATTTCAGCAGACCCGAAGGTGTGGGTTTTGTGGTACCTTTTTCAATTTTTGATGAATTTTACGATGAGATTTTAATGCGGGTTTGTGGTAAGTCTAAAAATTTTAGGGCTTCTGACGTGAAAGGCTACCTTGCTGGACATTTTGGAGAATGCTGTGCTTTGCTGAAAACAATAACACGAGATAATACCAAAAGGATGATCCGTTCTATTGATATGCATCATGGTGTGGCAGTCTACGAAATTAAAGGCAGTCGTGAGGATATTAAAGCAATCATTGAAATCAAACCGGAGTTTAACTTTGATGACCGTGAGCTTGAACCGGATGACCCTGAAGGCACAGAATACTATAACTGGCTGCGCAGAGGTGAATCAAAGAAAATAGAGGCTTCCATGCATCCATCCTTCAGTCATGAAGATGAAAGTCAAGGTGTGGGCATCCTTGGCTCATTAAAGCTTTGCCCCGATCAGATGATTATAGAAATGTTCTCCAAAAAGAAATTCGAGTTTGCAAAGGAGATGGTAAAGAAATATTTCGGTAGCCATGTGAACTTTAGCAGGGAATCTGTTGAGGATCTATCCAAACAAGCTGATAAAAGAATAAAGAAAATGGAAAGAGAACCTTCCGATAAAGATGAGGAAAAACAGGCAGGCACGATCCCGATGGAAGTTGAACAGCAAGTGATGGAACAATTTTACCGTGATCATTACACAAAGTTCCTTGATGACTCAATACCGGCACTAAACGGTATGAATCCCCGGGAGGCAGCAAAAAATCCGGTCATGCGTCCTCAACTTATTGAGCTCATGAAAAGCCATGTGCATACCCTTTCAACCATGTGCCGCCAGAAGGGTTTAAAGCTGGAAATTGACTGGGTGCTGGAAGAATTGGGACTGCATGAGCTCCTTTAACCTGAATTATGTCACTGTGCAAAGCCCCTTCCTGGATAATCTTCCATACTAAAAAATTGAACCTATTCTAAGCCTGGGGTCCAAAATGCTTGAGCATCACCAGATCATCGGTGTTGCTACCATTCATTATTGTAATGCCATCTTGAGCAGCTTTAATGGTAACAAAGAGTTCATCGTTCGTCATCTGCCCGAACCGTATCATTGCCGGCGATTCGATATCTAGCACACCGAACTTACCATGACCCTGAACAACGATCAGTCCGTATGCCGATTTATCCTTTATGGTTACAGATCTCCCGGGAAGTATTGTCAATTCTTTTGCACTGAAAAATTCCGACTTATACTGAATCCAGTACTCCTCGCATCCTTCTTCTCGCATTTCTTTCAAAGGCTTTACCGGTTTTGGTTCCAGATACCTGTTTTTATAAAAATCAGGATCAATATTCAACTCCCAGTCAATTAAACCCACAATGTAATCAAGATTATTTTTATATTCTTCCGGAATATCCTTTACAAGGGCATCCCATGGCGTATACTGTTCCCAGACGATATTTTGAAACATTGCATATACATCAGAAGCTCTCTGTGGCTCATAGGTTAAGAGCGAACCAGGCGCGTGTAATATCCCAGGAGGTACATCCCATCCCGTTCCCGGCTTTATCTTATAAGCACTCGACAGATATAAAATTCCGTTGTCGACTTTTTTCCAGTTTTCAAGGCACTTTTTCACATCATCCCTGGTTGTTCCCGGATTGAGGCCAAAAAAAGTGTAGGGGAACCAACCGATGTGATTATTCAACTGCTTAGGGAAATAGTATCCTTCAGGCTTCCCCTTCTGCCCGACCGCTGATGCACTTTCATCATCCTGATGGAGATGATGCGGAAGCGGCTCCATGTTGTCAAAGAACTTTGCAAACATGGTCCAGCCCCCGTGCTTCTCCATTACCTCTTTTCCGAGTAATTCACTCCCCATGACATCTATCGCATCTTTAAAGAGCACCTTGTCCTTTCTTGAACCATCCTCTACATAAATATAGCTCAGGCCTTCATCTTCCAGTGTTAGCGGTCCGTTATCAGCCTTTGTCGTTGAGGCAAACCACCGTTCGTCGATACCGCCCCTATGTGCTCCAAATGAGTAGTAATCATCTGGATGAAGCTTTAAGCGTTTACCAGGAATACAGAACACACGCGGAACCCAGTTGGGAAAAAATCGAAAAATGCCTTCTCCCTTTTCCAATGCTGTTTTGATCAAAGTCTGTTGGTTACCCATACTTATTCTCCCTCTTCATGTTTCTTTTAGTTATCAAAAACCAGTGATTTATCGATCTCTTGAAGTAAATTTTACTCTATGTGAGAAAAATAGTATTCGTTATCATTTATCGTGGAAATTACAGGGAAGAAGATCACTTGCCTCAGAACAGTTTGCTTAGGCCCACAGATCGAAAATCAACATTCGCATTAATATACAATTTAGTACCACATTAGGTTAAAACTCAATTAATAATGCTATTCTTCCCTTAACCTATCGAGAAGTACTGCTCCTATAATGATTAACCCCTTTGCCACCAATTGAAAATAAGAAGATATTCCCAGGAGATTCATGCCATTATTTATAGTGCCTATGAGCATGGCTCCTATGAAGGTACCCCAAACACTTCCTCTTCCACCCATTAGGCTTGTGCCTCCAATAACCACTGAAGCAATCACATCAAGTTCATACCCGGTGCCTGCAATTGGTTCTCCCGCATTAAGTCTCGATGTAAGTACAATAGCTCCTAAAGCAGAAGTGAAGCCACAAAATACATAAGCAATAGTTTTATACGTATCAGAATTTATTCCCGAAAGCCGAACAGTTTCTTCATTTCCTCCTATAGCATAAATGTACCTTCCCAATTTCGTATTCTGTAATACGACAGCAGCAACGATTATAGTAAAAAGAAAAATAATTATGGGTAGAGGGAATTTAAAAAGATATCCCGCGCCTATGTACCTGAAAATTTTACCAAATCCGCTTATAGGGTAACCTCCTGCATAAATGAGGGCCAATCCCCGTGCAACACTCATCATCCCTAAGGTAACAACAAATGGAGTTACTCTCCCCTTGGTAATAATTAATCCATTCACAAGCCCTATAATACCACCAATAATCAATGTAGCAGCCACTATAAAAAAAAGAGGCCATTCTGCATGCTCAAACCCGGCACATAAAACCCCAGTTAGAGCAAGAATCGAGCCTACAGAAAGATCGATACCTGCAGTTAAAATGACAAAAGTCATGCCCACAGCCATTATCCCGTGAATCGATGTCTGTCGCAATATATTCAACAAATTCGTCACCGTTAAAAAGGCTGGAGATAAGATAGAAAGCGCTATTACTACCGTAATAAAACCCACCAGTATACCGTATTTTCTCATGATAAGTGACAAATTTATACTCATCAATATTCTCCTGACAAAGCCTTCACATATTGTAATGTTGTTTCGATTTTACATAAACATAAGTCTAATTACTTCATCCTTATTTGTTTTTGCTTTTTCCTTAACATCCACTTTACGCCCATGCTTTAGAACAAAAATTCTATCGGAAACCGTGAATACATCATCCAGCCGATGGCTGATAAATATTATTGAGATGTCATGTTGTTTTAATCGTAAAGTCAATTCAAGCACCTTATCTATCTCGACGAGCGCCAGATTGGCAGTGGGCTCATCCATTATCACGAGTTTTGGATAAAAACTGACCGCTTTTCCTATAGCAACAGCCTGCTGTTGGCCTCCTGAAAGTCTATCGATATAAATTCGTGGATTTTTAATATCTATTTTCAGCCTGTGCAGTACTTCAACTGCTTCCTTCTCCATCTTCCTCTTTCTGAGAAAACTGAAGAAACTCCTTGTGGTAATCTCCCTCCCTAAAAATAAATTAGAAGGAACATCTAAATTTGGGCATAATGCAAAGTTTTGATAAACCATCTCAATTCCAAGTTGTTTTGATACACGGGGACTGGTAATCAATACTTCCCTTCCATCAAAAAATATTTTTCCTTCTGTGGGTTCAGTTAATCCTAATATAAGTCTTCCCGTTGTCGTTTTTCCACTCCCACTTTCGCCAGCAAGCCCAAAAACTTCTCCTTTTCTTATATTAAAACTAACTTTATCTACTGCTTTAATAAAGTCTATTTTTCTAGCAAGGAGAGTTTCTATAAAACCTTTCTGAACTTGATAATATTTTTTTAAATTTTTTACTTCAATTAAATTATTAGTCATAATTATTTTTATTAATTTGTATTAAAATTTATAATCAATATAGCCAGCATCTTACAAAATGATTATCCTCACCAATTTTCTGGTGGTATGAGACAAAGAGC
>JABUBL010000415.1_pt1 | contig 12515 bp, 10 predicted proteins | sample 7240371 | NCBI WGS metagenome assembly JABUBL01 (sample SAMN07256343, study PRJNA390944) | subsurface metagenome | isolation source: Methane hydrate marine sediment | place: Pacific Ocean: Eastern North Pacific, ODP site 1244 | collected 2002
TGTAATGTTTTCCCCTGCCTCCGTTAATCTGCAGTAGTTTAGAATCCTTTTAGCCGTATCGTCCTTCTCTGTATACCCCATATCCTCCTGAGTAGATTCCAGGACCTCCTTTTCAGTGTCTCGAACAACGTTACCCTCCGCATCGGTTACTGTAATTGCTATTCTTCCTTGAATACTAAGCAAGGAGACGCACTCAATACTCCCAATCCATTCATCATTTGTCAAGCTCCACATCCCAGTTTTTTGGAGCTTAAACTCGGTTCCCTTCCGCAGTCCATATAAGGCTATCCATCTTTGAATAAGCTCGGTCGCCTTTTTCTCAAAATCGTCTTCCTTGAGAAGCGTATTCCTTATCTCGGCTCTAATCTTTTTCATGGATAAGCTAAATTTTATATCGTCCCACTTGAGTTCCTCTACCTTGTCCTTGATCCACAACGACGGTTCAACCTTCCACTCGATGGCGTAGCCTGTTGCCTCAGAATCGGGTTTTGCCATATCCTCTTAGAACGTGTGTTCTATCTGTTTGCGTTAGTCAAGAATCAGAGCTTTGTCAAGGTGTCTATTTGCAAAGCACTATCCTTACCTTGCTACCGTCTTCCTGGGTAGCGAAGTACGTACCGCACGGCAAGGTATTGAGTTCCACCCGACCATCGGCATCTGTCTGATAAACCTTCCGTCCGTTCAGATCGAACAAAGTACTGGATTGCCCAAGCGAAATCTCAGGGCCCGCCGTAAGAAGCGTTCTTTGCCCAACATCAACAGGCGTGGAAGGCCCCTCGGTCACTGCCGGCTCCTCGTCTTCTATCTCGAACTTGACCTCAAGACGAGTCCTGTCGTAAAAGTAATATGCATCCTGTCCTTGTAGGGTGAGGGATATTGTGTTTTCGCCTGCCCCAAAGAGCCACCCGAAATGCTGATCCAGGGTTGTGTAAGAAGGATAGTAATTTAAATCGCCTCCTTGAAGATTCCGTGTCGTAATGTATTCTATGGCCCAGTAATATCCATCTATACTATTGGACGCGGCTACCTTAGGATAAGCTATACCGCCGCCAAAAATGATTCCTATTACACCTCCAACCGAAACATCCACATAGGTTTGCGTATCGAGAGAAAACGAAAACGTAACAGGAGAATGAGGTTCGCTATCGTGAATCTCAATCTTCTCCATCGGATCCTGTAACACCTGTATCCAACAGGTTTTTGCTTTGGATGGGGACGCCATGAGCAGAATGCCCATAGCCGTCATCATAACGAACAGACCTCGTTTCATTGCTGCTCCTTTCTTCTCTTTTATTGTAGGCAGGGTATACCCTATGTCAAGAAAGGCTCCTCCGTCAAGATTCATACTACAGCCAGCGTTTTATCCTGAAGAAGATAACCATAACCCCGGCCACCAGAGCCATAAACCCCAGAGCGACCCAGTAGCCCCACGTCTGGAGGAACGATTTTGGTCACATCCGCGTTGAAATCCAATAGTGAGTTAACTCCTTGAGCCCCACGTTGCAGGCAAGTTCTACAGCGAGAAGGTAAAGGAGTTCCTGGACAGCTATCTTGAGCAGTAAGTCGGGTTTGCTCATCTTTAAGAGGTTACAGGCGGATTTTCTTTCAAGAAAATCCGCCTGTATTTTATCGGGGCGACTGGATTTGAACCAGCGACCCCTAGCACCCCAAGCTAGTGCGCTATCCGATCTGCGCCACGCCCCGATCAAGCAGCGGCCTTCTCTCTTGAGTGCAAAACCGCCCGATTGCGATTATAAGGTAAGGAGTTATCGCTGTCAAGCTCAGAGACCCAGCGGCGTCGCTTGTGCCCCCGTTGGGTGCGAAGCGAGGAGGTGGGGTGGCTTGACAAGAACGAAACTCGGCTTAAGCTTCCTTCCAGAGGCAAAAGTGAAGCTAGTTCATCTTATTCAGCCTAATAGGGTCTTTCTTGACCTTAAGGCGAAGAACCTGAAAGAAGCGATAAGGCTACTTGTACCGCTCGTGGTTAGAGATGAGCCTAGAGTAAATGAGAAGAGAGTGATTGATGAGGTCCTGGAACGAGAGCGCCTTGTCTCAACCATCGTGGGAAGGGGATTTGCCCTTCCGCACGCCCGCTCCGATGAGGTATCCGAGCTTACCATAGGTGTGGGTATCTTCCCTGAAGGGCTCGAAGATCCTACCCCTGACGGCAAGCCGGTTAAGGTGGTCTTTTTGCTCCTTGAGCCTAAACGGGTCTCCAAGTTCTATCTGAAGACCTTAGGGGTGCTTGCTCGTCTGGCCAGGATTGAGGGTATCGTGCACAAGCTGGTTGCCGCTAAAGACCCTGAGCAATACATAGATACGATCAAAGAGACCAACCTGGTGGTCACCGAGCGTCTGTGCGCCGGAGACATAGCCCGAAGCATCGAACCGGCGCGGCTTGGGATGAGCGTAAAACAGGTGGCCGATCTCTTCTTCCGTAATGAGACCCTCACCTTGCCTGTCGTCGACGCAGAGGAAAAGGTGGTGGGGGTTGTTCGCTGCGTCGATCTCCTGGGAGCGGCTATGCCCGAATACGCTCGCATGATCGGCGGCCTTAGGTTCCTATCCGAGTTCGAGCCATTTGACCGATTCCTGCACGATGAAGACCGCATGCCGGTGGATTCGGTTCTGACAAAAGATTATATCAAGGTGGAGGAAGATGCATCCATTGTTGAGGTAACCAGCCTTCTTTTGCATCACAAGGAGAACGCCCTGGTGGTCACCAAAGAAGGGAACTACCTTGGGATGGTCTCATTGCGTGACATCATAACCAAGGTGATGCGCACTTAAGACCGATGTCTTCACAAGCCTGGATTGCCGCCGCAATCTTTATCGCAAGCTATATCGCCATAGCTACGGAGAAAATCGATCGCACCATCATAGCGCTCCTCGGGGCGGCTCTGATGTTAATAATAGGGCTTATAGATCAATCCAACGCCTTCAGGCATATAGACCTCAACGTTATCTTCCTACTGGCAGGGATGATGATCATCGTGAACATCGTGAAGCGCTGTGGACTCTTCGAGTGGCTTGCCCTCTCTACCGCAAAGGTGACGGGAGGAAGACCAATCCTACTGCTCATTACCCTGTCGCTGATTACGGCATTCACCTCCGCATTTTTGGACAACGTTACCACCATGATGCTTATGGCTCCTATGACCCTTCTGATAGCGGACGCGCTGCGCATAGACCCGGTGCCCCTGTTGATTTCTGAAACCATGGCCTCCAACATCGGTGGCACCGCTACCCTTATAGGTGATCCGCCCAACCTGCTGGTCGGAAGTGCGGCTAATCTGAGCTTCCTTGATTTCCTTACGAATATGGCACCGTTGATTCTGATCATACTGGTGGTTTTCACACTTATGGGAACCGGTCTGTTTGGAAAGTCCCTTCGCAGAACCTCCCCCAACGTCGCGGCCCTGGCATCACTGCAGCCCCGCAAGGCCATAAAGGACAGGTATCTGCTCTGGAAGTCGGTGGGTGTGCTGGCGGTCGTTTTCATGGGGTTTATACTTCACGAGATGCTTAACATCTACCCCGCCACCGTGGCACTGGGGGGTGCGGCACTTCTGCTCCTCTTGTCCCAGCTTCCCCCAAAGAAACAAAAGATAGACCCTGTTGAGACCCTACTCGCCGAGATAGACTGGCCCACCCTGTTCTTCTTCATAGGGATGTTCATAATGATAGCAGGGCTCCAGGCAACCGGGGTCATCGGTGTGATCTTGAACCTCCTGACCTCACTTACCGGCAGCAACGTACTCTTCGCATCGATGGTAATAATGTGGGGTGCGGCAATTCTGACGATGGTTACCTCGGCGGTGCCTTTTGTGCTTGCGATGATCCCTGTTATCGGCGGGCTCGCCGCCCAGGGTGTTCAGCCTATCGAGCCTTTGTGGTGGTCGCTTGCGCTGGGTGCGTGCCTTGGAGCAAACGGGACGATGATCGGAAGCGCCGCCAACATGGTTGTTGCAGGCATCTCCAACCGCTCAGGGCACCGCATAACCTTCGGCAACTTCACACGCAAGGGTCTACCTGTTACCTTCGCTTCCCTGATTCTTGCAAGCCTCTACGTCTGGCTGCGCTACTTCGTGCTGGCAGGCTCATAGAGAGATGCCGCGAGATTCGGTTATGGAATGTAATCACTTCCTGATCCCATGAGCACTCAAGCCTGGGCAGCCGTCGCTATATTCATTGCCAGTTACATAGCAATCGCAACCGACAAGATCGACCGCTCCATGGTTGCCATAATCGGCGCCACCCTTATGCTGGCCTTAGGGATCCTGGATCAGGAAATCGCCTTTGCCCGTATTGATCTAAACGTGATCTTACTTCTTGCCGGGATGATGATCATGGTAAACATCATCAAACGTTCGGGACTTTTTGAGTGGCTTGCCATCTCCACCGCCAAGGCTACCGGAGGTCACCCGATACTTCTCTTGATTGCGCTTCCCCTGATTACAGCCATCACCTCCGCTTTCCTGGACAACGTAACAACCATGATACTTATCGCCCCCATAACCCTGGTGGTTGCCAGAACCCTACGCCTCGATCCGGTGCCTCTCCTGCTTGCGGAAACAATGGCCTCAAACATCGGGGGAACCGCTACCCTTGTGGGCGATCCTCCCCACATGCTGATAGGAAGCGCGGCAAACCTGAGTTTCCTTGATTTCCTTAAGAACATGGGCCCAATCGTCGTTATAATCCTCGTGATCTTCGTTGTTACAGCCAACTTGACTTTCGGCCGCGCGCTTCGGAAAACCACCTCTCACGTCGCCGGACTCGCATCGCTGTCTCCCAAAAAGGCGATAAAAGACTCCTATCTTCTGTGGAAGTCGGTAATAGTTCTCGCCGTTGTATTCACGCTGTTTGTGCTTCATGAGACCCTGGGGATGAAACCCGCCACTGTGGCCCTTATAGGCGCATCTCTGCTACTTGTTCTCTCTCAGCTTCCTCCCAGGCAAGGCAAGATGGACTCCATGGGGATACTCTTAGCCGAGATAGACTGGTCCACCCTTTTCTTCTTTATAGGGATGTTCATCATGGTCGCAGGGCTGCGGGCAACCGGTGTGATTGAGGCTATCGCGAATCTGGTGGTGAATCTTACCAGCAGCCATCCCCTTTTAACCGCGATGGTAGTCCTATGGGGGTCGGCTTTTATGACCATGATCCTCTCGGCCGTCCCATTCGTTGTGGCGATGATTCCGGTAATCCAGTCCCTGGCCGCCCAGGGAGTAGGTCCTGTGGAGCCTTTGTGGTGGGCGCTTTCTTTGGGTGCGGCCCTCGGAGCGAACGGCACCTTTATCGGAAGCGCGGCAAACATGGTGGTGATCGGCATCTCCACCCGATCGGGTCATCCTATAACCTTCACGAACTTCACAAAAAAAGGGCTGCCGATTACAATAGTTTCACTTATTCTGGCAAGCCTTTACGTCTGGCTCAGATACTTTTAATGCTCCTTTACCCTGCGGGCACGTGTGCCCTGAAAGGGTAAAAGATCGCTGGAATAATCTGAGGGAAACGACCGTCAGGTCATCCCTGCAGACAGGGATCTAACCTTACTGGAGGGTGTGTGTTACGGGTTACGTGTTACGGGTTACGTGTTACGGGGGTTACGGGTTGACTGCGGCACATCGCGTCCTATAATCCAGTAAAACAAGGAGGATCGCTTGAAGAAGATTGCACTCATAACTTTGGCGGCGTTGCTGGTTGTGTCCCTGGGGTGTTATTATGCGGACGAGGCGTCGGAGACGGCGACCGAAACTTACGCAGCCGATCTCTACAATCGGGTCGAAATAGAGACCGGGAACGGAGAGATAACCTCATCGGTAAGCTCCGACTCTCTCATTACGATAACCCTTACCAAGTGGGTCACCGGCCCCTCGGCAAAAGCCCATCTGGATGATATAGATGTCTCGGTTAGCGAGGATACCGTCAACGGCACCCTCAGTGTCTCTGTCACAATCCCAACCAGCACTGTGCGAAACTACGGCTGTGACGCTGACATTGAACTGCCCGAATCACTTTTCATTGACTTTAAGACCTCAAACGGCAAGATGAGGGCTGCCGGCCACCAGAACGGACTGCGCCTTAGCTCATCCAACGGCAGGATAGAAATCGCCAAAACCGCTGGCGAGGCTGACCTTTTTACCTCCAACGGTGATATAGGTGTCGATCGCCATACAGGCGACATCGCCGGCGAAACCGCGAACGGTGAGATTTATGCTGAGGTCATAATGGTGAAGTCTGCAGTGGATAGTAAGGATACCACCTACGGCTACTGCCGCTTCATGAGCTCTAACGGCGAAATCACTCTGGCCGTGCCCGACTCGGTCGGCGCGCAGATCAGATTGCGGACGTCGAACGGAGAAATAAGCGTCGATCCCGATCTTCCCACCCAAGGGGACTACAACTCCGACGATGACATCTACGAAAGCAAGATGGGCGACGAGTCCGGGGAGATAGACCTGGAGACCTCAAACGGCGACGTGACGCTTAAAAAGCTAGATTAAATAGCCGCAGATTAATACAAGAGGTCCCCATGTGGGGCCTCTTTTTATGAATCAAAGTCCTAACCCCACTTCTACAATTCGACAGTTGCAAAACTCAAGACATGGACTATAGTTCACTATGAGAAAGGGGCTAATCCTTCGACCGGCCTCTCCTCAAGATGCAGGCCAGACAGCCCCGCTCTTTTACTCTACCGGCCCTGCGGCGTTCAACCTCGCCTTCGGTTCTCAAGATAAGGCGATCTCCATAATCCGTAGACTCTTTGCAAGAACGGGCAACCCGATGAGCTTTGAGCACACCACGGTCGCGGAGTTGAAAGGACAGGTTATAGGGCTCCTGACCGTCGCCGACCGCACGATCGAGGCTCGAACCCAGCCACAGATGGGAGCCGAACTTTTGAGGATCTGCGGCCCACTACCCCTTCTGGCCAGACTACCGATCCATCTTCGCCTGCAACGCCTGACCAGGCTGGCCCAGGACGGAGAACTTTGCATCGAAGACATCGCCGTTGCCCCTCAGGTGAGAGGAAAGGGGATCGGTCGCCTGCTTATGCAGGAAGCCGAACGTCTTGCAAGACGTAAAAGATACACCCTTATTTCCCTCTACGTCCTGCGAGACAACTTGCCGGCCATCGGCTTCTACCGCAGGCTCGGATACCTGTGTGAAGAAAAAAGGGCCGATGCGTGGCTGGCAAGACGCTACGGATTTACAGGTTTCCTGCGCATGATAAGGCGGATCATTTAGGCCTATGATTGAGAAGAAGCGTACCGCTTTGAGATTGATCAGCGGGGTTGCACTCCTTGTTGCAACCGGGATCGCAGCGTTTTACCTCTCGGATCTCATGAGCGGGGTAATCAAAATCGAGTTTCTCAGAGCAATCCTGGGCGCGAACGTCGTCGTCGCAATCCTTCTGGGGATGCTCCTGGGCAACCTCGTTCTTGAGCGCATAAAAGGGGCGGTCGAGTTCCTCTCGCCCGGGCTTGAGCTCTATAATCTCTTCCTGAAGACAGGTATCGTCCTGCTCGGCGCGCGGATCATCTTCTCCGATCTGGCGCACCTGGGAGCTATCGGACTCGGGATAGTGGTGATAAAGATTAGCTTCTCGATCTTCTTCGTTATCTTCCTCGCAAGGCTCTTCCGTCTTCCCGAAAAGCTTTCCCTGCTCCTTGCCGGTGGCATCGGGGTATGCGGGGTAACCGCTATCATGGGCACCAGCGAGGTTACAGGCGCATCGCGCGAGGATACAAGCTACGCGATAGCGACGATCCTCCTCTTCGGGACAGTGGCGATTATCGTCTACCCCTTCATCGGCTGGCTCCTTAAGATGAGCGCAACGAGCTTCGGGGTGTGGGCCGGCCTTGCCATAGAAAATACCCCGCAGGTGGTAGCCGCAGGCGCAATCTACGATCACATAGTGACGGGTACGCTATCCGGATCGGCCAAGGTGGTAGCCACGATCACGAAGATGTGCAGAAACGCACTTGTCGGCTTCGTGATACTTGGGTTTGCACTCTACTACACAAGGAAAGGGCTAGCCAAAGGAGTAAAGCATAAGGGAAGATTCCTGTGGCGAAAGTTCCCCAAGTTCGTGCTGGGATTCATCCTCTTTGCGGTGCTTGCCTCCATCGGGGCCTTCGGGCCGCCTCAATCGCTCGTGCTTCGATCGTTTGCCGTGGCTGAACGATGGGCGTTTCTCTTTACCTTTGCCGGCGTTGGTCTCGCGACACGCTTCAAGGACATGGCCCGCATAGGCTACAAACCCCTCGTTGTTGGGATATTGGCTGAGGTAATCGTATCGGCCCTCACCTTACTGGGCGTTCTACTCCTGGGCAAGCTATTGACGTTCTCCACATAGGTATCAGGATTCAGATAACACACCCTTCTACTTGCCACACAAGGACGGCATAGCCTCAGGTGAACTCTAACCTATTGAATGGTAAGTTAAATTAACTTTTAACCCAATCCACATTTACGTATCCAAAATCCTTGACAAGCCGGCGAAAAATCGTTACTATCCAAATCGGTTGGGGCTATTGCGTGTCTGAAGGTAGGTGTTTGGAAGACAGTGTAAGTGAATCCTGGAGGCGAGCTTGCCTGAAAACAGCTCGGCAAGCTGGCAGGCTGACTAAGTTAGGAGAACTCAGATGGGCAACGATTATTTCAAACCTACGGAGTACAGGTTAAGGTGTCTTGCCTGCGGCAAGGAGTTCACCGAGGACAATCATCTTCTTGCCTGTGACGCCGATCACGGGCCGGCGTTTTTGCGCGCAGAATACGCAGCTAAACAGCTTACCATCAGGGAAGAGGCTAAGGGCATGTTCCGCTTCGGGGATTGGCTGCCACTGCGCAGGCCGATAGAAAACTCGGCTTTGCCGGTGGCATACAGAAGCGAAGGGCTTGCATCTCATCTGGGACTCTCAAACCTCTGGATAGTGTTCTCAGGCTACTGGCCGGAACGAAGTGCGGACATGCGCACCTGCACCTTCAAGGAACAGGAGGCCCCGCCGGTCTGCTCGCGCCTTGCATCCAACGATAAGACTCTTGTGCTCGCCTCGGCAGGCAACACCTCAAGGGCTTTCGCAGAGATCTGTTCTGCCAACGACATCCCTCTCCTGATGGTTGTCCACGAGGCGGGACTGGGCTGCATGTGGTCAACAAAACCCTTCTCAGATTCGGTCAAGCTGGTTGCTGTAACTGGCGACGCCGACTACTTTGACGCCATTCATCTTTCTGGCATGATTGCTTCTCTTCCCGGCTACCTACCCGAAGGCGGGGCAAAGAACGTGGCGCGCCGTGACGGGATGGGAACGTCGGTGCTTGCCGCGGTAACTACAGCGGGCCGTATTCCTGATCACTACTTCCAGTCGGTGGGTTCGGGCACAGGAGGGATTTCCGCATGGGAGGCGGCAGAAAGGCTGCGCGCCGACGGCCGTTTCGGTAACGTAGGGATGAAGCTTCACCTTGTGCAGAACCACCCCTTCACCCCGATAGTAGACGCATGGAACCACGGCTCACGCGAGCTTTTACCCATGGACGAGGCGGAGGCCAGACGGCGGATATCCCAGATCAACGCCCACGTTTTGTCCAACCGCAGACCGCCCTACTCTGTTAAAGGTGGGGTCTACGATGCGCTTACCGACACCGGCGGTCATATGTATTCGGTGACCAACGCGGAAGCACAACTAGCCGCCTGGTTCTTCGAAGAGACGGAGGGCATCGACCTTACCCCTGCGGCGGCCGTGGCTGCAGGAGCGCTGAAGAAAGCAATCGAGCGAAAGACGGTTAAAACATACGATATGGTGCTCTTGAACGTCACCGGCGGAGGCCAGAAACGTCTCTTTGCCGAACATGAGATCCACAGGCTCGAACCTCACATAACCCTGCGGCGCGATGAGATCTCGGAAGAGGCCGTCCAAAGGCTGTTTGCCTAAGGGGCTGGTTTCGGTAAAATACACCAACCTCGGTCGCAGCCGGTTGGGGTTGATCTTAAGGATTTCAGAGCTTAAGGAAGGAAGTAAATGAGAGATCTTTTTGCAAAATGCGGTGAGGAAGGCGGTTACTTTTCTTACTTACGCATGCAGCGTGACCGCTACTTTACGCTGCCCATTCTTGAGGGGATGCCCGGCCCTCACATGGTCTTCCAGGGTCGCAAGGTTATCCAATGGGCGATCAACAACTACCTTGGACTGGTGGGTCGTCCTGAACTTATCGAGACCGCACGCGAGGCCGCGGCCCGCTGGGGCGTGGGTGCGCCCATGGGCTCGCGCTTCATGACCGGCAACACCGAGCGCCACACCGAGCTTGAGCGAAGGCTCGCAAGGTTCTCCGCAAAGGAATCGGCCATCCTCTTCAACTACGGCTACCTGGGTGTTATCGGTACCATCACCTCGATGATAGGCAAGGACGACGTGATCGTCATCGACAAGTTCTCCCATGCCTCGATGATGGACGCGGCGTTCGCCACCCGTCAGTTCATACCCTTCCGCCACAACGACATGGTAAGCCTGGAACGTGCGCTGCGGCGCGCCAGCAGGGATCGCGAGGGTGGGGTCCTTGTGGTGGTGGAGGGGGTCTACGGGATGACCGGCGACCTGGCCGATATCCCCGGGATAGTTGAATTGAAGAACAAGTACGGTGCCCGCCTGTTCGTTGACGACGCACACGGATTCGGCACCATGGGCAAGGGTGGAGGAGGCATCGGATTTCACTACGGTCTCCAGGATGAAATCGACATATACTTCGGAACCTTTGCCAAGGCGTTTGCGGCCATCGGTGGCTTCAGCAGTGCCGATGATACGGTGGTGGAATACATCCGCTACAACGCCCGCACCCAGATATTCGCCAAGTCCCTGCCTATGGTGGTGGTTGAGGTACTCATAAAGGCCATAGACATAGTGGAGTCCGAACCCAAGCTTGTAGAAAAGCTCTGGGAGAACGCGCGTAAGCTGCAGAACGGTCTGCGCGAATTGGGCTTTGATCTCGGAAACACCGCCTCTCCGGTCACACCTGTCTACATCCCAGCCGCCGATCTCGAGACCGCCATCCGCTTCATCCACAAGATGCGCGATGAGAAGGGAATCTTCGTCTCCGGCGTGATGTATCCGGTGGTGCCCAAGGGAGTGCTTCTTGCCCGCATGATCCCGACCGCCGCCCACACCGAGGAGGACATCGAGATTACCCTTAAGGCTTTCCGCGAGGTGCGAGATGAGATGGGGCTTTGGTAACTCCTCCCTTTCTCCTTCGGAGAAAGGATCGGAAAAAAAGTTAATTGTTAGGGCCCCCGCGCGGGGACGCGCAGCGTAACCCGTGTGGTATAATGCGAGGTTCCCAAGCAGGGACGCAGTACCTGCTTGGGGTGTTAATCCTTGTAGCGGTTGAAACGACTCATCTTCATGAGCCAGGCGGGAAACGCTTTGCCAGGCTTGCGCTTGCGCAGGTTAAAGCCCATCTTCTTTACAAGATTCAACCGGGTTGGTTCGGCAAGCTCGATTATGGTGCCGTCAGGATCGGCAAAGTAGGCGAAAAGCGCGGTTGCGCCGTGCCCCATCTCGAAATCCTCGGTGTTAGGTTCAAGCAACGGCTTGGCCCCTCTACGGACAAGCTCATCAAACGTAGCACGGATATCGTAGACATCGAAGCAGATCTCCATCTGTCCTATATCACCCCATCGTCTTCCTTCGTAGATATGCGGGCCCTTCTCACCTTCAACCTCCACCAACTCGATCCAGCCGCGGTCAAGGTAGAAGCTGTAGAAGGAGATAGAGGGACGGGGATCATGCAGAAGAACACGCCGCATCCGACGATCACCTCCAGGGATAGAAGCCAGCATCGGATCAGTGCCCTTCCAGTCGTAAACCACCTGGCTGTAATCCAGTATATCCCTGTAGAAACGAAGGGAGCGTTCCATGTCGGTCACTGCGATAGTAGGAAAGATCGCCCCTCCTACCCGTTTGCCGTCACGACGTAGCGAGTACTTCATGGCGGGAATTTCAACCAGGTAGATGAGCAGGTTGTCTGGGTCCTTGATGAGCGCTGCCTTCCAGGCAGGATTTGCGGCCCACGGCATGGGGCCAGCAATGATCGTATCCGTAGAATCGGCAAACAACCCAAGGGCGCGTTCGATCTCCGTAACCTTAAGGGCGGTTGCACTCATGCCCGGATCACCCCATCTCCAATCGGCAGGGAAAGGCATGGGATCGGTAGAGATATACTCATATAGCTCAAGAGTGGCACCGCCCAGAAGATTAGCTGCGATGACAACCTTGCGCTCGTAGTCGCCCCCCACTATGGGCTCCATCCTTGAAGCATAACTCTGGTTCAAACTCATGGGTACATCGAAACCGAGCTTACGGTAAAAAACCCACGAGCGGTCACGGTCAGCCACTCCAAATCCCAAGTGCTGCATTGCAGTAATCAAGAGATCTCCTTAGTTCTAAGTCGTTCGGGGGGTCACTAAATCCACCCCAACACCACTCCTCCGTTAGGAATTAAGCATAATCAATCGAACG
>JABUBL010000416.1_pt1 | contig 12512 bp, 10 predicted proteins | sample 7240371 | NCBI WGS metagenome assembly JABUBL01 (sample SAMN07256343, study PRJNA390944) | subsurface metagenome | isolation source: Methane hydrate marine sediment | place: Pacific Ocean: Eastern North Pacific, ODP site 1244 | collected 2002
CAGTCCTCGGAGAGGCTCCTGTTCCAGCTGCCGGGGGGCATCCTCGCGGACAGGTGGGGCAGGAGGAAGATCATCGTCTACGGGACCGCCTTGAGGATAATCACACCTATCCTTTATCTCTGGGCTACCCACTGGACCCAGGTATTCTGGGCGCTTATCATCAGTGGTGCTACGAGTGTCTATATGCCCGCCTTCAACGCGATCATCGCTGACAGCCTCCCCGAGACAGAGAGGGGCGCAGGATTCGGGGCGTATCGCATGATCACCTCCATACCCCGGATATTCTCACCCATCATCGGCGGGGTGGTAATGGACTCCTTCGGATACCTTGAGGGTGTGAGGCTCTTCCTCTACGTGTCCCTGGGCGTGAACATCCTAGTGACCTACGTGAGGTACAGGGTGATAACCGAGACTCTAATCGATGAGAGCGACGCCAAGAGGAGGCCGAAGGTCCGGGAGAAGAAGACGCTCAAGGAGAACGTCAGGGAGACATTCGACCTCCCCCGCACCATATGGGTGATGATCGCTGTGGCCGTCCTGAGCAGCTTCGGCACGAGGATGGTTATGAGCTTCACTTCCATCTACGCCGTGGAGGTCATAGGGCTCACCAACACGCAGCTGGGCCTCGTGAGCACGACCGCTGGCCTCGTAACCGCGGCCCTCGCACTCCCCGGGGGGATGCTGGCCGACAGATTCGGGCGGAAGCCCATGATAGTGTTCTCGAGGGTCGCGACGCCCGTCTCACTGTTCTTCACCACGCTCTGCGGTAACTTCTCCCAGTACTACACCGTTCAGGGGCTCAACAGCCTGGCAGCGGCCTTGGGCGGCGGCGGAGGAAGGGGAAGAGCCGGAGGACCAGCCTGGAACGCATTGGTCGCCGATATCGTCCCGCGGGAGAAACGTGGGACAGTCCAAGGGGCTATAGGCACAGTCACGGGCATCGTCTCCGCCCCGGCATCGATACTTGGGAGCTACCTCTGGACGAACCTGGGGCCCCAGTTTCCGTTCTACGCGGCATCGCTCACCGGGCTAGTGGGCGTGGTGGTCTTCTGGATCTGGGTCAAGGAGCCAAAGCAGGTCAAGCGCGTAGATCTTCCCCTGGATACTGGATGATAAGGCTCCCTTGGGGAGTCACGGTTCTCTCCATCTCAGTTCTGCCCAATTACTTTTTAGGATTCAGCCGTCGATAGGATGTCATGGAGTCCAATCCGGATGCTCTTCTGGGCATGAGGGTCCTCGACCTCAGCCGAGTCCTCGCCGGGCCTTTCTGCACGATGCTCCTAGCCGACATGGGGGCGGAGGTCATCAAGCTGGAGATACCGGAGAGGGGTGACGACTCGCGCCAGTTCCCCCCGTTCAAGGATGGTGAGAGCCTCTACTACGTGAACCTCAACAGGGGGAAGCGGAGCATAACCCTGAACCTAAAGCACGAGGAGGGGAGACGCATCTTCATGGAGCTGGTGAAGCAGTCGGACGTGCTCATAGAGAACTTCAGGCCCGGGACCATGGACCGGCTCGGCGTCGGCTACGAGGTCCTCAAGGAGGTGAACCCCCGCCTCGTCTTCGCCTCCATCTCCGGCTTCGGACAGACAGGCCCATACAGGAGCCGCCCCGGATACGACATCATCGGCCAGGCGATGGGGGGCCTCATGAGCATAACGGGGTGGCCCGACTCCCCGCCCACGAGATCGGGCACAGCTATCGGTGACATCCTGAGCGCCCTCTTCTGCTGCATCGGCATCCTCTCCGCCCTCAAGGTACGGGAGCAGACCGGAAAGGGCCAGGCCGTGGACGTCTCGCTCGTGGACTCGGTCTTCGCATCCGCAGAGAACATCCCCCAGAAGTTCTTCATCGACGGGGAGGTGCCGACACGCATAGGCAACCGCTACGAGTTCGTCTACCCCTACGGCTCCTTCAAGACGGTCGACGGTTGGGTGATACTGGGGATCGCCAACGACGCCATCTGGAGGAGGTTCGTCGAGGCGACCGGGATGCCCCATCTCCTGGATGACGAGAGATTCTCCACGAACCCCCTGAGGGTGGAGAACCACGCTGAGCTGGCCCCCTTCATAGAAGGCTGGACCTCGACAATGACGGTCCCGGATGTCGTGGCGCTCCTGACGGAGCACGGTGTCCCAGCCTGCCCCATCTACAACCTGAAGGAGGCGGCCGAGGACCCCCACATCGGCGGCGCCAGGGAGATGACCGTCGAATTGGAGCAGCCGGGCCTTGGGAGGATCAAGCTGATGGGCAACCCGATAAAAATGTCCGAGACCCGGCCTTATCCAAAGGGTCCTGCTCCCGGCCTCGGGGAGGACAACCGCTCGGTGCTGACCAAGCTTCTGGGCCTTCCTGAGGCTGAGCTTGAGAGGTTGCGCCGGGAAGGTGTGATCTAGGTCCGATAACACGAATCGCTTATACAACTTTTCATTGCAGGCTCTTTCCACCTTTTACAGAATTTGGCTAACCAACAAACCTGACTTTCCTGATGCTCACTCGTACGTATTGGAGTATGCAATAAAATGGGTGGTTATTTCTGCGGCAGGCTGTCATCGTCTCTGAAGGTGAAGTCGATCTTGTCAAGGATTGCGTCGATCTCCGAGATCTCAGGGGTGTACTCCTTCTCTGTGTCCTCCCACTCGATCTTGATCCCCTTGATGTTGTCATAGCCCTCGGGGTTGTTGATCGTCAGTGTGAAGACGTCGGGCTTGCGGAGGATGGAGTCAAAGGAGTCGGGCTGCCTTCCCCTGATGTTCATCCTAGCCATCCTTGCAGATAGATGTTCCAGCCTCTCCACTATCTCGTCCATCCTCTTCTCGTGCTCCATCACGAAGCTTATTACGAGGTCGAGGATGTCGGTCTTCGTCTGCAGGCTTGATTCATCCGCCATTTTTATCGTGCCCCAATCGCTGCTTGTAGTTAACTGGTTCCTACAAGTGTGCTAAGGAATATGGGTTAAAACTACGAAAGCCGACTATAATATCGAAATATTAGGGGCGGGCAATACCATAATACGCGCAGTATTATGTGGTTTTTTCGGGTTGATTGAGGAAAAACGCCCTTTTTTCCCCGCTTTCCGATTTACCCCTCATAATCCCCTGTTTTCTCCAATATTTTTCGAAGCCTTCTAACAGTCGGGGGGAAGCCCGAATTGCATCTTTAGGTCAAGTGGATGGAGGACGAAAAAATATAGCCTACCGTCACCATCTTGGTTTGACTCAACCTTGAATGGCGACTCGAAGAGGGAGCGGCTCGAAAGGGTGACTGCCGAGGTCCGAGCATGCCGACTCTGCCCTCTCCACGAGGGGAGGATGAACTCGGTGGTTGGGGACGGCTGCCTGGACTCCCCCCTCGTCCTCGTGGGTGAGGCCCCCGGGAGGAAGGAGGACGAGCAGGGCAAGCCCTTCGTGGGGTCGGCGGGGAAGCTCCTCGACAGCTTGCTCGAGGGGGCGGGTCTGGAGCGCTCGAAGCTCTTCATCACGAACATCGTGAAGTGCCGCCCCCCGAAAAACAGGCGGCCCCTCTCGAAAGAGATGAAGGCCTGCTCAGGTCATCTAGAGACTCTGCTTGGGATAATTTCGCCGAGGGTCATCGCGCCCATGGGGAACTCCTCCACAGGGCACTTCCTGCGGATGTTCGGGTTGGAGAAGGCGAAGATAGGCGACATCCACGGGAGCATTTTCCGCGTCGAGGCGAGCTGGGGCGACGCCATCCTTTTCCCCCTGTATCATCCGGCTGCGGTGCTCTACAACAGGACGCTGGAGCAGGAGCTCAGGAACGACTTCGCCTCGCTGAAGAGACTGCTGGAAGAGTGAATTTCTGTCCCCTGGTAAAATGGGATAGACGAGAGATTCAAGTTGTGAATTACTGAGGTTATTATGGGTTGAGGGCCCGAAGCCTCTTCACGATGTTGGGGTGGGTCGAGAAGATCTCTGCGATGCTGGAGAACGTGGAGACCCTCTGGCCGATGACGCTGCGGACGAGGTCCTCGTCCCTGCCGCCGTGACGCATCTTGTTGATGTCGACTGCGTCTCTACCGGCTCTGTCGGGGTCGGAGATGAATAGGGTCTTGAACGCGCTGAGCCCCATGTTCCTGCGGTTGCCCTGCTGGATCCTCCATGTCGATGTTGATATCTTTGCCAGCCCCTCCGAGAGCTTGCGGGCGCCGTCGTGGACGACGGAGACGGCGTGCTGGTCGGCGTAGTACTCCCTAAGTCGGCTGAGGTTGAGGTTGAAGAGGAGGAGGAAGAAGTAGACGAGCATGGAGATGCTCCCCAGGGCGGCGAGCCCCCCCGTGTCCCTCCTGTCTCTTCTTGAGTATCGGCTGAACATCGTCGATCTGGCTATCATGTAGAAGAGGCTGGGGAGGAGGGAGATGAACATCATCACCTGGACGTCCCAGTGCTTGATGTGGCCCAGCTCGTGGCCGATGACCGCCTCCACCTCCTCGGCCTCAAGGCTGCTCAGAAGCCCCTGGGTCACGGCGACGTGGTTCCCCGTCAGGGGGGAGCCGTAAGCGAAGGCGTTGGGGATGGGTATCTTGGAGAACATTAGCCTGGGAGTCCTGATGCCGGAGCGCTCGGAGAGCTCACCGATCATCCTGTGGAGCTCGGGGCTCTCGCCAGCCTCGAAGGGGCGGATCCCGTAGAGGCGGTTGATGATGTATGGGGCGAGGAGCCACTGCGCGATGTTGAATATGACCACCACCGCTGCGAGGGTGTACAGGTTGAAGACCCCCATGAAGGACATGATCATGCTGAACCCGAGGGTGGACACCGCAACGATGAGGGCGACGGTGCCAGCCATTGAGAACCTCAACTTCCAGCTCAAACGAACTAACCCACTATCCTCCGCCGTGTCGCTGTATATAAGAAAAGCGAAAATGGGGGCTCCGAGGCTTACATGCGCTCTGGTGCCTTGATTCCTAGAAGGGAGAGTGCGTTCCCCTGGACGATCCTGACGGCGTCGACCAGTGCGAGCCGGGCTCCTAGTAGGCCGGGTGTATCGGCCTTGAGCACGGGGACTGCTGCGTAGAAGCTGTTGAACTTGTCTGCTAGGTTGTTGGCGTAGGCCGTGATGTCCCCGGGCTTGAGCTCGGTGACGGCTCCCTCGAATGTCTCGGGGAAGCCTGCGAGGGCGATGAGGCTTTCCCTCTCCTTGATGTGTGTGAGCCCTCCGTACTCGGGCTCAGGCCTCCCCTCGGCACGCTTCAGGATGTTGCATGCCCTGGCGTGGCTATACTGTATATAGGGGGCGCTGTTGGTCTCGAAGTTGAGGGCCTTCTCCCAGTCGAATGTCACCGTCTTCTGCGGGTCTACGCTGAGGAGTGTGTACTTGATCGCTCCGTGCCCTACAATCCTCGCTATCTCCTCTTTCTCCTCCTTGGTCAGGTGGGGGCTGCGGAGGTCCACCGCCTCATAGGCGAGCTTCTCGGCTCGTTGCACAACCTCTTGCATAGTGACGTATCTCCCGAGGCGGCCACTCATCTTCACCCCTGGGAGGTAGACGAGTTCGTAGGCGTAGTGCATCTGGTTGTCTCCCATCTCGAGTCTGCCCATGGCTGCAAGTGCTATCCTGAGCTGGAGCTGGGCGAGCCTCTGCTCGGATCCGATGACGTTGATGACCCTGTCGACGAGCCCGAACTTCCAGATGCTGTACGCCATGTCCCTGAGGGTGTACAGCGTGGTCCCGTCCTTCCGGACCAGGACGAGTCGGGGGATCTCGTGCTCGAGGTTCAGCCCCCAGCGCTCCTTGAGGCCTAAGTCGACGGCTACCCTGTCGCAGTCCATGATGAGGGCTCCTTCGTCCTCGAAGACGTAGGGGGTGGCCTTGAGCTCATCCAGGACCTCCTCGGCCGCGTTCCTCCAGACCAGGTCGCTCTCGAAGTCGAATGACTCGAACCCGATATCTAGCTCCCCCAGGCTGGTCTCGAAGCCCTGGAGGCAGTAGCCGACGACCTCCCTCATGTCCTTCACCGCCTCGGGCTTGTTGTTCTCGTAGGCGGTGTTCAGCTTCACGATCTCTGCGGCGGGGTCCTCTATCTCGGGCAGCTTCTCGGCGAGGGCGTCGTAGACGTCGGCGTACCGGTTCCTGAGCTCTACGACTGCCTTCTCGTAGTCCTCGATCTCTTCCTGGTACTCGGCGATCTCGTTCACCCTGCCCCTTTCCTCCGCCTGCTTGAGCTCCTTCCTGAGCCTCGTCAGCTCGTTCACAACGTTGACGCCGGCGTAGATGGTGCCGACCCATAGCTCCGCCCGTCCCTCCGGCTTGGGCTTTCCCAGGAGCTGCCATCCGTAGCCGGTCATGGCGACCTGGCGGCCCACGTCGTTGACGAGGAAGTGGATGGCCACCTCGTGGCCCCGTTTCTTGAGGAGCTTGGCGAGGCAGTCCCCGAGGATGGAGTTGCGGGCGTTGCCGATGTGGAGGGGGGAGATGGGGTTTGCGCTAGTGTGCTCCACCATCACCCTCTCGGGCTCGGAGGTCTTGAGGAAACCATACTCCTCGTCCTCCCTTGCAACGGTCTCGAGGACGAGCTTCGAGAAGTTCCCCGTGTCAGCTTTGAAGTTGACGTAGCCGTTCACCGCCTCGGCTGACTCCACCAGGCTGGAGGGCCTGACCTTCTCAGCGATCTTCTCCGCGATCTCCGCGGGCCTAGACCTGAGACTCCTCGCGAGCTGGAATGATACCGCTGATGACAGCTCCCCCATCTCGGGATCGGGGGGTGTGGAGAACCTGGTGCTGGGCAGCTCCGTCCCGGGGTAGGCCTCGTTCACGGCCTCCTCCAGGAGCCGCGTGCACTCCTCTCTAAGTTTCGCGAGGGGATTCGACATAGTCAATCAATTCCTAATGTAGCCCATGTGGGCTGTTCCTTTAAGCCGAGTTAATATGAGACTAATGAGAGTTACGATTCCGATCTTCCCGGGATTGTCCGAAAGAGTTAATCCGAATGGGATGAAGGTTCCACTGAACTCGAATGGTCGTCGGCGAATACACGAGGAAGATCGCAGATTATGTCGTGGATTTCGGCTACGGTGATATACCTCAGGATGCGGTGGAGCACTCGAAGCTCGTCATCCTGGACACCATCGGCGCCATGATCGCCGCCACAAACTCCTCCTATGTGGCTGGCAATATAATTAGGGGCCACGTCATGGAGCAGAGCGGCAGGGGAGAGGCATCCGTCGTGGGCAGGGGCATGAAGGTCCCTGCGACCAGCGCCGCCCTGGCCAACGGGACTCTAGCCTACCTCTGCGACGTGGAGAGCTACCACGTGAAAGCCGTCCTCCACGAGACGGCCGTTGTGTTCCCTGCTGCCCTTGCGGTCGCGGAGAGGGAGAACCTGGGTGGCTCGGATCTCCTGGCCTCCTTCGTGCTTGGCATCGACTTGGAGACCCGCCTTTCCTATGCTATCTCGCCGACTGGTATGTACGCCAGGGGATTCCACCCTACGGTCGTGGCTGGATGCCTCGGGGCAGCCATCTCAGCCGGGAAGCTCCTCGCCCTCAATAGAGGAGAGCTGGCTAACGCGCTGGGCCTCGCAGCCGTCCAGTCCTCGGGGCTGCTCTCATGGGAGAGCGACGTGACCGAGATGTCGAGGCCTTTTGGATGTGGTGTCGCTGCTCAGAACGGCGTGAAGGCGGCGCTCCTAGCCGGGAGGGGCTTCGGCGGTCCGGAGGTCTTTGGGGGCAAGTACACGGTCTTCGACGCCTTCTCCGGGCAGGCCCACGCCGAGGAGCTCCTGGATGGTCTGGGCTCAAGGTTCGAGGTGATGAACCTCACCTTCAAGAGGTACTCGAGCTGCGCCTTCACCCATCCAGGCCTAGACGCCTTCCTGAAGATCATGGGTAAGAGAGGGTTGAGGGCCGAGGAGATCGAGGGGGTCACCGTGAGGTTCCCCGCGAGCGGAGCCAAGCTGATAGACAGGTCCGAGCTGAGGTCTCACAACCTCCAGTACGTCTTCTCCATAGCTGCCCACAGGGGGCAGGTTAATTTCGACGACATCCTCTTCGAGCAGCGGGGCGGGGGCATCCCGGAGCTCGCCGACAGGGTGACGCTTATCCACGACGAGGGGCTCGACCTCTTCTTCCCCAGGACGATGCCCACGATCGTCGAGGTGATCACGAAGGGCGGCCGCACCTTCACGGAGAGGGTGGACTCGGCGAAGGGGACCCCCGAGAACCCCATGACCCCCGGCGAGGTGAGGGAGAAGTACCGCAGGCTGGCGGGGACTGTCGTAGATGAGGGGGATGCGGAGGAGATTGAGAGGGCTGTGAACCGGCTGGACCGGATGGGAGACGTGGGAGAGCTCGCTGAGCTTTTACACCTCGGGGGATAGGTGAAGTTCATGGAATGCGATGTCCTCGTCATAGGCGCCGGGGTCCTGGGGCTCAGCTCCGCCCACCACCTGAAGAGGCTGAACCCCGAGAAGAGGGTGGTCGTCATAGACATGATGGGCGGTCCCGGCCAGGGGAGCACGGCGAAGAGCGCCGGGGGCTTCAGGAACCTCTTCACCTCCGGGACCAACAGGCTCCTAGCAGAGGCTAACATCGAATGGCTCGACCACATCCAGACGGAGACGGCGCACGACGTTAAAATGCACTACACGAGCTATCTCTACCTCCTCGGGGAGTCCCAGCATAGGAAGCGCAAGCCCCTGTTAGAGGTGATGCAGGCAGCGGGGGTAGAGCTGAAGACCTACGGTGTCGACGAGCTGGAGGAGCTGATCCCGGACCTCGTGACCGACTTCGGTGGGGACGATGAGGCCGAGATGATGGATCTGGAGCCCGTAGAGGTCGGCGTCCAAGGGATCAGGTGCGGAACCGTCGACCCTGACGCCCTCGCAAGGTGCATCGAGTCCCTCTTCCTGGAGCTGGGCGGGGAGGTCCAGTATAACACGACTGCGAACAGGCTGATCCTCAGGGCGCGGGACGAGCTGGGGATCCCCGGTGAGCCCTTCGTCTGGCAGGACGCCATGGTGAAGGGGGCGGAGACCAGCCGGGGTGAGATCCTTGCGGAGACGACCGTGGTGGCCGGGGGTGTCTGGTCTGAGAGGCTGCTTGACCCCATCGGCGTGAACTCCATGATTAGACCCAAGAAGCGTTGCATATTCGTCTTTAAGGACCCGAGGCTGGAGCCCCTCCTCAACACGGGGGGCTTCAACGCGGAGGGGGTTCTTCCCTTTACCCAGATCCCCGACGTCGGGGTCTACATGAAGGTCGATCTCTCGGAGGGGAGCATCTGGCTGGGGGTCACCGAGGACCTGGGGAGGGAGTACGGTCTCGAGGACGACCCCCAGGCGGAGGAGGAGACCTACTCGGGGAACGCCTACTACGCGCTGGTGAAGTATCTCCCGTGCTTCGAGGATGTGCGCCCCGTGAACATGTGGGCTGGGCAGAGGTCGGTCAACAGGTTCGACAAGATACCCGTGGTAGAGGGTTTGCCCGGGATGATCTACGTGGGGGGAGCTACGGGCAACGGGATCATGAAGTGCGACTCCGTTGGGCGAGTGGTCGCGGCCCTCCATGTTGGGGAGGCAGAGGCGGAGCTGTATGGGGGTCGGAGCATCCGTGTCTCGGACTTGAGCATATCGGACCGGAACGTGGAGAAAGAGCGCTTCTGAGGACTGACGCAAGTTTATTATTAAATTCGCACTGATGGATGCGTATGTTATACGTGGGTTACGGTTCGAATCTCTCCACTAAGTTCATGGAGCCCTACTGCCCAAGCGCCAAGTTCGTCATGAGGGCCGTCCTCCCAAACTTCCACATCGAGTTCCACAAGTACTCCGAGAACCTGGGAGGCGGAATCAGCACCATCATTGAGGCGCCGGGGGAGGCGGTCCACTGCGTCGTCTACGAGGTCCCGCAGGAGGAGATAGAGGAGATGGACATCCTTGAGCAGGTCCCGGAGGGTGTCTACAAGAGGGAGACATTCTTGGTCCACGGGGAGGACGGGGCGTGGCACAAGGCCGATCTCTACAGGATCGTGAAGGCCGAGGGGCCCATCAAGCCCTCCAAGAAGTATGTAGGCTACATGCTTGAGGGCATGAGGGAGCACGACATCGACGCCGACTACGTGAAGAGGTTCCAGGACCTCTACGACTCCCTCTAATCTTTCAACTCTGCCCACGTTGGAAACCGCTAAATCCACTTAGCCGACATACCTATCATGAGCCCAGTCAAGATTCTCGTATCATTCCACATCGAGGAGCGCCTCCTGGACCGGGTCAGAGATGTGGACCCTAGCCTGGAGGTCCTCTACGACAAGACCCTCCTGGGGGAGCCCCGATACATGAACGACCAGCACGGGGGCCCCATCGAGCGGACGCCGGAGCAGGAGGCGCGGCTGAGGGGGATGATGGCGGAGGCCGAGGTCCTCTTCGGATACGTCCCCCGGGGCTACGGCAGGGAGATCGAACGCTGGTTCCCCAAGCTCAAGTGGAACCAGTCGCCCAGCGCCGGCATAGGCTGGAGTGCCAAGCGGCTGGGTTGGACGGAGACGGCCATCCAGTTTACCACTGCAAGTGGGATGCATGCGACGCCCCTCGCCGAGTTCTGCCTCATGGCGATGCTCATGTTCGCGAAGGACCACTTCCTCATGGCCGAGGAGAAGGGGCGGAGGCACTGGCAGAGGACCTGCGCCACGGAGCTCCGCACCAAGACCCTGGCGGTGGTGGGCTTGGGCAGGGTGGGCAGGGAGGTGGCGAGGGTGGGTAAGTGCATGGGGATGCGGGTCGTCGGCTCGAAGAAGCACGTGGACGGAGTGGACCCGGCGTCGGTGAACGTGGACACGCTCTACAGCCCCGCCGAGCTGGAGCCGATGCTGGGGGAGGCCGACTTCGTGGTGCTCATCGCCCCGGAGAGCGAGGAGACCCGGGGGCTGATCGGTGAGAGGGAGCTGGCCATCATGAAGAAGGGCGCGGTGCTCATCAACATCGCGAGGGGCTCCATGGTGGACGAGGAGGCCCTGATACGGGCCCTGGAGTCGGGCCACCTGGGGGGAGCGGCCCTCGACGTCGCCTCGAAGGAGCCCCTCCCTCCAGAGAGCCCACTGTGGGATTTCCCGAGGGTCATCATCAGCCCCCACTCGGCCAGCACTGCCGACACGGAGAACGAGAAGCTCACGGAGATATTCTGCGACAACCTTAGGAGGTACCTTGATGGGAGCCCCCTGAGGAACCTGCTGGACAAGGAGCTTCTCTACTGAGGGGCAGAACTAGCGCGCGAGAGTGGGCTAGCGTCCCCTATCTTTTAGCTAGAGCACGGTCTCCTCGACTATGACTCCCCTGCTCTTCAGCTCCGAGATCAGCGTCTCCGAGAACTTGGTGTCCATGCCCAGCTTCTCCGGTGGGATGACTCCTTTCATATCGATGGCTCCCTTGGCCAACATCCCGGCCACGATCGACGCCGTGTACGCCGTGGTCCTCGCCATCGCCGAGACGTCGGTCTCATGGTCGTAGCGGTCCAGTATCTGATGCCTGTACCCGGTCTTCTTCCCCTTCTTCTCCCCCAGGATCTGGATCCTCATAGCAAGGAGGTCCCCGATCTCTGGCTTCCAGAGACTCCTCTCGAGCAGCCTCGCTGTGACCAGCCTGGGTGAGACCTCGGAGCCGCCGACGGTGAGGGGCTCGTCCGAGAAGTACCCGAGCTCCCTGAGGAGCTTGACCTTCTCAACGTGCCCCGGGTACCGCAGGGTCTTCTCGTACATGTTCTCGACCTCGGGGAACGTCTTGGCGAGGCTCCGGAGCCCGTCCGTGTAGAAGGCCTCCAGGGTGCCGACGCCGGGGAACTCAATCTCCTCGAGGCCGCTGAGGGCGGGGACCTGGACCGTCTTCCCGTCCTGGATGATGCTCACCTCCCTGACGTACTCGTCGATGAGCCCCTCCGCCGACCACGTGATCGTGTAGTCCAGGGGAGGGACGAGCTCCTCGGGGATGCCGCCGACCATGATCTGGGCCTCGTCGACCCTGTCCAGCCTGGCCGCGGAGTAGCCCACCAGGATGTTGGAGAGGCCCGGCGCGACGCCGCAGTCCGGGATCACCGTGACCCCCGCCTCCTTCGCCGCCCCATCGAGCTCCATGGGGTCCTCAGTGGTGAACGCGACGTCCAGCATGTCCACGCCGGCTCCCACTGAGGCCTTGAGGGCCACCCATCCGAAGTCTCCGGGTAGGGCCCCGAGGACCAGGTCGAAGCCGCTGAGGGTCTCCGTCAGCTTGGCCTGATCTGAGGTGTCGATGAGTGTCCAGTCGGCCCCCTCGATGGATGAGGCGGCAGTCCTAGCCCTCTCCTCGCTTATGTCTGATAGGGTCATCTGAGCGCCCTCGACGGACCCAGCGAAGTCCCTGGCCATGATCGAACCGATCTTACCGCTCCCAAGAACGATGACCTTCATGAGATTACACGTTGTATACTAGATACTCCACCATTATTCACAGTTGTCCCTAGCCGGTGAGCGCACAGGGTTAAAATCTTTTCAACTCCCAGTGCCTAGAGAGACCCATGGAGCCCAGACAC